>Ga0247741_1001914_pt1 | contig 11565 bp, 9 predicted proteins | sample UWRJL213509R2_FD_180945 | JGI IMG/M metagenome (GOLD analysis project Ga0247741, IMG submission 180945) | Plant litter microbial communities from Arlington Agricultural Research Station in Wisconsin, United States - UWRJ-L213-509R-2 | ecosystem: Environmental > Terrestrial > Plant litter >...
ATCAGGTGAAAAAAAATTGACCATAGGTGCACGTTAATCGCTAAGTAAATGTCCGCCCCAACCTAATTTTGTTCGGCAACGTTCATAAAAATTATATTCCGCGGGATGCAACAATTTTAATAAATCCGGCTTTTTGCGAATGTGTATTTCATCGCCCATACTCATTTCGAAATGATTGTGGCCATCGCAAGAAATCATGGGAATCGCACGACTATGCTCACCAACGCGAATCATAATGTGACTGCTGCCAGATACCACCATGGGGCGACTACTTAATGTATGAGGGTTCATAGGGACTAGCGCAATCGCATCAAGATTTGGATGCAAGAGCGGCCCTCCGCCACTCAATGAATAAGCTGTTGAACCTGTCGGTGTTGATACAATAATACCGTCTGAAGATTGTGTGGTAACGAAATAACCGTCCACATAAATTTCGTATTGCAACATGTGAACAAATTGACCGGGATGCAAAACAACTTCATTTAGAGCTTCACTGGCCGCGATAGTTTCACCTAAATGGATAATAGACATATCGAGCAAGAAGCGTTCTTCTAATACATATTTTCCCGATAAAACTTCATCTACTTTTATTTCAATTTCTTCGGGCATAATATCGGTTAAGAATCCGAGGCGGCCGCGGTTAACGCCCAGCAAAGGTACATTGTATTTTGCCAGTGCACGTGCACCGCGCAATAAACTTCCGTCACCACCAACAACAATCACTAAATCACAGAGCTGACCTAGTTCATCGGCATCAACACTTTTGTAGGTATTTTGAAAGAGCGGATCGTCTATTAACAAACCTGCTGTTTCATGCTCCAAAACAATTTGCACGCCACGGCTTTGTAAAAAGCTGATGAGACGTTTTAGCGAATAAGTTGCCCGCTCATTGTGCAGGTGGCCGATAAGGCCAATAACAGAAAAGTCAGTCATCATTTCTCGCATGTAGTTGGTTATTAGATTTACCCAATTTGGATAATTATAACGCTAAGATTACCATTAAACCCAAGTACAACAACTAAACGAGTTTATGAAAAGATGTGTTTACAAAAAAATACTTTACTGGTTTGGTTTAGTCTCGCACTTCAAGGGTGCTCATGACACAAATACTTTACAATTATTACGATGCTCTAAAAGTGATCGCGCAATGCTGGAACAACCCTAACATAAATCATTTTTAGCAAATCTATCTTCGAAACAATAAGCCTGACAAACTTGCTTGTAGTCGCAAAACGGTTTAAAAAGTGTTTTGATTAATATTTATCTTAGCTCCATTTTTTAACTATCAGCCTACTTTGACTCATTAATATCAAAATCAAAAGTATTACTAAAACCTACCAAAGGACCTCAAGATGAAAGCCGACAATATTCTACAAACTATTGGCAATACTCCGCACGTTCGCATTAATAACTTGTTTCGCAAAGATATCGAAGTGTGGATGAAAGTTGAACGCTTCAATCCCGGTAGCAGCATTAAAGACCGCATTGCACTGGCGATGATTGAAGATGCAGAAGCTAAGGGCCTCATCAAAAAAGGAACCGTGATTGTTGAACCGACTTCGGGCAACACTGGTATTGGATTGGCACTCGTATGTGCGGTTAAAGGTTATCGTTTAATTTTGACCATGCCGGAATCCATGACGATTGAACGCCGCAAAGCCATGAAGGCCTATGGCGCAGAGTTGGTGTTAACAGCAAAAGAACTCGGCATGGGCGGCGCAATTGCTAAAGCAATCGAAATAGCAGCAGAACACGAGAGCTCCTGGATTCCACAACAATTTAATAACGAGGCAAATGTAGAAGTTCACCGCAACACTACAGCACAAGAAATTCTTGCCGATTTTCCAGAGGGCGTTGATTATTTAATTACAGGCGTAGGCACTGGTGGTCATATTTCCGGTTGTAGTGAAGTGTTAAAACGTAAATTTCCACACTTAAAAACTTTCGCCGTTGAACCTGCAAAATCGCCGGTGATTAGCGGCGGTGAAAAAGGCCCGCATCGCATACAGGGAATCGGCGCCGGGTTTATTCCGCAAGTACTTAATAGAGCTACTCTCGATGGCACAATACTCGTCAGTGAAGAAGACGCTTTTGATATGGCTCGCCAATCTGCCGTAAAAGAGGGAATTTTTGTGGGCATTTCCTCTGGTGCGACACTTGCGGCCGTTGCGCAAAAGCAAAATGAAATACCTGCTGGTAGCCGCGTTATTATTTTTAGTTACGACACTGGTGAGCGTTATTTGTCGATTGAAGATTTATTTTAATTTGCACTTAAAAATTGCAAAAAAAATGGGGATTTTTCAATCCCCATTTTTTATCTTCGGTTACTTATCTTTGCTTTTTACTTCACTCTATAAGTTATTCCACCGCAACAACTACAACTGATTTAGCGGGTAGTTTAACGTTAAGCTTGCCATTTTTTGCTGATGCACTGAATGGAGCTGGTTTAATAGTTTCTGGTTTTTCAAACGTGTTGTGCGTGTCCATCAGTGGCGCAGTTAATATACGGCCTTTAGCACCGGATACTTTTTCATTACCAAGATTTACTGCAACCTCCAATTCCTGTTTTGGATTAGCATTGACGAGTGCAACATATATTTTTCCATCTTTTGCACGTGCTGCTGATGCACTAAGACCGGGAATGCTGCTAGAGCCCAATGTGTATTTTGGGTTATTGTTAATTGTTACAGGAAATGAAGTAGCATTCTGAAACGGTTTGTATAAATCAAATGTATGATATGTTGGAGTTAAGATCATTTTATCTTTGTCCGTTAATATCATTGCCTGCAATACATTAACCATTTGCGCAATATTGGTCATACGTACACGATCTGCATGAGCATGAAAAATATTTAAATTTAAGGCAGCAACAATCGCATCACGCAAACTATTTTGTTGATAAAGGAAGCCTGGGTTATCACCTTTTTCAGTGTCATACCATGTACCCCATTCATCCACATCAAATGCAATTTTTTTCTCAGGATCGTTTTTATCCATCACCTTTTTGTTGTTGATAATGAACTCATCCATGCGCAGGGTGCGAACCATGGTTGACATCCAATCTGCTTCAGAAAAATTAAGCGCAGCACCTTTAACTTTCCAATCGCTGGTCGGTAAGGTGTAATAGTGAAAACTCACCGCATCAAAGTTTAATGCCCAATCAGGTTTAATGTTGGCCGTTAAATAATCTGCCCAGCTAGTGTCATCGGTATGGCCACCGCTTGCGATAAATTTTGGACGATTATTTTCAGGAGTTTTTAAGAAGCTTCCCCAGTGATTGTAGAGGCTGGTGAAATAAGCAGGCGTCATATGCCCACCGCAACCCCAGGCTTCATTACCAATTGCAAAGTAAGAAATTTTCCAAGGTTTATCGCGGCCATTCTTACGACGCAAATCAGTTAAGGTAGATTTTCCTTCAGCTGTCATGTATTCAAGCCACTCAGCCATTTCTTGCGGAGTGCCTGTACCAAGGTTTCCATTTATATAAGCATCCGCGCCGATCAATTCAGCGAGATCAAAAAATTCATGTGTACCCACGGCGTTATTTTCTTCCACACCGCCCCAGTTAGTATTTACTTTCACAGGGCGATTAGCACGTGGGCCAATTCCGTCGCGCCAATGATATTCATCTGCAAAACAACCACCTGGCCAGCGGATGAGTGGAACTTTTAAATCTTTTAATGCGCTGACAACATCATTGCGCCAACCTTTTGTGTTTGGAATTTTTGAATCTGGGCCAACCCAAATGCCTTCGTAAACTCCACGCCCTAAATGCTCGGCAAATTGGCCGTAAACATCCTTGTGAATAACGGCTCCCGGTTTTTGTACATCCACTACTACTTCAGCTTTATCGGCAGCAAAAACACTTGCGGCCACAAAGCCAAGACTCAATGCGGCTAACTTGAGTTTTAACATAGGATTCTCCAAATAAGTTTTTTGTTATGTCTCTCTTTACTGCTGTCTTTTTTGCGCCGTAATCATAACGCTTTAAATGTTATTATCATACAGTTTAAAAAAATTTACGCTTCGCAACAAAGTGACGCCAATAAAAAAGCCGAACCAGTGAGGATCGGCTTTAATAGTAGGTTATATTTTTGCTAAAAAAATTTATTGAATAAATTTTCCGTTTACATCTAAAGTTGTTGCGTCTAAATGCACAGTAATGCTGGATGCATTTGTAGCAGCCGCATCGGCAGCAAGAAGTACTTTGTAATCACCTGCAGCAATCTTCCATGTTTTTGAAGCACTTTCATAAACAGCTAACAAACGTGGGTCAACAATAACGCTTGTACTTTTACTTGCGCCTGCTTTCAAATCCACTTTTTGGAAACCACCCAAACGTTTTGGTGATTCCCATTTTGCAGTCACCGGCGCAACATAAATTTGCGCAACTTCTTTACCCGCTAGAGCACCGGTATTTTTAACAGTGAAGCTGGCGTTGATGAGACCTTTTTTAACGTCAGCTTTTAAATTGCTAAACGCGAATTCTGAGTAAGACAAACCATAACCAAATGGAAATAAAGGTTTAAGCCCCTTCAAGTCAAACCATTTGTAACCTACCGCTGCCCCCTCGTTATATTCAACGGTAAAGCGTGCATCTCTAACCTCGGGAAAACCGTCTAGCACCGGACGAGGCAATTGCGATTCAGATGCGGGGAATGTAGCTGGCAAATGACCCGATGGGTTCACCTCACCAAATAGAACGCGCGCTATTGCCTCGCCGCCCTGGGTTCCGGGATACCAGGCTTCAATAGCCGCACCAACATTGCCAAGCCATGGCATAAGTATTGGACCACCAGTTTGCAACACAACAACAGTTTTGGGGTTAGCCTTGGCAACCGCGTCTACCAACGCGTCCTGGTTATCTGGCAAGGACAGGTTTGCAACATCCAACGACTCCGCCGTCCATTGATTAGCGAAGACCAAAACCACATCGCTCTCGGCAGCTAACTTCGCTGCAGCTGCGAAATCACTGCCATCGTTATAGGTCACGCTCGCTTGAGGTACACGCGCTTGAATTGCTTTCAGTGGTGATGACGGGTAGTACAACATCGGGCCAGGGAAAACACTTGGGCCACCTTTGAATGCCGCGCCACCCACAGGATAAACCTGCGAAGAACCGCCCCCTGAAAGAACGCCTACATCAGCATGTGAACCTATGACAGCGATTTTTTTAGCAGTTTTATTCAGCGGCAGAAGCTTGTTGTCGTTCTTCAGCAACACCATACTTTCTTCGGCATCTTTCTGAGTAACAGCAGCGTGAGCTTTGAAATCTATTGCTGAAGGATTTGGCGAAACCGGATTATCAATCAGGCCGAATTCAAACATAGCGTGCAAAATGCGGCGCACCATATCATCCAATCGCGATTGCGCGACCCAACCATTTTGTACAGCTTCTTTAAGTGCGCCACCGAAATATTCAGAGTGATCAAATGGAATACCGGATTGCTGATCCAAACCGTTATTCGCAGCCTGTACCGTGCTGTGGGTAGCGCCCCAATCTGACATCACCCAGCCTTTGAAGCCCCAATCTTTCTTCAACACTTCATTCAAGAGATAGTCGTTTTCGCAGGCGTACACACCGTTAACGCGGTTGTATGAACACATCACCGAGCCAGGGTTACCCTCTTCTTTCGCGATTTGCAAGGCTAAAAGATCTGACATGCGAGCAGATTGATCATCAATTTTCACATCGAGACTGAAGCGACCGGTTTCCTGATCATTAAATGCATAATGCTTCAACGTAGACACGATTTGATTCGATTGAATCCCGCGAATCTGTGCACCCACAATGTGCCCTGCTAACAACGGGTCTTCACCGGCGTATTCAAAGTTACGACCATTGCGTGGCTCACGTAGGATGTTCACGCCGCCCGCCAGCTGTACGTTAAAACCAAATGAGCGTGACTCGGAGCCAATCATGGCACCGCCTTCATAAGCAGTTTTTAAATCCCAGGTTGCAGCTGTAGCAATACCAGATGGTAAGGCAGTAGCCTCACGCACTATAGGGCCGCTCTGGCTGGCGACTCCAACACCGGCATCCGCCTCCCAGAGATTTGGTATACCTAAACGTGGAACGCCGTAAATAAGGCCCGCAGATTGTGGATAGGACTCCACTGGGCGTTTGAAATTTTTCCACGGCGCGTCGTGACCAAAATAGCCCATAACCAACTTGAGCTTTTCATCCAATGTCATTTCTTTCAAAACCAAATCAGCGCGTTGCTCTGGCAATAACTTTTTATTCATCCATGTTTTAGGCGCATCGACGGTCACTTTTTTTGGTGCCTCAATAGCGAACGCAGGCACAGCTAAAGCAACAGCGATTGCTAACAAGCTGATTTTTTTCTGAAAAACCATAACAACTTCCTCAATGTATTTGAGTGACTAAAAGGTAATGATAGCAAGCTCGGTCTCGAAACTGCGCGCGACTCGTGTAAGAGCTCTTTCTGGAGCGCAATCATAGCTTCTGCGGTTAAATCGACCCGTCTTTTTACCAATATTTACTTGGATTGCATAAAAAATAACCTCTGCAACAGCAGATGTTATTTTTCTTAAAATGGGCTGGAAGAGGCAACTTTTCTAATTTTTAGTTTTTTATCGGGTTTGATACAGGAAGCTGGCATACCGGCTTGTTAAATTCGGCTCCTGCTAAAGTCGACTACTAATTGATATTTGGAAGCAAAATAAACTCAACGTACATATCGCACGCGAATGCCGATATCAAATGACAAACGAATTTCATCTGCCGATAACTCTACAGGAAAATAACACCCTGAAATATGTGCCTGACAAAAGCTGGCGCCCTCAAGTTTTGTATTACGGAAATCTACGCCACGCAAATCTGCACCGCGAAAATATGCATTGCTTAAATCGAGACCATCGGCATCGAGCTCACGTAAATCCAGCCCACGAAAATCACCCGCCGCTAACTGGCCATCAGTGGGCTCACCCGCTGCTTTACGTTTATTAAATTCCTCTATTTGCTCTGCGCGCAACAAATCATAAAGAGAGTTGTGATGCACTATAGGTTTGGTCATAACAGCTCCTGTTTCTATCAATTTTTTGGGGCAATACAAGCAAATAATGTAACCTTATATTGTCTGACTATAGCTCAGCGTGTAGATTTTGCGCGATTCAAAAGGCCGTAAATTTATAATTGCTCGAATGGTAATTTAATTTGCGAGACGGTAGACTTGAGCATGAGCTGCAAGATAGCAGTAACGCCAAATTAGCAATTACATATCAAGGCGTAACCCTCGGTCAACTACCTCAATCGCAATCAATTAATTTCACGTATTTTTCTAGTGTAACTTGGGCTCTAGCCATTTTGATACGCGCCTTAAAAACAAAGTTCAGGGCTTAGCTCCCTGAAAAAACTGCTGAGGAATTGTGAGAATGCAATTTATTCACGACGATTTTTTACTCGATACCGAACAAGCGAAAGAGTTGTATCACAACTACGCCAAGCAAATGCCGATCATCGATTACCATTGCCACCTTCAACCAGAACAAGTGGGCGACAATAAACTATTTCAAAACTTAACTGAAGTATGGCTTGCGGGTGATCACTACAAATGGCGCGCGATGCGTTCCAACGGTGTGGATGAACGCTATTGCACAGGCGACGCAAGTGATTGGGAAAAATTTGAAAAGTGGTGCGAAACGGTTCCCTACACATTGCGTAATCCGCTTTATCACTGGACTCATCTTGAATTGCGCAAGCCTTTCGGTATTACTGACCGTTTACTCGATGGCAGCAACGCCAAACGCACTTGGGATCAATGCAATGAATTACTCGCAACACCTGAATTCAGCGCACGCGGTTTGATGACACAAGCGAATGTAAAAATGGTTTGTACTACTGATGACCCCATTCACGATTTAGCGCATCACAAAAAAGTTGCCGCCGATAAAACGTTTAAATCTGCCATGCTGCCAACCTGGCGCCCTGATCGCGCCATGGCTGTTGAAAATGCAGTTGCTTATAACAACTATATTGATCGCCTGGCAGAAGCCGCTAATACACATATTGTGAATTTCGATGATTTAATAACTGCATTAAATAAACGTCACGATTACTTCCACGAAAATGGTTGCCGCTTATCAGACCATGGTTTGGAAACCGTTTACGCGGCCGATTACTCCCAAGCAGAAATCAATTCTATCTTTGCAAAAATTCGTGGTGGCAGTGAATTAAATGCGGAAGAAATTGAAAAATTTCAATCGGCAATGCTCATTGAATTTGCGTTGCAAGATCACGCCAAAGGATGGGTGCAACAATTTCACATAGGCGCAATTCGCAACAACAATCCACGCTTGTTCCGCACCGCTGGAGCGGATACAGGTTTTGACTCTATTGGCGATCACAATTACGCGAAGCCTTTAGCAAAATTTTTAGGCAGACTAGATAGCGAAAACCGTTTAGCGAAAACGATTATTTATAATTTGAACCCGCGAGATAATGAAATGATCGGCACTATGATTGGCAATTTTCAGGACGGCTCATCCGCCGGTAAAATTCAATTTGGTAGCGGCTGGTGGTTTCTGGATCAAATGGACGGCATGACTCGTCAAATTGAATCACTGAGTCAATTGGGTTTGTTAAGTCGTTTCGTAGGCATGCTAACGGACAGCCGAAGCTTTCTAAGTTATTCGCGCCACGAATATTTCCGCCGGATTCTCTGCGGAATTTTGGGCCGAGATATAGCAAAAGGTGTAGTGCCTAATGACACGAAAATGGTTGGAAAACTTATTCAGGATGTAAGCTTTAACAACGCAAAAAATTATTTTCCTTTTAAATTACCAGAATAGATTTTCAAAATCTGACACGCAGCATAATTTATGTGCTGACCCAAACAAAAGCCCAGCTATGCTGGGCTTTATTGTTTGGGTGAATTTAGTAAAGAAGGGGATTAATTTAAAGGCAAGTTATCTGATGCTGTCCGCATTAGCTTGCATCATCTGAATTAAGGATGCTTCGGCGCGAGATAAGCCGCAACGGCGTGCAACTTCTTCAGCATCTAAACCCAATTTAAATAATTGAGCTGCTTGCGAGTAAGGCTGAAAATCTTCGTCGTTGTAATAGTCGATTTTCTTATCGGCTTTTTGCGGTTCTTGTAAGCGTTTTTCCATCGCCAACAAACGCTGCCCCATTCCCACTGACCCGCTATTCGACATAGCGAGATCTCGCGTTAATTTTTGAATAAGCTGCTCGGTATTTGACTGTTGCGCACGGGATAATTTCAAACTTTTCAACGCAATCAACAACGCCACCGCACTTATAAGCAAGCTTACGATAAGGCCGATTTCAAGTGGCGTCAGTAGCATTGGTTTCTCTTATGAAAATTTAAATTTGAGCTTGATTTTTACAACTATTGGAAGACAGTGTTAGCCATTAAACGCAGTTTGTGCACAAAAGCGAATGTCTAAACGTCTTCGAGTTCGTTCCACTCTTCACTGGTAAGCAACTTATTCAATTCAATTAAAATAAGCAATTCATTATTTTTGTGGCAAACGCCTTGAATAAATTTCGCAGATTCTTCATTGCCGACATTAGGTGCCATTTCAATTTCTGACTGACGCAAATAAACTACTTCTGCAACACTATCCACCAAAATACCAATCACGTGACGATCTGTTTCGATAATGACAATACGAGTGTTGTCAGTAATATCGCCGCTCGGCAAATTAAAACGATGACGGGTATCAATTACGGTAACGACGTTACCGCGTAGATTAATAATTCCCAATACATAAGAAGGCGCACCAGGAACAGGAGCGATTTCGGTGTAGCGCAACACTTCCTGAACTTGCATTACGTTGATGCCGTAAGTTTCACCATCCAAACGAAATGTGACCCACTGAAGTACGGGGTCATCAGAGCCTTTATTTTTTACTGCATCATTTACCATAAAATTTTCCTCGCGAGCTATGCCTAAATTGAAGGTGCACGGCTCAAAATGTGGATAGTCGCTATAACTATAGTCGAGGCTGCTTGCTCTGCCAGTCTCACACGCGGGATTTCAGCGCATTCTTGTCGGCATCGACCAGCATTTGGCCGATCATCGGAATATCCAGCAAGGCGCACATATGTTCCTTCACAGTTCCTGCCAACCATGGGCGCTTACTGCGATCACTACGCCATTTAACGTCTTCCGGCTTAAGACTTATAGGTTGATTTACCGAATCAACCGCTAGCCCCCAGGGTACGCCATTTATAGACACTACATATTTTGCGTTTTTTACAAAGCTTTCATCGTAGCGTTCAGGCATTACAAATTTCGCGGTATTTACCGTGCGAATTTTGCCTTGCGGTGTGGGCTGGAAACCCATAAACCAATCAGCCTGACCAAACAGCGGTGTGAGTTCATCGGTGATGGGTTGAATCTGACCGAGGGAAATAAGCGGCACGGCTAAGGTCAAACCGGAAACTTTAAAGAGTAATACATCAAATCGGGATTGCGCCCACTGCGGTAAACCATTGGGCATCCATTCCAAACCTGGCATGTGAAATTGCTGTGTGGTCACATCAGCTTCAACAACAGCTTGTGTCTCAAGCGTTTGTGTTTCCACAATCGGTGCGGCGGTTTCAATTACCCATTCCTGAATTTCAGTAGGGTCTGCCATGAACGTCGTTTTAACGTTAACGATGGGCGCCACGACAATATGCGGTTGCGCGCTACTCAATAATTTTTGCAGTTTTTCTTTTTTATCTACATCCGGCTCTGCGAATTCTTGCATCGCAGTGATCGCAGTGATCGCAGTTTTGCGCACAGCTGCATGAGCAACTGGAGTTTTAACAGGTATTTTTTTCGCAGGAGCGATATCAGCGCTGATAGATTTTTCGGGGTTTTTTGTTGTATCTATTGATTGTAAAAACTCATCTGACGGAAGCAGCTCATCAAAATAATCTTGCAAACTCTCGAACGGATTTTTGATATCACTCACGATGCACCCGCTGCTACACGCGCATCATCGACCGCAAATTTTTGCATTAAAAATTTAAACAGTGATTTATAAGCATCAACACCACGTGCAGTTTCGTCGAATAAATGCGGAGGAACACCAGCGCGGCTAGCGTCTCGAAACTTGGTATCAACTGGAATATGACCGGGCCAAACTTCATGATCGTATGTATTGCGAATTGTGCGCAAGCTTGTCACTGAGGCTTGTGTACGACGGTCGTACATGAGCGGCAAAATAGTGTAGTCCAAAGGTTTCTTGCGGGAGCGGCTCATCATTTTAAGTGTATTCACCATGCGCTCCAAACCTTTGAGCGCGAGAAATTCGGTTTGAACGGGAATCACCAAATGCTGACACGCCGCGAGCGCATTAATCATTAACACGCCGAGCAAAGGTGGTGTGTCTATAAATACGAAATCGTAATCATCGTAAATAAATGCAAGTGAACGTGCTAAAACCAAACCCATACCATCCTGTCCAATTGCCTGACGCTCCAATGTCGCAAGCGCAGTCGCAGACGGTAGTAAATCCAGATTGGGATAATCAGTGGCGCGAATTAGCCGTTTTATCTTTGCAACGGATAATTCTTTCCGCTCCTGAAAT
>Ga0247741_1001916_pt1 | contig 11557 bp, 12 predicted proteins | sample UWRJL213509R2_FD_180945 | JGI IMG/M metagenome (GOLD analysis project Ga0247741, IMG submission 180945) | Plant litter microbial communities from Arlington Agricultural Research Station in Wisconsin, United States - UWRJ-L213-509R-2 | ecosystem: Environmental > Terrestrial > Plant litter >...
GACCACCGGGATCGCCACCGCCGCCCCGCTGGTGCTCGCGTTCGGGGGAGTCGCCGTCGTCTCGAGCCTCGCCCTGCTGGGTCGACTCAACACGGTCAGTCGTGCGCGGGCAGCGGTCGGCACGGTCGCGCCCGCCGCCTCCACCCGCCGCACCTCGCTCGACCCCTACGAGAAGCAGGTCGCCCCGGTCGCCGCTCGGCGGGACTGGACGCCGGTGCCTGTTCCCAAGCCGCTCTACCTGTCGCGCACGAGCGTCGAGCAGCCCGTCTTCGATGTCGCGGCCGCGGTCGCCGACCTGCAGGCTGCGGCAGCTCGCTCGGATTCGGCCCTGCGAGCCGCCCAGGCCGCGCCCGAGGTCACCCCGATCGTTCGCACGGCGCCGCCGGTGGCTGCGCCAGCTGTCGCCTCGGTCACCGCGGTCGCCTCGACGAGCCGCTTCGCGCGGATGGGCATCGTGGATGCGGACGAGCAGTCCGCACCCGATGTCGATGCCATGCTGCGTCGCCGTCGCGCCGCCGGCTAGCGATACAGAGCCCGCGCCGGAAGTGATAACGTAGCTACGCAACATACGGGCCCTTGGCGCAGTTGGTAGCGCGCCTCGTTCGCATCGAGGAGGTCAGGAGTTCAAATCTCCTAGGGTCCACCGTTGTGAGAATGCCGCCAGAGATGGCGGCATTCTCTGTTTAACGCCGCTGCTCCTCCTCTCCCGCTGGGGTTGCCGCCGCGTCATCCACAGCTGGTCGGCGGAATGTCGCCGCACCCCGCTACCTTTCCTGCACGCGACACCGGTCGGGTGGCGCACAGGGAGGCGGAGATGGGCAGGCGGGCGGCACGCGACTCGTGTCCTCGGTGGTGTGTGGCCGATCACGGGGCCGAAGACGAGTTCGGCGAGGTGCGGCACCGCAGCGCGATCCGGTCGGTGCCCGCTGTGTCGCGGGCCCGGGCCGGGCCGAAGACCGTCGACCTGCTGCTCGAACTTCACAGCAGCGAACGGGATGAAACGGTCTGGCTGTACCTCGGCGACGGGGAAGACCAACGGCTCGAGGTGACGCTCGACAGCGCGGGGCGCATCGCCGCTGCGCTCGCCGCCGCCGTCAGTTCTGCAGCAGGGTGACGGCGTCGACCTCGAGCTTCTGCGCGATGCGCTCGACGGAATTCAGGGTCAGGTTGCGCTCACCGCGCTCGATTCCGCCCATGTAGGTGCGGTGCACCTCGAGCAGTTCGGCGAAGTCCTCCTGGCTGAGCCCGCGCGCCCGGCGATAGGCGCGGAGGTTGCGCCCCAGGAGCTTCTGCAGGTCACCTTCCACAGTTCCCAACGGTTGTGGAATGATACTTCCCAGTCTACAGACTTATGAGTATCATCCTCCCAACCAACACGTCAGGAGGACGTACTCATGAACACACCCATCACCCGTTTCACGGCCGAGGCGGTGCCGTCAGACCGCCTGCGGCGGCGCCTGCTCAACGCATCGCTCGCCACACTCGGAGCGACGGCGCTCGTCTTCGGGGCGGCGCTGCCCTCGACCCCCGCGCCCGCGAGAGCCGCGACTCCCCAGGACTGGCTCGCCGACATCCCGCTGTCGTCGGAGTTGAGTACGCCGACGGTCGCGAGCGGCGAACTGGCCGGCGCATCCGGAACCCCGGCCGAAGCCGGGCTTCCCGTTGTGCTCTACGGCTGGCCGAGCGCGGCGGTGCTCGAGTCGATGGAGGAGGGCGACACCATCAAGCTCACCCCGGTCGGCAAGGCCCTCACCGACAGCTCGGGCCACTTCGATCTGCGCATCGAGGACCCGGCCGAAACGGCGCGGCTCGCCGGGCCGGACGGACTCGTCAACCTCGAGGTCCAGGCCTTCTCGCCCGAGGGTGTGGCGTCGCACTCGTTCACCAAGCGCGTGACGTCTGCCGGCGCCCTCGTTGCGGTGGACCAGGACGAGCCCGGCACCTCGACGAACGAGGCGACTGCGACGAAGCTCGAGCTCGAGACGCTGAGCTATGCCGAAGCGGGAGTCGCCGCGGGCACGTCCGCTCCCGATGAGATCCAGGCCGTGTTCAACAAGACGGACGTCTGCGGGGCGACCCTGTTGACCCGGTACCCGGGCATCGACGCGATCGTCGGGCGCATGTACTCGTCGACCACGGGCATCCAGTCGTCGTTCTCCATCGCCTCGAACGCCACGGCCTCCGTCGGTGTCGCCAAGTCGGTATCGGGCCGGTACGCCACGTTCTCGCAGACCGGCACGTCGAGCGTCACCTCGGGCGACTCCTTCTCGTGGAACAAGTCGGCGCTCTCCGGCGGCCGCCAGTTCCGCACCGACTTCACCTACGGCCGCTTCTCGAACTGGTGCTACCCGATCGGCGGCACGAAGACCGTGACGAGCTACAGCGTGCGACCCATCTCGTGGGACGGAGGCGGCTTCTACGGAACGGAGGCTGTGCCCGCGGTCGCGGCCGCAAACTGCCGCCCGTTCGGCGCCAACACCACACAGACCCGCAGCACCTCGGCGGCGACCAAGACCACAAACGGCATCAAGATCGCCGGAGTGATCGGCATCGACCTGTCGTCGTCGGCCGGCTACACGGCAGCGGTCAAGGCGTCGATCCACAACGTCGGGTCGGTGACGCGCAAGCTGTGCGGCACCAACGGGGTGCCGACGTCGCCCGGTCGCTACCTCGCAAAGGCCTGACGATGAGAGCGGATGCCCGGCTCCCCGCCACGCTGGCCCTGGGCGCCACGGCCCTCGCCCTCGGTGCGGGGCTCAGCGGCTGCGCGCCGCCGAGCACACAGGGGCCGCTCGTGGTGCCACCGGACACGGACGAGACCTGTATGCCCACCGCGCAGTACCCGAGCGCGGCTATCGGCACGATCCTCACCAACGAGTCCGGCGGCGAGCTGCGGATCACCCGGGTGGAGTTGCGCGGGGCGGACAACCTCGTGCTCGGTGACAACAGCCTGATGCCCTCGCCCGGAGACCTGCTGCTGGCCGACGGCTATCCGCCCACCGATCAGTTTCCGGAGGACTGGAAGAACGCCGAGCCCATCGCCGAGTCCACGGTCGCCGGCCACGAACGGCAGCTCGTGCTGGTCACCCAGGTGACGCCGGCGGACGCGGACCGCGACGCGCGATTCGCCGGACTCGACATTTACTACACCGACGCGAACGGAAAGGAGTACCTCGAACCCACCCAGCACTCGCTGCTCATGTCGGCGGACACGTGCAACCCGATCCCGTAGTGCGTCACCGGCCGGCGGGCGGATGCCGAGCGGCATCCACCGCCGGCCGCGTCGCATCCGGGCGGCGCGAGGCCGGTGAGGCGAGCCGAGTGGCGCGAGGCGGACCCCGGATGGCTTAATCGTGCGGGGACGGGAATGGTGCGGGCGGGCATCCCGTTGGGTAGATTGATACGTCTGCATATACAAAGGAGCACGCCATGACCGGACACGTCGAATTCGGACTCGATACCTTCGGAGACGTCACCGTCGACGCCGAGGGCAAGCGACTCGGCTACGCGCAGGTCATCCGTGACGTGGTGGAGGAGGCCGTGATAGCCGACCAGACCGGCGTCGACTTCATCGGAGTCGGCGAGCACCACCGCGACGACTTCGCCGTGTCCTCGCCCGAGATGGTGCTCGCCGCCATCGCCGGCCAGACGGAGCGTATCCACCTCGGATCCGCGGTCACCGTGCTCAGCTCGGATGACCCGGTTCGCGTGTTCCAGCGCTTCGCGACCCTCGACGCCGTGTCGAACGGGCGCGCCGAGGTCATCCTCGGGCGCGGATCGTTCACCGAGTCATTCCCGCTGTTCGGCTTCGAACTGAGTGACTACAACCAGCTGTTCGAGGAGAAGCTCGAGCTCTTCACCGAGTTGCTCAAGGAGCAGCCGGTGACCTGGTCGGGCGGCACCCGCGCGGCCCTCACCAACCAGAACGTCTACCCGACGACCGACAGCGGATCGATCAAGACCTGGATCGGCGTCGGCGGCAGCCCGGAGTCGGTGGTGCGCGCAGCGAGCTACGGACTCCCGCTGATGCTCGCGATCATCGGCGGCGAGCCCGCCCGCTTCGCCCCCTACGTCGACCTGTACCACCGTGCCCTCGCCCAGCTCGGGAAGCCCACGCTGCCGATCGGCGTGCACTCGCCCGGCTTCATCGCCGACACCGACGAGGAGGCCCGCGAGATCCTCTGGCCGCACTACAGCGTGATGCGCGACCGCATCGGCAAGGACCGCGGCTGGCCCTCGATGACCCGCGCCGAGTTCGACGAGGAGGTCGAGCACGGCTCGCTCTACGTCGGCTCGCCCGACACTGTCGCCGCGAAGATCGCGAAGACGGTGCAGGCCCTCGGTGTGCAGCGCTTCGACCTCAAGTACAGCGCCGGGCCGCTGCCCCACGCTGCGCTCATGCGCGCCGTGGAGCTCTACGGCACGAAGGTCATTCCGCAGGTTCGGGAGCGGCTGGCGTTGCAGGACTGATCGACGGCGCCGGTGCTCGACGGGCGCGGCGACGGAGGAAGAACAGCACCCCGAACCCGATCAGGGCGAGGAAGACCAGCCAGGGCAGCAGCACCCCGAGGGTGACGAGCACGGCGCTGATGAATGCGACGAAACTCTCCCACCCGGTGATGAGCCCCGACCAGAACGTGCTCGGGGTCTCCACCGGGGCGTCGGCCTCGGAGCCGAGGTAGAGCTCGATCGTCGACAGGGCCACCTGGTCCTCGAGCGAGCGCTGTTCGCCCTGCATGGCTTCGAGGTTCCCCTGGCGCTCGGTGATCGAGGTCTCCAGCGTGATGAGGTCACTCACCGTCTTCGCCGACTTCATAAAGCCCTGCAGCCGGGCTATGGATGCGGCGAGAGCATCGATGCGCGCGTCCAAATCCCGGGTCTGGTCGGTCACATCCGAGGTGGTGATGTCGACCGTGCGCACCTCGCCGAGCTTCTTGATCTTCTCGAGCGTGGTGCTGAGGGACTTCGAGGGGAGACGCAGCGTGAGCTGGGCTCGGCCCTTGTCGCCGTCGACGGCGGCCTCTTCACTGCGCCCGTCGACGCGCCCCCCGGCCGCCTCGGCGATGCGCGTCGCCTCGGTCGCCGCTTTCGCGGGGCTGTCGACCGTGAGGGAGACCGATCCGTTCGTGATGATCTCGCGCGGGGAATCCTCGTAGGCCGCCGACATGTCACCGCCCGCCGAGCCGTCGGTCGCGCCATCACTCTGCTCGACGGAGGCGCCCTCCGGCGCGGAGGAGAAGCCGGCGGAGCAGCCGGAGAGCGCGAGAACAGCTAGGACGACGATCGCGGGAACACTCATCATTCGCTTCATGTGGTCACCGTAACGACGCGGACAAGCGCACCGCTACCCAACGTTCGTCACGATTCGAGCGTCAGTCCTATGAGGTTTCTGGGAACGGTCTGGATAAAGCATCACAATCAGGGAACGTCGATATCGGTCCCGTAACGTCGCCATAACAGATCACTACGAAGGAGCAATCATGGGATTCCTTGACGATGCAAAAGACGCTGCCGAGGCAACCGGCAAGAAGGTCGGCGAGTGGGCTGACGACACCAAGGAACGCATCAGCGACAAGGTGGACGAGGTCAAGGCCGAGGGCGAAGTGAAGAAGGCCGAAGCCGACGTGAAGCGTGCCGAGGCCGAGCGCGACTCGACCAAGGCCAAGAACGACTACAAGGAAGACCTGCGCGACTGACCCTCCCGCGATAGGAGAAGGGGACGCTTCGGCGTCCCCTTCTTCGCGTTCGCGGGCTATCAGCCACCCCTCTGCGATAATCGGGCATGGGTTGGCGCGAGTGGTTCAGTCGGAGACGCACGCCGCTGCTGCACATCGCCGACGATTCGGGGAGCGGGCCGGTCGTCATCCTGATTCACGGAATCGCATCGTCGTCGGTGACCTTCTCCGAGCTGGTGCCCCGTCTCATCGACCGGCACCGCTGCATCTCGATCGACCTGCTGGGCTTCGGGGAGTCGACCGCGCCGGAGACCGCGACCTTCACGATCGAGGAGCACGTCGAGGCCGTGCGCGCGACGATCGCCTCCCTCGGGCTGCGCGCCCCGTTCGAGCTGGTCGGGCACTCCATGGGCAGCCTCATTGCCGCGCGCTACGCAGCCATGTACCCGAGCAAGGTCTCGAAGCTCGTGCTGGTGAGTCCGCCCATCTACGTCGCGCCCGCCGAGATCGGCGACCCCCTGCAGCGCGCAACCATGAGCGCCTACCTGCGCGCCTACGAATACCTGCGTGGCAATAAGGGCTTCACGACCCGTACCGCCGCCGTGCTGTCCCGGATGTCGCCCATCAAGAACGTGCTCGAGGTCTCCGAACGCAACTGGAACGCCTTCGTTCTCTCGCTGCAGAACTCGATCGAATCGCAGACCGCGGTCAGTGACATCGCGGCGGTCCGGGTTCCTGTCGAGGTCGTCTACGGCACACTGGACCCTTTTGTGATGGCCGGCGGCCTGCGCATCGTCGAGCAGTTGCGCCATGTCACCGTGCACCGGGTCGATGCGAACGACCACCTGGTTCGCAAGAGGCTGGCAAAAGCCGTTGCGAAGGCGATCGGCTGAGCGCCCGGTCTAGGCTTCGAGGATGGAAATCCACACCACTTCACGCCTCGGCGTCCCCGTCTCCGCGATCGGCCTCGGCACCTGGCAGCTGGGAGCCGACTGGGGCGACGTGAGCGAGGACGACGCCCGCGCCGTGCTCGATACGTCGGTCGAGGCCGGCGTCACCCTGTTCGACACCGCGGACGTCTACGGTGATGGCCGCAGTGAGCAGGTCATCGGCGGGTACCTCGCCGACAACCCCGACCTCGATGTGTTCGTCGCCACCAAGATGGGCCGGCGCGAGGCGCAGGATCCCGCCAACTTCACCCTGGCGAAGTTCCGTGAGTGGACCGATCGCTCGCGCACCAACCTGCGCGTCGACACCCTCGACCTGGTGCAGCTGCACTGCCCGCCGACTCCCGTGTTCTCCACCGACTCGGTCTACGACGCTCTTGACACGCTGGTTCAGGATGGCGTCATCGCGCGCTACGGCGTGAGCGTAGAGACCGTGGACGAGGCTCTCGCCGCGATCGCCCGACCGGGCATCACGAGCGTGCAGATCATCCTCAACGCCTTCCGCCTCAAGCCGCTCGAGCGCGTGCTGCCCGCAGCCATCGAGGCCGGTGTCGCGATCATCGCGCGCGTGCCGCTCGCCTCGGGGCTGCTCACCGGCAAGTACACGGAGCAGACCACGTTCGCGGAGAACGACCACCGCACCTTCAACCGGCACGGTGAGGCCTTCGACGTGGGGGAGACCTTCTCGGGCGTCGACTTCGAGCAGGGTGTCGCGGCGGCGCGCGAGTTCGCCGCCTCGGCCGCCGCGCTCGGCCTGACCCCGTCGGTCGCGGCCCTCGCCTGGCTCGCCCAGCTGGAGGGCGTAACCACGGTCATTCCCGGCGCCCGCAATGTCGCGCAGGCACAGTCCAACGCCTCGGCCGGCTCGGTGCCGTCACTCGGGGCAGGGTTCACGGCTGAGATCGAGGAGCGCTACGACCGCTACTTCCGCGCCGCCGTGCACGGGCGCTGGTAGCTAGAGCCACTCCCAGAGGATCCGCATCGTCGCGTCGAAGTCGTCGCGCTGCGGGGAGTGCCCGGTGCCGGGGACCACAACGTACGACAGCGTGGGTCGTGCGATCGCGGCAACGGTCGACGCGGAGAGCATCGTGTACACCGTGGGGTCGCCGCTCAGGATGAGGGTCGGAATCTCGAGAGCCGCGACGGCCGTGGCCGCATCCCAGTAGGGATTGTCGTCGAAGGTTCCACGGGCGGTGCGGGGCGAGGAGAGCTGCGCGGCCGCCACCTTCGTCGAGACGTCGCGCGGGTGCCAGTGCGGTTTCTCGGCACTGAGCGAGGCGATGGTGAGGTCCAGCTCGGCCAGCTGGTCGGCCATGATCGCGTCGCGTGCTGCGGGGTCGATCTCCAGCACGGGGTCGAGGAGGGCAAGTCGCCGGGTGAAGCCGGGGGTGGTCCGCGACGGCGGCCGTGGCCGCTCCCAGCGAGTGCCCCAGCACCAGGTCCCAGTCCGAGCCGGGCAGGTCGGACGCATAGCTCGAGAGGGCGAGGTCGTCACCCGGAGCCGCGGAACCGTGACCCCTCAGGTCGACGGAGTGCACGTGCCATCCCGAAACCTCGAAGGCGTCGGCGACCCGCCACCACGTCGCCGCGTCGCCGTTCAGTCCGTGCACGAGCAGAACGCGGGGTCCGCCGGGAGTGCCGGTCTCGAAGAGAGGGAGCTGCATACACCGACCCTACCGAAGTCCATGCGTGGGAATGGATCGCCTCGATCGGGTGTTTGCTCTCGCGTGAACAAGCTTATGATCGTCGTCGCCTCAGTCCGCCCCGGCCGTGCCGGCCTCCCCGTCGCGCAGTGGGTCAACGCCGCTGTCGCCGAGCGAGGCGGCTTCGAGATCGACTTCGTCGACCTCGCCGAGCTCGCGCTGCCGTTTATGGACGAGCCGAATCATCCCGCCAAGCGCGCGTACACGAAGCCGCACACTTTCGCCTGGTCGGAGCGGGTCGACGCCGCCGATGCCTTCATCTTCGTGACTCCCGAGTACAACCACTCGTACGCGCCGTCGCTCGGCAACGCCATCGACTTCCTCTCGCAGGAGTGGTGGCGCAAGCCCGTCGGATTCGTCAGCTACGGCGGCGTCGCGGCCGGCGCTCGCGGTGTCGCGGCGATCGAGCCGGTGCTCACCACCGTGGGCCTGATCAAGACCGGTGCGAACGTGGAGATCCCCTTCATCGGCACGCGGGTTCAGGATGACGCCTTCGAACCCAACGAGAAGGAGAGCGCGATCCTCGGCAAGCTCGTCACCGAGCTCGAGGTTCTCGCGGGAGCGCTCAAGCCGCTGCGCTGACTCGCCCCTGCGCCGACTCGCCTCTGCCCTGACTCGCCGTCACATCGAGTCGGGCCGATTGGCGACTTAGGGAGCCGGTAAGTCACCAAACGGCCCGACTCGCGGAAGGAGAGCGGGAGGAAGTCGCGGAAGAAGAGCGGGAGGGGAGGGAGCGGCAGCGCGCTAGCTCGGCTGGATCGGCACCGGTGCCGTATCGGGCACCGACGAGAGTTCCCGCCCGCGCAGGTCGGGATGCCAGCTGCGCAGGATCGTCGGGATGAGGAACCCGAAGAATGCGAACGCCGCCGCCGCCCAGAATCCGCCGACGGCACCGTTCGCATCGATGAGGAATCCCGCGGCAGCCGATCCGAGCGCCGCGCCGATGAGCTGGCCGGTTCCGACCCAGCCGTAGGCCTCGGCCGTGTCGCTGAACTTCACCGTCGCCGAGACGATCGCGAACATCACCGCGAGCGCGGGCGCGATGCCGACGCCGGCGATCAGCAGCGTAACCCCGAGCCACCAGAAGTTGAGCGAGAACATGGCGAGCGCCATCCCGATGAAAACAGCCAGCATGCGTCGGGATAACGCCCACGGCCCGACCGGCACGTGTCCGAACGACAGTCCACCGGCGAGGGAGCCGATCGCGAAAACGGCCAGCACGATGCCGGCCTCGGGTCCGCCGTGCCCAAAGGCCGCGACGACACCGGCCTCGACGGCCGCGCACGCTCCGACCAGCAGGAAGCCGACGATCGTCGAGAGCAGCACCGCGGGCTTCGTGAGCACCACACCCAGCTTGCGCTTGCTGCGGGGGATGCGCACACGCCCGACCTCGGGGGAGAGGATGAACCAGAGTCCGCCCCCGACGAGGAACACGCCGGCGATAACGATCGCGAGGACCGTGGAGATTTGGGTGGCGACGAAAGTCGTGATGACGGGCCCGGCGACCCAGATGATCTCCTGGGCGGAGGCGTCGAGCGAGAACAGCGCGGTCAGCTGTTTCGAGTTGACCATCTTGGGGTAGATCGTGCGCACGGCCGGCTGGATCGGCGGCATGCTGAGCCCGCCGATGAAACCGATGATCATGTAGACCGGAACGCTCGTCTCGATGAAGGCGATGCAGGCGATGGATGCGGCGCAGACGATCATGGTGAGAGTGAGCACCCGGCGCATCCCCCACATGCCCATCCAGCGGCTGGTGAGCGGACCGGCGATGGCCTGGCCGATGCTCGTGGCGGCGAGAACGAGCCCCGCAGCCCCGTAGGACCCGGTGATGCGTTCGATGTGCAGCAGGTACGCGAGCGAGAGCATGCCGAAGGGGAACCGCGCGGTGAGCTGCGCGGCGATGATGCGGGCGACTCCGGGGGTCTTCAGCAGGCTGGAATAGGTACTCACGAGACCCCCAGCTTAGCGCCGGGCACACGCCCGATTCCGTGGTGGAGGGGCTGTCGGAGGGACCGTTTACCCTGTGTATAAGTCGGACAAGTTATCCACAGCTGTGGATGACACGCCCACTACATGTGGTGTTGGCTTCGTGTCGGCGGCACGATATATAGTGGTGGAACCGCCGGGCCAAGTATGCGGATTTAAGGCCAATTTTGTACGTTCTGAGGGAGCATTTGTGGGAATCACGGTAGTTAAGCGCAATGGTGAGCGCGAGCCATACGACGCGAACAAGATCAACCTCGCGATCGAGCACGCGAGTGCCGGTCTTGACGAGAACATCACCTGGGTCACCCAGATCGCCTCGGAGCTCGAGCTCACGCTCTTCGACGGCATCACCACCCAGCAGCTCGACGAGGCAGTCATCCAGGTAGCCCTCCAGAACGTGAAGGACGACCCGGCGTTCGACGTCGTCGCCGCGCGACTCCTGCTGAAGACCATCTACAAGCGCGTGCTCGGCGACTACACGACCGCCGAGGAGCTCAAGTCGCTGCACAAGCAGCACTTCGCCGCCAACGTCACGCGTGGCGTCGACGAGAAGCTGCTCGACTCCCGCCTCACCGAGCTGTTCGACCTCGAGCTGCTCGCCGACCACCTCGAGCCCGCCCACGATGAGCTGCTCAAGTACATCGGTGTGGTCACCCTCAACAACCGCTACGGCATCAAGGGCCGCAACGGCGACGCCCTCGAGGTCCCCCAGTACTTCTGGATGCGCATCGCGATGGGACTCTCCCTCAACGAGGAGAAGCCCAACGAGGCGGCCATCGCGTTCTACGAGAAGATGTCCAAGCTCGAGTACCTCGCGGCCGGCTCCACCCTCGTCAACGCCGGAACGATCTACCCCCAGCTCGCGAACTGCTTCGTTATGGAGATGCAGGACGACATGGAGCACATCGCGAAGACCACGCGCGACGTCATGTGGCTCACGAAGGGCACCGGCGGAATCGGCCTCTCGGTCACGAAGCTCCGTGCGCAGGGCTCACCCATCCGCTCGAACAACACCACGTCGACCGGCCCCATCCCGTTCATGCACACCATCGACTCGATCCTCCGGGCGGTGAGCCGCGGCGGAAAGAAGTTCGGCGCTCTCTGTTTCTACATGGAGAACTGGCACATGGACTTCCCGGAGTTCCTCGAGCTGCGCAACAACTCGGGTGACCCGTACCGCCGCACCCGTACCGCGAACACCGCGGTGTGGATCAGCGACGAGTTCATGAAGCGGGTGCAGAAC
>Ga0247741_1001917_pt1 | contig 11555 bp, 12 predicted proteins | sample UWRJL213509R2_FD_180945 | JGI IMG/M metagenome (GOLD analysis project Ga0247741, IMG submission 180945) | Plant litter microbial communities from Arlington Agricultural Research Station in Wisconsin, United States - UWRJ-L213-509R-2 | ecosystem: Environmental > Terrestrial > Plant litter >...
CCGAGCACCTCGATCGTCACCGTGACGCCGAGCGGCAGGCGCTCGAGCGCCAGGTAGAAGAAAGCGTTCATGCACGCCAGCACGACACCGAAGAGGACGACCGATCGCCAGGCCGCGGCGCTCCTGCCCCGCAGGCTCGGCCGCGCGACGACCAGCAACAGGATCGCCGAGAACACCAGGCGCAACATCACCATGCCGAGTGGCCCGGTCGCGGGGAACAGCAGCACGGCCAGCGACGCCCCGACCTCCTGGCACGCCAGACCGCCGATCACCAGCGCCACGGCGCCCGGGCGACCGAGGCGGACCGGGGTCACCGGCAGATGTTCGTCTGGTTGATCGCGTCGTGATACTGCTGGGCGGTCCAGGGCAGGCCGAACTCCGGCGCGGTCTGGCCGTCGGCAGCGGGTGCCTTGGAGGCGATCGCCGCGAGCTCGAAGGCGAGGTCGCCGATGAGTTGCGTCGAAGCGGTCGAGTTGTTCAGCACGACCACGACCGTCATGCCGGTCTGGGGGTCGGCGAACGCGGCGGTGAGGTAACCGGGCAGCCCGCCGTACTGGCCGATCAACGAGCCGGCCTGGAACGCTCCGCCCGTCGCCGTGAACCATGCGGGCGCTCCCGCGTAGACGGGCAGCGGAGCGGACCAGCGTCCCTCGGCGGACGCCGTCGCGAGCGCGCCCACCGCGGTCGCCTGGACGTAACGACCCAGATCGGTCACGGTCGACACGACGCCGGAGTCGGTGAAGCCGACGGACGAGGACATGTGCGAGACATCCAGCGGGGCGTCGCACGCGGGCGAGCCGTCGGGATTCGAGACGATGCGGTACCCGGGCAACGGCTGCGCGCCCGGGGTGCCCGGACGCGGTGCGGGAAGCGACGTGTCGTCGAGTCCCAACGGTGTGAAGATGTAGCGGTCGTAGAGGCTGGCCGCGCTCTGGCCGGTCGCGCGCTCCAGCGCGAGGCCGAGGAGCACGTACCCCGAGTCCGAATCGCGGTACTCGGTACCGACGGCCGAACGCGGCTGGCCGAGCCCGAACGAGGCGATCTCGAGCGGGTGCCAGATCCGGTCGGGGTTGCTGATCCAGGAGCCACCGACGACGGGCTCGTAGGATCCGATCCCGCTCGTGCCGTTGCAGAGGTCCACGAGCGTCACGGCTTCGAGGGACGGATAGCCCTGCACGTAGTCGACGACCGAGTCGTCCAGCTCGACGGTGCCGTCTTCGGCGAGCGCGTACAGCACGTCGCACGTCATCATGCGTGTGATGTCGCCCGCCCGGAACGTCATCTCGGGGCTCAGCGCGGCGCCCGACGCATCGGTTCCGATCGCCGACACCCAACTACCGCTCCACGGTGACCACACGCCCGCGATCGCGCCCGGAGAGGCGGATGCCGCCATGGCGTTGCGCACGGCCTCGTCCAGCTGTGCGGTGACGTCCGCGGACAGCTCCGCGGCGGCCTGCTCGGGCAGATCCACGTTCTGCGGGCCGTCGGCCGCGCACCCGGATGCCAGCAGGGCCAGCGACAGGAGCGCTGCTCCCGCGGCCAGCGCACGCCGCCGCGCCCATCGTGCGGCCATGCTCACCTCCGGCGTCGTCCCGAGAAGTTTATGGGTTGGAAGTCACGGTTCCATCACGCCCGGCCGTCCTAAGCTGTGCAGATGCCGCATGCTTTCGACCAGGACACCATCGCGGGGGTGCTCCGCCACATGAACAGCGATCACGCCGCCGACAATCTGCTGATCGCCCGCGCGTTCGGCCGCCCCGAGGCGGTCGGTTCGGTCATGACCGGATTCGACGGCGACGCGGCCGAGTGGTCCGTCACCGACGCCGTCGGCGCCTCGTCGGTGCTGCGGGTCCCCTGGATCGGCGCCCCGATCAGCGAGCGTCCGGAGGTCCGCCGCGAGGTCGTCGCCCTGTACGACGCGGCCTGCGCCGCGCTCGGCGTCGAGGCGCGGCCCCACGACTGAGGCGGCCCGGGTCGGCGACAGACGGGCGCGCGGGAAAATAAGTTAGGGCGCCCTAACTTGGGACGCTATGCTGTCCCCATGTCGAACGTCGTCCCGTTTTCCACCCTCCTCCGCGAGCGCTCCAGTGGCGCCCACTCGGCAAGCGAGGGCGAAGGGTTCATGTCCGGCCTGCTCAAGGGCGAGGGCACGCGCGACGATTACGTCTCGCTCGTCGCGCAGCACTACTTCATCTACCGGGCGCTCGAAGGGGCTGCCGAGCGGATGGCCTCCGACCCGATCGCCGCCCCGTTCATCACCGATCGGCTCACGCGCCTGCCCGCGCTCGAGGCCGACCTCGAGTTCTTGATCGGCCCCGACTGGGCCGAATCGGTCCGCCCCCTGCCGACCACGGCGCGCTACGTCGCGCGGATCGAAGAAGTCGGCACCACCTGGCCCGGCGGATTCATCGCGCACCACTACACCCGCTACCTCGGCGACCTCTCGGGCGGCATCTTCATCGGCCGGGTGATGCAGCGCCGCTTCGGCTTCGAGACCAACGGCGTGGGCTTCTACGTCTTCGACGATATCGCCGACCCGCGGGCGTTCAAGGATGTCTACCGCGAGCAACTGGACGCGGTGCCGTGGGACGACGAAGAGCGCGAGCGTGTCGTCGACGAGGTTCTCCGTGCTTATCGCTTCAACACCGAGCTCTTCCAGGACCTCGAGCGCGAGCGCGTCGCGGCATCCGTCGCCTGAGCGCTTTCCGGCGTCGCACCCGACGCGGCGCGCTCAGCGACGCACGGAGCGCATGAACCGTTCGACGTCCGGGTCGACGCGGATATCGCTCGGGCGCAGCGGTCGCGACAGGTAGAGCCCCTCGAGGGACGTCAGCCGGCTGAGCGCGACGTACGTCTGCCCGGGGGCGAAGGCGCCCTGGCCGAGATCGATCACCGCGCGGTCATAGGTCTTGCCCTGCGATTTGTGGATGGTGACGGCCCACGCCAGGCGGAGCGGGAACTGATGGAACTCGGCCACGATCTCTCGCGAGATCCGCTTGGTGAGCGGCGAGTAGCTGTAGCGGTACTTCTCCCAGACGGCCGGCTCGACGTCGTGCTCGCGCCCGTCGACCTCGACGCGGACCGTGCCCCCCGTGATGCGCGTGACGGTACCGATCGTGCCGTTGACCCAGCGCGGTGCCTCCCCGAACGACGCGGTGTCGTTGCGCAGGAACATCACCTGCGCACCGACCTTGATCTGCAGCTCGACATCCGCGGGGTACGCCCCTTCGCCGCGCCCGAAATCCCCTGTGATCTCGGCCATGGCCGTCTGAGACCTGCCGGGCAGCGCCTCGAGGTGCCGGCGATTGATCGCGGCGACCCGATCGTTGCGCGTCGCGAGCGTGATCGTGGGAGCCTCGGATGCCTCGGGCGCGGGTGGCGTGCGTGAGCCCATGTCGTTGAGCACACCCGCGATGTCAGCGGTGACGCGGCCGTGGCGGACGGCGTTGAGCATCGCCTTGAACGCGGCATCGGACTGCCGGTGGATGTCGACCAGCTCGTGGACCCCGAGTTCCGCGCCGTAGCGGCCCAGGTCGCCGAACCCCTCGAGGGCGCTCCCCTCCCCCGCGCCGGCATCGGCCCCGGCCCAGACGTGCGCATCGAAGAACCAGAAAGAGCGGTAGTGGTCGCGGATGTAGGCGAGTTCGTCGCCGCGCGGCGGCACCGGCGCGAGCTGATAGGGGTCGCCGAACATCACGACCTGAACGCCGCCGAACGGTTCCGCCCGCCGTGCACGCGCCTGCCGGAGCGAACGATCGATGCCGTCCATGACGTCGGCGTTGACCATGGAGATCTCGTCGATGATGAGGGTGTCGATGGCGCCGAGGATCTTGCGGGTGGCATCGGGCTGATCCAGGTCCTGATCGGCGATCAGACCGATCGGCAACCGGAACAGCGAGTGGATCGTCTGGCCCTCCACATTGAGCGCCGCCACCCCCGTCGGCGCGCAGACCGCGATCTGCTTCGCCGTGTTCGCCGCGAAGTACTGCAGCAGCGTCGACTTCCCCGTGCCCGCACGACCGGTCACGAAGACGTGATCGTTGGTGTCCTCGATGCGGCGGAACAGCGCTGCCTGCTCGGGGGACAGGAGGGGCATGGTCACTGCAACATGCTATGCGGGAGAGGGAGGAGGCCCGGTCGGCGACCACGGACCGCCGCATAAACTGACGGTGTGGAATCCGGAGCTGTCGACGCGCAAGAGCTCCGCGACGGTGCGCGCGCGCGGAGGCCGGCGCGCGTGCGACGCCCCCGACTGGGCCTGGAACTCACCGTGCTCGCGGTCGTCGGTGTGCTGCTCATCGCGGCGTTGGGGGCCGGGTGGGCCTCCCTGTACCGCCAGTTCTGGGGCCCGACCGCCTTCGTCGAGCGCTACGTCAGCCTGCTGGCCGCGGGCCGCGCCGCCGACGCCCTCGCGCTGCCGGGCGTCGGCGTGGACTCGTCCCGCCTCACCGAAGAGGGCCTGCCCGAGGATGCCTCCGACGCCCTGCTGCGCCGAGCCGCCCTGAGCGCGATAACCGACGTCCGCGCGCTCGGCGAGCGCTCGGTCGGTGACGCCGTCGAGGTGACGATCGGGTTCCGGGCGGCGGGCAACGCGGGCTCGACGACCTTCACCGTCGAGCAGAGCGGCTGGGTCGGAGTCGTCCCCTCCTGGCGCTTCGCCGAGAGTCCGCTCGCGGTCATCGACCTCGTCGTGCGGGGATCGATGGCCTTCGACGTCAACGGCTTCACGCTCGACAAGCGACAGGTGTCCTCGCTGGGCGCCGAGGCTCCCCCGCTGGATCCGGTGGCGCTGCTCGTTTTCTCGCCGGGCATCTACCGCATCTCGGTCGACACCCCGATCGCCGCCACCGAGGGAGTGGACGTGCTCGCCGACGCCCCGCTCGCGCACGTGCCGCTGGAGGTCCAGGCCGAGCCCACCGCCGAATTCGTCAACGTGGTGCAGGAGCGGGTCGATTCGTTCCTCGACGACTGCGCGACCCAACAGGTGCTGCAGCCCACCGCGTGCCCGTTCGGATTCGTAGTGCAGAACCGCATCGCGAATCTGCCGTCCTGGTCGATCGTGACGTACCCCACGATCACCCTCGTGCCCGACGGGGCCGGGTGGGCCGTGCCCGCCGTCGAGGCGACCGCCCGCATCGAGGTAGACATCCGTTCGCTGTTCGACGGCAGCGTCCGGACGGTCCAGGAGGACGTGACCTTCGGCATAGATGCCGAGATCACCGTTCTCCCCGATGGGACGGCGTCTATCCTCGTGGGCTCGCCGGAGGGCGACTGACCGCCGCCCGGGCGGCATCCGAACGGGCGTCCTGCTCGGCGAGCGCCGCGAGACGCGCGTTGTACGCGTCGAGCTCGTCGTCGCCCACCCGATCGACGTGACGGTCGCGTCGCCGCTGGGCCCGATCGTCGCTCCGGCTCCACTGCACGGCGACGGCGATAGCGAGGATGAGGGTCGGGATCTCGCCGATCGACCAGGCCACCCCGCCACCGATGTACTGATCCTCGATCGGTGTCGCGCCCCACGTCCGGCCCATGGATCCGAACCAGTCGGCCACCATGAGCCCCGACTGCATCATGATCGATATGCCGAAGAACGCATGCATCGCCATGATGCCGATCAGCAGGATCAGCCGGAACGCGTAGGGCAGGCGGTACGGTACCGGGTCGATCCCGATCAGGGACTGCACGAACAGGTACCCCGTGATCACGAAGTGCGCGATCATCCACAGGTGGCCGAGATGGTCGTAGAGCGCCCACCGGAAGATGTCGGTGTAGTAGAACACCCAGAGCGATCCGATGAAGATGCCCGCGGCGACGAGCGGATTGGTCAATACCCGCGCCACGGGTGTGTGGACGACCCAGAGGATCCATTCCCGTCCGCCGCGCGTGCCGTCGTCCCGCTTGCGGATGGCGCGGGCGGCGAGCGTGACGGGAGCGCCGGGCACGAGCAGAAGCGGTATCGCCATCGTGAGCAGCATGTGGCCCATCATGTGGACGCTGAACAGATAGTTCTCGTACGCGGCGACGGGGCCGCACGCCACCCAGAACAGCAGCAGGATGCCGGCGCACCAGCTGATCGTGCGGTACACGGGCCACGCGTCGCCACGGCGATGCAGGCGCACGACGCCGGCGATGTAGAAGAACAGCGCGAACCCGCACACCAGCAACCACAGCAGGTCGATGTCCCACACCGTGAACCACTGGGCGAGGCCCAGTTCGGGCGGCAGTGGAGCGCCGGTCAGCACCTCTGCGGGCGTCGGATCGGCGATCGGCACATCCCCGATCGGCGGCGCCGTGCGGGCGAGCGCCGCGGCCGCGCCGCTGGCGATGCCCATGAACGCCAGCTCGAGGGCGATCAGCGCCCAGAAGGTGCGGGCCGCCGCCGACTCGCCCATGCGCGCGATGAGCCGCCCTCGATACATCGCGCCGAGTACCCCGATGGCCAGGAGCGCGGCGACCTTCACGACGATCAGCACGCCGTAGGTCGACAGCAGGGCCTCCCACGACCCGAGCCCGAGGGCGGCGCGGGCATAGCCGGACAGCGCGACGACGATGAAGGCCACGAGCGCGATGCTCGAGTAGCGCGGGAGCACCTGAGCCATCCGTTTCGGCGTCGAAGACGCGCGCAGCACGACGAGAAGGACGAGCCCGCCGAGCCACACCGCCGCGCCGACGATGTGCAGAGCCAGGGTCGTCACCGCGGCGGTGTGGTTGGCGGCGGCGCCGTCGTGGCTCGTCGTGGCCATGGGCACGATCGCGGCGAGACCGAGGATCCCGACGAGCAGCGTGGAGGTCCAGGAGCGCACGGCGAAGGCGAGGACCGTCATCACCGCGCCGGCGAGGGTCGTGATCAGCCAGGCACGTCCGACGTCGAGATCGAGCAGGAAGCGGCCCAGCTGCTGACCGAAGAGTGCGTCGGCGCTCGGCGTCGCATTGAAGGCGTTGAGGAAGGTCAGATAGCCCGTCGTCCCCGCCGAGATCGTGAACACCGCGGCGCCGACCGACGAGAGATCGAGGGCCGTGTCGAACTCGGTCTCGCCCGCGCGGAGTGCGAAAAGGGCGAGCACCAGGGACCCGGCCATCGCCGCGGCTCCCAGATTGACGCCCAGGTTCGCGATGGGAAGCCCCCAGCGCACGACGGGTCCGGGGTCACCCAGGACGAGCGGGTCCGCGCCTCCCCCGTAGTAGAGCGCCACGACGGCGGCGGCGAGGGCGGCGACCACGAGGATCACGGGCCCGGCTACGCGCAGGGTACGGGGGCTCACCCATCCAGCCTAGGTGGCCGCCGCGAGCAAGCGGTCGTCGCGTTCGCGGCGGCAACGACAGAGGGAGGATGCCGCCGAAGCGGCACCCTCCCTCTGAGGAAGCGCTGACTACTTCGCTGCAGCCTTGAGCTTCGAACCCGCGGTGACCTTGACGCGCTTGCCGGCCGCGATCTTGATCTCGGCACCGGTCTGCGGGTTGCGGCCCGTGCGGGCGGCCGTGGCGACCTGCTCGAACGCGAGCCAGCCCGGGATCGAGACCTTCGTGCCCTTGGCGACGGCCTCGGAGACGGTCGTGAACAGACCGTCGACGACGCGCGACACGGTGGCCTGGCTCTCACCGGTGGCGCTGGCGATGCTCGCGACGAGCTCGGTCTTGGTGATGGACTTGTCAGCCATGGGGTTACCCTCCAGCGGCGGCCGAAGCGCCGCCTCATGTAAACGTGACCGGACCTGGTGGCCCGGCTGGTCGATCGACCGCGTCGAATCTACCCCGCGAAACACCACATTTCGCGGATTTACGCGGGTTTGAGCGGCATTCGGACCAAGTTTCGAGCGCATCCGGTGCTCAAGTGACTCCTGTGACGTGTGTGAAGGCGCCCGGACGGTGTTTTCCTGCGGATTTCCGGGCCGGCGCACGAAAAAGGGGCGGGGATTCCGAAGAATCCCCGCCCCCTCTCGAGGTGGTGGTTACCAGCTGGACTTGGTCACGCCGGGCAGCTCGCCGCGGTGGGCCATGTCGCGGAACCGCACACGCGAGATGCCGAACTTCGTCAGCACACCACGGGGGCGGCCGTCGATGACGTCGCGCGAGCGAACGCGGACGGGCGAGGCGTTGCGGGGCAGCTTCTGCAGACCCAGGCGGGCCTCTTCGCGCTGCTCGTCGGTCGAGGTCGGGTCGACCAGGGCCTTCTTGAGCTCGGCACGACGCGAGGCGTAGCGCTCGACGATGACCTTGCGCTGCTCGTTGCGAGCGATCTTGCTCTTCTTCGCCATGTTTAGCGCTCCTCGCGGAATTCGACGTGCTTGCGCACAACGGGGTCGTACTTCTTCAGCACGATGCGGTCGGGGTTGTTGCGGCGGTTCTTGCGCGTCACGTAGGTGTACCCCGTGCCGGCGGTCGAACGCAGCTTGATGATCGGACGTACGTCCTGGGACTTCTTCGCCATTAGAGCTTCACACCCTTCGCGAGCAGGTCCTTGACGACGGACTCAATGCCGCGCGCGTCGATGACCTTGATTCCCTTGGCCGAGACGTTGAGCTTGATGTTGCGGCCCAGCGACGGAACAAAGTACGTCTTCTTCTGCACGTTCGGGTCGAAGCGACGCTTCGTCCGGCGGTGCGAGTGGCTGATCGAGTGACCGAAGCCGGGAACGGCTCCTGTCACCTGGCACACTGCTGCCATAGTGATTTCTCCTTCAATACCGTGAGACCGGACGGCCTCACCCAAGATCCCTTGTCTGCGCCCACGTCCGATCGCACCGTTTCCGGCGCGAAGAGGGTGAATGGGCACGAACTGCGCACGGGAAAGCGCGCAGACAAACATTCATCCTAGCACGGGCGGTTCCGTCGCTACGCCTCGACCGCGCCACGTCCGGCGCGGAACGGCGACACGGTCGGGTCGCCCGTGATCCAGAACCGCCACGGGAATGCGCTCGTTCCGGCGACCCCCGCGACGCCGACCCGGGGGCCGCGCGACACCTCGCGGACGGGCGTTCGCGCCAGGTCGAGCCGTGCACGCGCCCCCGCCTGCTCAGGCGGCCATTCGGCACCCGCGCCGATCGCATCGATGCCGTCGTGGCGCGGATGCCGGAGGCCCAGCGCGCCGCCGAGTCGTCCCGGTCCACGCGCGAAGTCGCGGGGGGTGCGGGCCGTCGGTCGGCGCTCCTCGACCACATCCTGGCCCGCGACGACCTCCCCCGCGCGCAGCAGCAGTCCTCCGGCCACGCCCGCGGGGCCGGTGACGACGTTGACGCACGAGTGGATGCCGTGGCTCAGGTAGACGTACAGGTGACCGGGTTCGCCCCACATCGTGGCGTTCCGGGCCGTCTGGCCCATGCGGGCGTGCGATCCCGGGTCCGGCACGTCGCCGGTGCCGAGCCCGTGGTACGCCTCGACCTCGGTGATCCGGACGCTGACCGACCGCCCATCGATCAGCGTCGACAGCCGCGCGCCGAGCAGACGCGGGGCGACCTCGAGGGCGGACGCCTGCAGGTCATCGCGCGTCGCGGGGCGGTATTCCGCGTCCGCGCCGGGCATACCGGGGCTCGGGGGCGGAATCATCCGATCGTCACCGCGCACCACGAGATGTCCGTGCCCTCGATGACGGTGACCTCTTTGTTCGTCCGCACATCGATGATGTGCGTCTCGAGACGTTTCGGCAGCGGCTGCTCGTACATGTCGTACGGATTGTCCGCGATGTCGGGAGCCACGATCACCGCCACGTGGCTGCCGCTCGGTGACGCGCAGGTCTGCATGATGGCATCCCCGCCGTGATCCAGGCTGAACACCGGATCGAGCGCGCCCGACGCGTCGACGAGTCCCACGAGCTGCGAGGCCGGATACCCGTCGTCGCCCATCTGGGTGAAGGTGCGGAGCGTGCGCCCGTCGACCGTCGTCACGACGGGCCCGGGAATGCCGAGGGTGTCGAGATCGGCCGGCTGGGCGAGCGGGGTCTCGCTGAGATCCGTCAGGTCGATCGCCACGTAGCCGTCCGAGCGCTCGGCCAGCACGCGGCCGCTCCCCCGCTCCACACCCGCGAGCCCCAGGGCGCCCCCGAGCAGGACCGGCTCGGCGTCGAGCCTCGAGGTGTCGACGAGACGCAGCTGACCGTCGAAGGTCAACACGATCAGCGACGAGGTCTGCGGAACGAACATCCACTGCACGACGCGCGAATCGGCGCCGACGTCGATCCTGGTGGGCTCGGCGGACGGGTCGTCGAGACGCGCCACGTACAGGGCGGACTCGATCCCGGACGTCGCAGAGATGTCCAGGTCGGTGTAGGTGTAGCCGACGAGGCCGTCGTGGTCGGCGACCTGCAGGCCGACGACGCTGCCCTCCCCCGGCATCGCGAAGGGGGTCGGGTCGGAGCCATCCAGCCCCATGCCGGTGATCGCGGCGGCGCCCGACTCGTCCGATGTCTGAACGACGAGCCCGTCGCGCGAGGCCCGGAAGTCCTCGATGCGGGGGTCCGTGAACACCGGCACCGCCTGGTCTCCCGCGAGGTTGGTCGAGAAGACCGCGTCGTCGCCGTCCGCGCCCTGGCCGTCTCGGCGCTGCAGCACGAAGATCGGCGGGGTCCCGGTCTCGAACGTGTGGTCGATCGTCGAGGTCGGCCCGCCCGAGGCGCTCTCGACGTCGGTGACGGAAACCCGGTACTCGGTGTCGGCGTCGAGCGGGTAGGTGAATTGGACCGCGACGTTCCGGCCCGCGGCCTCGACCGTGAACGGCGCGGCCGGCTCGATCGTCACCTGAGCGGGGTCGATCGTCGCCAGGGGCTGATTCGTCGTGAAGACGAGGCGCTGGCCGGCTGCGGCCGATGCCGCGACAGTGTCGACGACGACGGTGCTGACGCGCGGCCCCTGGGTGAGGCTGTACGCGGCACCGGCCGCGCCGACCACGACGAGCCCGGACACGACCAGCGCGAGCGAGCGCGCGAAGAGCGAGCGGGCACGGCGTCGACGGGCCGCACCGCGCGTGCCGGGCGCGTCAGTACTCATACGGGTCCCCCGGCTCATCGATCGCCGTGACGCTGCTCGGCTGGAGCACGAGGGATCCGCCGGCATCGCGCGCGAACTCCCCCTCGACCTCCACCCACTGGCCGGGCGAGTAGTCGCCCGCCCCGGCGACCTCCGCCACCGGCACATCCGCCGCCTGGGCATCGATCACGCAGTGCACGATGATCAGCCGCGTCAGCGCGAATCCGTCGCTCGTCGTCTTCGGCCCGACGAACCCGGTCAACGTGGCCTTCTGCCCCACGAACCGTGCCGGATCGGTCGTCGTCGCGAGGATGGACGCCCATTCGCCGATCCCGAACTTCGAGGTGTCGTCGGATGTCGCCAGCGCGAGGGTCGCCGACGTCGACAGGACGGGAGGCGCGCCGCTGGATCTCGCCAGCGCGAGCTCGGCCGACAGCGATGCCGGGGGGAGGACGACCGCGAGGACGACGAGCCCCGACGCGAGCACTCCCCCGATACCCGTCACCGCGAGGGCCAGAGGTGTGCGGCGCGGCACGGCATCCGCATCCTCCGCCCCGGCGGGCGCCGCGTCGGCACGCCCGGGGATCGTCGTCACGTC
>Ga0247741_1001918_pt1 | contig 11554 bp, 9 predicted proteins | sample UWRJL213509R2_FD_180945 | JGI IMG/M metagenome (GOLD analysis project Ga0247741, IMG submission 180945) | Plant litter microbial communities from Arlington Agricultural Research Station in Wisconsin, United States - UWRJ-L213-509R-2 | ecosystem: Environmental > Terrestrial > Plant litter >...
CGAACCAGAAGTTCTTCTATTGCAACAATATGATGAAAATGCCTCATTTGATGTGTACATAAATTTGACTTGAAAGGTAAAGTCATGCGGTCGTTTGTGCGCTTTCAAAATTTATTGTTGTCGTTGGGTTCCCATTCGAGAAAAATGCTGCTAAAAACTTTGGCATGTTTGAAAGATTTAATAGTACATTTTAGACCGCCTTCAATAGTTCCATGCCAGCAGTGATGGTTGGTTGAGGAGCGTCCAACCCAGTTCCCACGATGTCAAGGTTTCCTTTCTCTCGTTCACGTATGCCTTGGTGCAGAACCAATGCCTCACCTTCAGACATCCAGCGTTCAGGATGATTATCATTATTCCCTTGTCTCAGGATACCGTATGCTCGATGTATGTAAACAGATGGCTACTATCGCATCACCGTCAACATAAACACTGTGGACGGGGCGCTCCTTGCCTCCTGCTAACAGCACCGCTGAAGGTTGAGAGAACGACCGAGAACAACGGTGGAAGTAAATGGCTTTTTGGACTTTACCTTGAACTGGGATGTTGCGGGGCAGGGTCTGTCTGACATGATTCACACAATTCACATTGCCTTTGAATCTAACTCTTCTGCCACTGTGGGCACTTGGTGCCCATTACCAGGACCATATACCACCACCGTCGTTGTTACGCCATGGGGTCTTGCGAAGCTTGAAGCTCGAAGATTGACCTCAGCCCCTATTGCCACCCGCTCGCTGACACCCGCTCAAAGCACAGACCCAGCAGGTACGTTTAGCTGATCCCTCACGCTACTCACTTCTCTCTAGCGTCGATCCATTCCTTGTAAGCATCACAAGGCGCTGCCCACGTCTCTTATTCTCTTAGCCACCAAGAACTTAAAGTCCCCTATTTCAATTTACCTTCCATGCCAATCACCCCCCAACGTTGATCTGCATTTTAGCCTCTCATAGCTTTGGTCAGATGTCTCACATGCCTCTTCGCTACCAAGAACCAACTGGAAATTTCCTCGGCCCAGCCACTAAATAAAGACCCAGGAGAAGCTCGAATGCTAACCCATCCATCCGTTAATTTTATTTTTCTGAGCACACATGACACCTTGGAGCGTCACCTCAGGGGGTATGCGGAATTGCATCTATGGTTAAGACAGAGTGCTCGTGAAGGATTTTTGCTCATGAAACGCTTCACCCACCCAGTACGTACTCTTCTTTTCAGTAGTGGCCTATAGGCAAATCTCGTTTCTTTAGAGTTGTCGAGGAACCCGTACGTAGACGGTAGACCCTGGTGCTTAGGTTGACGACACCGATAATACAGCAATCATTCATTTACATCATACATACAGTGTGAGCGTGTTGGGCAAAGGGATAATCCAAGGTCGCGGACGCTGAATGCTGAAGGGCTGAAGGGTGCCGCAGTGCACCAAAGAGGTTGTGGATGACCGTCACACAGAGGGCGCTGTGGGTTGATAATTTGGAGGCTCACTCAACGCTCATCACTCATGGAAAGCACGTAACGTAAAAGTGTACTAAATGGAGAAAGCCAATCATCTCTGGGTAGGCCTTTATCTTGCTATGATAGTTCACAACAACACGACTCTATAAATGGCACATTGGCGATGTCTCACAGTCTCCGACATCCCATTTGGACTCCGTTGTTCAAGGCCATATATATATGCGGTCAGCATCTTGAAGCCATGCGTGTGACTGTCTCAACGATTGAAAGATCTGCCTGTTGGCGAAATGGGTGCGTCTATCCTCTTGAATTTCACTCTCTATTCTTCTGAAAACCCCATGCCACCAAAGTTACCATAGGAGACCCATCCCTTTCGGAAACACCAAGTGACATATTCCCACAATCTGACAATTAAGGCAGAGACGACGTGAGCGGTCCTCAGCCGGCAGGGATTGGTGGTGAAGTTCTGGATAGAAACGCAAACTTCAGATACTATATAACGGGTAAGTTCATCTATCAATCGAAGGGGTGTTGACTTAAGAATTGACATTGATAGACCTGCGACTTGAATGCACAACGGAACGGTCCGACTTTCCCTCCTTCAACTCGCTCAAACTCGTCATCTGTGGATCTGCAGTCGAGGAGGAGGTGATTCTGTCGCTGGAAAAGGACTCGCCAGTGAGATGGAGGCAGACGTTGCCTGTTGAACTGTAAGGATTCAACGGCAAATTTTTACTTTTGTGTTTTGACGTCGACCGCATTTCAGAAGCTCAGAAGCGGACAGCTTGAAAATTATGGTGACATCCGAAGAACTGACGGGCTTTGCGTTCATGGCTGTGACGAAGTGTGAGCTGGCTTCAGGATTAAAAAATCGTAAGTGTATAATTGGTGTTCCTCGAACAATCGCTCACTCGAATACCGTGTGGCAAAAATCAGGAGTCAGGAAAACCTTCACCTCGGCGGATGTACCGACGCCAGAATTGTCGTTCCTGGTTACCAGGATTCCTGGAGAAAAGCTTACACAAGATATTGGTGATGAAATGGTACAAATAGGTGAGCTTAGACAGGAACCTCAAAGGAAATGAGTATCATTATTAACTACGCAGCTTGGGTACTGGGGATCCGAGGAGAGGAATTTGCGGAACGCTTCGATCGTACAGGCAATCTGCCGGACATCTTGGAAGCTATTTCTGTAAACCAGCAGGCGGTTCGACTCATCCCCGACGGCCACGAAATCATGCCAGCAATGCTAAATAACCTTGGAACTTCATTCCAACGTTGTTTTGAACTTACAGGCGAAATCTCTGACCTCTCGGAAACCATTTCGATCCAACAGCGGGCAGTTCAACTCACCCCCGATGGCGACCCTGACATGCCAAGACGGTTGAGCAGCCTTGGGAATGCATTTCAGTGTCGGTTTGAACGTATGGGCGACGACTCTGATATCTCTGAAGCCGTCTCAATCCACCAGCAAGCAGTCCAACTTACCACGAATGACCACCCTGACATGCCGATGTGTTTGAATAATCTTGGATCTTCATTTCAGAGTCGTTTTAGGCGCACAGGCAATGTTTCTGACCTATTGCAAGCCGTCTTAATCCACCAGCGGGCGGTTCAACTTACCCCCGATGGCCACCCAGACATGCCAAGAAGGCTGGCTAACCTTGGACTTTCGCTGCGGTGTAGTTTTCAACACACAGGCCAGGTCTCCGACCTTTCTGAGGCCATCCCAGCCCAGCAACGAGCCGTTCAGCTCACCCCTGATGGCCACCCTCACATGCCGACCTGGCTAAACAGCCTTGGAAATTCATTTCAGATCCGCTTTGAACATACAGGAAATATTGCCGACCTCTTGGAAGCCATCTCGAGTCGACGGCAGGCGGTTCGACTCACCCCCGAAGGCCATCCCGACATGCCAGGACGGTTGAGTAACCTTGCAATTTCATTCAAGTATCGTTTCAAATATACAGGCAATGCCTCTGACCTTCTGGAAGCCATCTCAATCCAGCAGCAGGCAGTTCAGCTCACCCCTGATGATCACCCTGCCATGTCAGGTCGGCTGAATAGTCTTGGGAATTTATTTCAGAGTCGCTTTGGATGTACAGGCGATGTCTCTGACCTCACAGAAGCCATCTCAATCCAACAGCAAGCAGTTCAACTCACCCCCGATGGCCATCCTGCCATGCCAATGTGTTTGAATAGCCTTGGATCTTCGTTTCAGAGCCGCTTTGAACGTACAGGCAATATCTCTGATCTCTCTGAAGCCATCTCAAACAAGCAGCGGGCAGTCCAGCTCACTCTTGATGGCAACCCCACCATGCCGATATGTTTGAACAACCTAGGAAATTCCTTTCGAAGTCGCTTTGGACGTACAGGGAATGTCTCTGACATCTCCGAAGCCATTTCATCTCAGCAACGAGCCATCCAGCTCACCTCTGACGGCCATCCCAACATGGCCACCTGGTTGAATAACCTTGGAATTTCGTTCCTGTATCGCTTTAAACACACGGGCGATGGCTATGACCTCTCGGAAGCCATCTCAGCCCAGCAACGAGCTATTCAGCTCACTCCTGATAGCCATCCTGATATGCCAAAGTGGTTAAATAACCTTGGAAATTCATTGCAGAATTGCTTTGAACGTACAAGTGATGTTTCTGACCTCTCAGAAGCCATCTCAAACAAGCAGCGGGCAGTCCAACTCACCCCAGATGGCCACCCTGACATGCCGACATGTTTGAATAACCTCGGATCTTCATTTCAGAGTCGCTTTGAACGTACAGGCGATGTTTCTGACCTCTTGGAGGCCATCTCCGCCCAGCAACGAGGCATACAACTCACTCCTAATGACCATCCTGATATGCCAAAGTGGTTGAATAACCTTGGAAATTCATTGCAGAGTCGCTTTGAACGTACAGGCGACGTCTCTGATCTCTTGGAAGCCATCTCACACAAGCAGCAAGCAGTCCAGCTCACCCCTGATGGCCATGCTGACACGCCGCTGTGGTTGAATAACCTTGGAAATTCATTGCAAAATCACTTTGAATACACAGGTGAAATATCCAGCGCTCATACTGCCGCATTGACCTTTCAAAAATCTGCCACGTCCATTGGACATCCTTTTGCTCGTTTGACAGCTGCTCAACGGTGGGCCCAGCTCTCAATAACTCATGATCTTCCGGACCCCCTGAAGGCTTATGGGGTTGCAGTTGATCTTCTCTCCGAGACCGTGGGTATGGATTGCACTATTGAGCAGCGTCATGCATATCTCATCGAGATATCAAGTTTAACCACGTCTGCTGCTTCGGCCGCATTCACTCTGGGTGATGTCAAGAAAGCCCTGGAATGGCTTGAGCAAGGTCGTTGCCTTGTTTGGAGCCAACTTAATCAACTTCGCAGTCCTCTGGATCGTCTTCGCGCTCATGACGAGGATTTAGCGCAACGATTCTCGAATATCTCAGGCACATTGGAGGCTTTTGGAACCCGCCGTGGATCTCGAGGCATAGGCATAGCCGCTGTGTTATCAGAGAAAATTAGCTTGCAAGACGAAGCCCACCTTCATATCAAGGTTTCTCGCGAGTGGAGTCAGCTGCTCAACGAAATTCGCCACATCCCCCAATTCCATAACTTTCTTCGACCACCTCAGACATCTGACCTTCTGAAAAATCTCCCACGGGATGGGACTGTAATTCTTGTCAACGTTCACGAAGCTCGCTGTGACGCCGTGGCTCTCATCTTCGGCTACAATGCCCCCATCCACATCCCCCTTGCCCATTTCACTCACAAGGAGGCGTCTGGGCTCAAACAACGCCTACTGAAACTCCTTTCATCCCACAAGGTTCGCTTGGGGGAAGCAGATCGTGGCCCACGCCCAGTCATAGAAGATGGTACCGAATCGCAGAGTGATATATATTCCATTCTTGGGACGCTCTGGCTACGCGTGGCGAGGCCAATCCTGGATGGCCTTGCGATCTCCGTGAGTGTCCCTCAGTTCATGATATATTATTTTGTTGATAACATTTTCCAAGCCTACTCCCCCATCAAACCCAGCTCGAATCTGGTGGTGCCTAACTGGTCCCCTTGCGTTTCTTCCACTCCATGCCGCAGGAATCTATAGTCAGAATGGTCGATCTCCGTCAGGCTCATGCATTTCTGACTTTGCAGTCTCTTCCTACACACCTACTGTTAGCTCGCTTATCCGGAAGCTCAAAGGATCTGACAGTGTAGAACATCCCGTATCGTCAAAGCTCCTTATCATCAGCCAACCAAACACCCCAGGGCGGTCTGCAATCCCAGAAACTACAAACGAACTGAATTGCATATGGAGAGTGATTGGAGCATCTAATGACAGGTCTCTTCGCCTAGAAGGCGAAACCGCATCGGTCGACAGAGTCAAATTCGAGATGGAATTGCACGGGTCAATTCACCTCGCATGCCATGCGACTCAGGATTTTGAGAACCCTCTCAAAAGTGGGTTTTACCTCCACAATGGACGACTCGAGCTTTCGGAAATCATGAAACAGAAGTTCACAGTTCGCGAGTTGGCTTTTTTGTCGGCATGTCAGACAAGCGCCGGCGACGAGAAGCTTGCGGAGGAGGCGGTCCACCTTGCGGCTGGAATGCTTGCGGCTGGATATCGGAGTGTGGTGGCAACTATGTGGTCTATCAAGGATCGGTATGGCCCCGTGGTGGCGGAGAGTTTCTATAAATATCTTATGGAGAGGGGAAAGACTTCCGAACAGGCACGACTCGATAGCAGCCACGCTGCACACGCCCTCCATCATGCCATTCAGAGCATTCGAGAGACACTAGGTGATACGGAGCAAGGTCTTCTAACATGGGTTCCGTATGTTCATTTTGGCTGTTAATTTCCCTCCCCCCCGGTTCGTTGTTCTCTAGTGTATTGTTCTGTTTGAATCAACCGTCTATTATCGCAGAGTTCAATCGCACCGCTATTACTTCCTCGACTTCTTCGTATCTCTTCATCCAGTGCATAATACTTGCTAAGAAGTTTCGACCTTCTGTGGTAGAACTGGTAAAGTCGTTTTGTAGAGTGTGATCTGTCAGCCGTGCTAACGAGTTCGAAAGCTTGAATTACTTGCGCATGGAATCCATCGAGTCGAGCTCTCTTCTTGGGCATTTGCTTTGAAAGTTAAGATGTCCACCATTCCCAGCTCAAGTAAGTCGAAGCTGGTGCTCAATGCTGCTTGCTGCCTAAGATCTAATGATGACCCCGGTAGCTTCACAGGTATCCTCTATATCTGAACAACGGCGTACGTCCCAAATCTTCATCTGGGTCTTTGACCCAAAATGTGTGTACAAGGTATTCTGAAATTTCCAATTACCAACAGCTATGGTCCTGGCACTGCTGGATGCATTCTTTCTGGAGAACATGTGGGTCCTGGAATCTCCGCCGTCCGGCTGCCGGCGGCCATTTCTAAATTGAGACTAAACTTACATAGGGCGAGAAGCTCGATTTGTCCTCTTGCTCAGAGGAGCAAAGGTACATTGACTAGGGATAGCTCAGGCGGTTAACACACATATTAATAAAATTTATCACCGTTGTAGATAGTATTAAAACGCCTCAGAAAATGTACTATGGTCTATTGAAGGGAGACGGACATCTTCCAAGCCCCAGGCGCTTAACTGAGCGCACGATAAACACATTGCTTGGCCTTCGTAGAGTTTTCCAAACTTTCCGACTCTGAGCGGCAGTGGACTTCACAAAGCTCATGCTCACGCGCCAGTTGCTCAGTGAAGATAGGAGGAAGGTGGCTGGCAATGCGAGGGTTGGGGCGAGCATCAATCGGTTGGATACTTGAAGACAGTGTGGTTTTATGGAGTGGAGAGGGGGGAAACATAGGCGGTTGGATGAATGGCATTGCAGAACGAGTGGGAACGACTTGCAAGCCATCGCCTCAGCGCCTAACACTTCATAACCCTATTTGTGCAGCTCTGAGCTAGTGAAAGTGCATACATCCAGTTATCTGACGTACCTACCGTCTCATAGCCAGCGGCTGAAGAACGATAGGCGGAATGTGAAGGAATGTGAAGGGAAAGACTGGAACATTCGTTGCAGAACGCGCTGCGCTGCCCGCGTCTCTGTCACGTGATCGGCCGCGTCGTTGGCTGGCGGATGGCGGACAGCGGACATTCCGAGACCCAGACTTTCTGCTGGAATGCGCCACCTTCCCATCTGCCTACACAAGTAATCCAAATGACGATGGCGTGATAATATTCTACACAGACTTCGGGGGTGGCGCAATGGTGCGTCCGAATTGTGTTCCCTCTAATTGCCGATTCTCTCGGCCAGTGCTCGGTATTACTGACTGGTCATTCCCTGCTCTCAGACACTCGTCCACCTAGCCGGCCACTGGGGTGGGCTGTACCACACATTCCAAGGCGGCTGCTCGGGTGATGGTGATTTTATCTCCGACACGCCCCCAGAGGCATCTCCCGCATTTGGCTGCCCCACGGGGAGGGATACGTGTTCGGGCGGTGGGGTGGATCCCATTCGTAACTTGTATTCAAGTTTCTATCTACCGGTTAACGATCTATTTTTTGGGTAACTGATGCAAATATTACAGATAACTTCATGGACTATACTGACGACTCATGTATGACGCAGATTACAGCTGGACAGGTTACTCGCATGAAATTTCAATTGGCAACCCATCGTGCATAGATGTTGTTTTTTTTTTTTTTTTTGGGATGTACGGTATATTTACTTATGCAGACCACTTACACATGTTGCGCCAATTGCAGTGCTCTACGAAAAAAACACTTCGAGCTTAGGGAAAGAGGCCGTTGTATTAATATTATACGGTTGAAGTTCCTCTCCTGATAAAAATACCACGGATAATTGATCTGTTAGATCCTGGCCCATATGTCAACTAACGAGTTACACATGATAGCTCAGGGACCATGCGTCCAAATCAGGATCGTCGAGAATATTCAATATGGCCTGTTTCTCATTCTTAAATAGTAGTGGAAGGCGATTTCGGATATTAATCGTCCGTTACAAAAGTCGACATTCTGTGGAGAGGGGTGGTTGCGGGTAAGCAATCATTAATCATCAATGCATCATTGATGCATCATTTGATAAATGTACACTTCGGCGTAACCTGGTTTCTACTTAATTAGCCCATGATTCGTTCAATCTCTATGATATTCGATTTAGCGCTGGTGGATGTCCCAGATGACGTCCTGAAACATGGATAGCTCGTCGAAAGAGTTGATCACTAGCCCAGGTCAAAGGTGTAAACGCGACGCCTGGATACTCCCGGACCCCGGTGTTCGGCAATTGACCGTACCGGGTAACACTTCACCTCACTTGGTGGACCCACATCAACAAATATGGCGAGAATGACACTGATGGTAGTTCCGTGCGCCTTGCAGCCGTGGCTACCTGCCTTTTTCTCATGGAGTGATTTACGATTGTATGTGGGCTATGTATGTTGATCAGTGTCGGTAGTCTGGATTTGCCTAACATGTTCACTGTCCAAAAAACTGCGAAAGGCGTGGATTTCTAGATTTGCGATCCTGTACCGCTATACCCTTTTACGTGGCTGGAGGAGGCTACAGCGTTATAAAATATCCAGATATTTATATCTCATCGGGGTGAAATCAACTCGATAGAAAAACTCCTGCGCGCCGCAGTAAGTATCTCAGAATATTTATAGAGCACTTCGTCATATCTAGATTCCGTATCATCTTCCTCGGTCGTTTCCACCTAGTCCCCCTTACCCAGCTCACAAAAGTAAGTCAAGCTCGTTCTTGGGCGCATGAGTTGTACATATGTGCCTGTACATGTATATTTATATCACATCCAGTATAGATATTTCGAACCAATTTGATCATCGATTCGGATGCGCCGAGTAAGACCCAACTTGACCAAAGAACACCTTTGTATTATTTCCACTAAGAATTCCATCCAGACTAGAGACGACCATGATTGATCTCACAAAAGCTACGACAGTGCATCAGAATATCTAGCCCAAATTGGCTTTTACATCATTACTTCTTCACCTTGGATAATCCAAGGTGCCTCTGACTACGATCTTCACGCTATTAGAATGCTCAGATTTCACGCCCTATCGAATTCTCTCATATTTACCCGAGATGTGATATACTAATTGTCTACCTTCACTTCATATTTTGGTCCTGAGCGATCGAAAGGTCCTAGCTGCCCATCAATAAGGCAAATCAACCCCTTATCAAACCTTGTTCGACGAAGCCTTCGAAAGGAGACAGTCAGAGCGTGAAACCCGACTGTAGCATAACCGTCGAGCTCGGAACACAGAGGAAGCTCGAATCTATAGCAGCGGAGTATAGCACATGGCACATAGTGTGCCTTAGTGGGGGGAATGCGGTGGAAGCTATTCAATTTAGCCACAGATAGCTGGGCAAAGCTTCGATCTATAACCATCCTGGCCTTATTTATCTAGTTATCTATCCATAGGCTTGTTATCTATTTGTATTACTTTCATTGCGTAGCGCACGGGGTTCTCTCGTTTTGAAATAGGACTCAGTGGATTTGATGGCGGCTCTAGGTTGGGCTTGAACTTTACTACCCAAAGCCGGCGCTACGGATGAGGCTTTTTCCATCCCTAGGGAAACTACTATTTGTTAGCTGAATCTTGAGCAGTGGTGGCGCTCTATGCTCATCTGAACCCATTACGCCGCAAATCAAGTCTGGCCTCGAGGCTGAGCACAGGCCGTAGACCATCCCTTTCGTGACCTGTCTCTCTCGGCTTCCACACAGTTGAGCGTATCAGCTCGCTCGAAACTCGCAGAAGATTTGCAAAAATTCAAAGAGTACTGGAGATAACCTACGCATCGACGGCGATGATTACTGGGCGTTGGGATAAACCATCAGAACTATCGCAATCTCTATCTTCATCTTCGTATGGCCTCCCAGCATCAATAGCTGGACGAGAAACGACTACCACTCACCTGTGGGGTCCCAGAAGCACGACTACAGCCACAGCGCCTCCGCTTGACAATTTTTCCGGCGGCTATGTCAATACCCATGGCGCCGATCCCAGTGGTTCTACACCGGGTGCCAAGATTGCACTGGATCACGACGCAAGCGCTCTTCATCTTTCCGAATCAAACACAAGTCACACATCCGACTCCAACTCTCATTCAGCCACGGATATAATTCTAGAAGATGTCGACTCGGACCACTCCCGACCCGTATGCTCCATCCTGGAGACTGCGTTTAATATTTTCGTTCCCATTCTGGTGATTCTAGTGGGAGGAACCGCAATATGGTGGACCTTTTGGTATCTGCCTGAACAGAGACGGATTAAAAGAGAAGGAAAACGGCGGGCGAAGGAGCGGACGTATAGAAGTGGAAGTGGAAGGCGAGGATGGAGGATGGATGCGAGTATGATTATGAGTGTGGACGACGCAGCCGCATACAACTTTGGTGGCGACGCCGAACTAGAGAAAGGTATGGGATCCCCAGAGCAATACGAAGGGGGCGAGAAGGAGACGAAGTATAGCCATCACCCATACAGCCAGCGTATTGGCGATCGTGCTGGGTCATTGAGGAGTCAGGATAGCGCAAGCACTTTGAAGGATGCTTACAGCGCTGTTCCAAGCCTGCACTACGACTACGTGGACCCTTATGCTCACCCTATCAGAACTACCAGCCTCAAAGCTTACTCGATGTCGCCATCAGCCCATTATTATGAGCTGAAAGATATGGACAGTGCGTCAACGACTACGGTGACTCCTAGAACGGCAGGGGAGAGTGTGGATGGACAATGGCCGGCCTCGTCCTCGACTGCAGTGGGAGAGGCGCCATGGGAGGAATGGTCTAAAAAATAGTTATGATTTCAGAATGTGCCCAAGACTGAGACTGTCGTGGTATACCTACCTATCCTTTTCGTTTTCATTAATACTCCTTTTCATCAATCTACACTTATATAGATCCTGTATTTTACTGTAAAATAGGGAGTGATATTAGCTCTGTTCTCACATCGAAGGCTCAAACTTTAACCAAGATTTGTCTGACTGGACCCCAATTATCGATGCAGCGCCAGACTAATTATGGACGGGCGCTTATTCTGAACTTATGTAACACGCTCCAGCATCGTCATGG
>Ga0247741_1001919_pt1 | contig 11550 bp, 18 predicted proteins | sample UWRJL213509R2_FD_180945 | JGI IMG/M metagenome (GOLD analysis project Ga0247741, IMG submission 180945) | Plant litter microbial communities from Arlington Agricultural Research Station in Wisconsin, United States - UWRJ-L213-509R-2 | ecosystem: Environmental > Terrestrial > Plant litter >...
CACGTAGAAACATGGCTCCTCCTCATGTTCGGGGCACCAACGTAGAGATTGTCCGGCTGGAAGCAAGCCTTCACACTCAAATCGAATAGTCCCCGGCGGGGAAGTCGGCGCAGTTCCGTCTTTGAGCCAATCGGTGATAGATCAAGGAAACACGAATCGTAGAGGACGAGAATGCCGTTCTATAGAGTCACGTCTCACAGCTTGCTGGTCGAAGCCGTAAATCCTTTGGAAGCAGCCATGCGTGCTTACAGGATGTTCGACGACCGAACGCCCACAGACTTTCAGGTTGTGGGTCCAGACGTCGAAATCGCTGAAATTCATTTGACGCCGGAGCAACAAGAGAAAGCAATAACCATCGCTTTTGCTAAGCGATCTGGCGTCTAGCGGGTAACGCCCGCTGGCAAAGCTGGAGCAGCATCCGCTATTCCCGACGGCAATCCTGCTCATATCCTTTTAAAATATAAGGAGAGTGATGGAAACGAGCGATGATGCTGCGCAACGACGCCAGCCGGCACACACGAGCGCCGAAATCGCTATGTTTCAAGCGGCACCCAAGACGCTATCTCGGGAACAAGGCGTTGATCGAAACCGATCCGAAGTCTTCAATATAAGTCTGGCGTTGATGAACCTATGGCACGTGGGTGTAAGGGACGCTGACCAGTTGGTCTCCCGCTTCCGAGAAGAATCGCGGGTGTGGTTCGTATTGCGGCTGGCGGCACGTCGAGAATGGCAAGTTCCGTTATCATGTTTAAACGCAAGAGCACCGTTGTGGTGGCCAAGAAACTATTGCCAGGCCTGCGCTTTTTCTTTCGACGGGCTTCGTTAGTGCATGGCCCGAGGTCTTAATATAATTTCCGCGCCAGTTTCGGTCGCCACGATCCGGCCTGCCTGCCATTTCGCAAGACCGAGATTAATCAAGCGTTCCAGCGTCGATTCCGCTATAAACGAGACCTCATCATCGACAAGACTCGTAAGCGCCGCCGCTTCATCGCCGTCAAGATCGTCTATCGAGATGACCAAAGCTATTCCCCCACGACACAATCTCAAAAGTGTAGCACGGCTGCGTGTACCTGAAAGCAATTTCGACTGGGTCAAGGCCCGACGCCATGATCGATGGCTGTGGCCCGCCGTGGCTGGTTCCTTGCATCAGCCACGCAACATCGGTTGGCGCGCGTTTTCTTCCAGCTTTTGTAGCGCCGTTATCACCTCACGCTCGGAGTACGGCTTGCCCACAAAGCCGACTGGAGCCCATTCCGCTGCTCGTTCTTTCGTTAACACGTCGAGGTTTCCGAACACAAAAAGCGATGGAATGCCCATCTTTGCCGAAGCTTGCCCGCTGTCTCGACGCCGTTCGACCCTCTATCCATCGTTCAAGCGATCGTCTCTCAATCACTGCGAGCATCTGGAACTGTCGCCGACGTCAAAGACGTCATCACCAAGCGAGTGGCAGCTCTCGCCAAGGCTCAAGACGTCCTGACGTCGGCGGAGGACGCGATGGCTGATATAGGCGACGTCGTTTCGAGCGCGCTTGCCCCGCATGACTCGGGGGTGGGACGTTTTGAGATCGATGGCCCAACTAGCAGGCTCACGTCGCGCCAAGCCCTCGGACTATCGCTTGCACTACACGAATTGGCCACCAACGCCGCCAAATACGGCGCTCTGTCGGGCGATAACGGCAAGGTAGAGATCAAATGGAATGTTGAGGAGGATGGCGCGTTTCGGTTCAGTTGGTCGGAAAGCGGCGGGCCACAGGTGTCAGTTCCAACCCGTGTCGGTTTTGGCTCTCAGCTTATTCGCCGGATGGTGGCACCCTATTTCGACGGGGAAGCATACTTAGATTACGATCCTTACGGTGTCCGTTTCACGCTTAGCGGAAAGCTGATTAGCAAGTAGATATCCCGCCTGAGGTTCACCGGTACTGGCCGGACGAGGTCAAGGTGCAGATTGTTTCGGAGAGCCTCCGTCCCGGCGCGATGGTCAAGAGGGTCGCAGAGCGACCCGGCCTGAAGCCGAACCACCTCTCGACTTGGCGAACGATGGCGCGGCACGCAAGCTTGTACTGCCTGCACCGGAGGAAACGGTGGAGTTCGCATCGGTGACCGTCGGTCCACCCCGTTGCGAAGCCGACTGAATCGACATTGTTATTCTCCCGATTTTTTGCTGAGCATCTCAAGAGTGCTTGGCGTCAACGGGGAGCGTGGCGAGGTCGTCGTGAAACGCGAGTGCGGCCTCTACTTCGTAGGCAACACAGTCTAAAAGACCCGAGGCGGTGGAGGGTTTACTCGACATCTCCGTTCGCCTTTTCGATGTTGTATAAGGCTTCGATGGCTGCTTGCTCATCACCAATAAAAGGGATCACGCGAGGCGTATCATTCTTCCACCGGTTAAGGAAGCCAAACGCCCTACCCGCCTTCTTATCGATCGCAATCTCAAATTGCCCGATGGGCGCTCCGCTTTCCATATCAAAAGCCAATGCGCAATAGAGGGGAAATGTTTGATAGCCATCGGCCATCAGGACTTTTGCCATCAGGGTTGGACAAATCTCGGCAAGGTTCACCTGTATTGGTGGCGTCCAGTAAGTCCCGGCTGGCTCATTTTCAGTAGCGGTGGCGATTGGGTCGGCATACATGGCAGTCGTCCTTTGACGATGACGAGATGAAATCAAAGCCGCACACGTTCTTCTTATGTTCTCATAAGCGATATGTCAATCGGATGATCCCCATACCGCAGTGATCGCTTTGCGAACTGCAGACCATTTTTGGACTCAACCAATGTCAGTTAGACATCGTTAATTGCACGCGTAAAATAACGTGCCGAGAAGCTCTGCAGCCGAGGATGCAATGTACGTAATCTCCATTGACGATCGTGGACACGAGCGCAATTTTTTGGCGACAAATCTCTCTTTCGCTGGGCATCTTCTCCAAGCGACTGTCAACGGGTGTCCCAGAGAGTTCGACCTCTCGCAGCTGCTCGATATCATGGCAGTTGATGATAGCTTAGGACCTGCGTTCCCACAGCGGGCGATGCCTCAAACAAGCCTTTCCTGAGACGGATAAACTCGCTCGCAGATTCGGCTAGCCCGTGCGACTTTTTCCGCAGTTCCAGGGAGAAGTCAGCGATAGCACCACCCCGTGAACCCCTGCCCTCAATGAAGTGTAACACCGCGTTTCTGGCTAACCGCGATCAGCTGGCAAATCTCCCTTAGAACAGCTTTGGCCATGTCGTCGTCCTCGGTGCACAGATATCCGGTGACCGCGATCAATCTGTCGATTACCGCTCCTATCAGGCCCGCGAACTCCAGGTCGTTCGCGCGAAGCCTCACCTGGCGTTGTGCCTTCAACGTGTTTAATAACCGAGCGAAGAGCGTGTGCCGTTCGATCGTTGACATCTCACCGAACTGGCTCAACTCAGCCATCGTCAACTGCCTGGTCGTCTTCAACGACTGAAAGACCGTGCAGACGTGCTTCGTGGGTGGCGGCGGTCAAAACACATACCCGCAAACCAATCCCCTCACCGTTGCGAGTAGCTGCCGCACCTCGTAAGGCTTTGCCAGATATCGGCAGCCAATCGGCAAATCAGACGCAGTGGCCGTCCCGCCTCCGGAAGCGATGATAAGCTTGATCGCAGGCCACCTGCGATGAACGTTGTGAACGAGCGAAATTCCGTCCATGGCTCCAGGCATGCTGATATCGGAAACGACGGCATCAATGCTTGTGTCGTTCTCAAGTATTCCGATCGCGTCGGCTGCATTCATAGCTTCTATGACGTCGAAGCCAGCGTCTTGCAACTGGGCCGCCATGGTCATCCGGACGAAGACGTCGTCTTCGACGATGAGGACGACAATACGTTCGCAATACATACTTCAGACACCTCTCACAACGGAAAGGGAAGATGGCGCGGATACACTGCAATTCAATTTTCCATAGGAGCAAGGCTGCAGTGCATTTTTGTTTGGTCTGCGATTAAGGGCTGACTCCGTCTGGACCGCGTTAACCTGGCGAGCTCAGAATCTCCTGTGTCCCTGGCATCGAGGAACCTTGTCGCCGGCCCGTCGTTTTGGCGTCATGGGAGTTCTAGGAGGAGTCCAATGACCAATCTTTACAACGAAACTGCACCGGCTTCGAGCAGTGGTCGCAGCAATCTCACAGCCTTTTTCGACAGTCGCGGCGACGCGGAAAGAGCAGTCAGCCGCTTGGAAGCCGCTGGCATAGGTCAGGACGCAATCGCACTGATGCCTGGGCATGAAGCCGACAGCGAACCGTCAAGCGTCGCAGGTGATGATCGAGGCGGCTTCTGGGTGGCCTTGTCGGGCTGGTTCTTCCCGGACGATGATCGGCATGTGTATGCGGAGGGATTGCGACGTGGCGGCTTTCTGATTTCGGTCCAAGTGGATGACGCGACCCATGATACCGCGCACGACATTCTCGATGACGAGGGCTCGATCGACATCGATGAGCGTGCTGACCTCTGGCGCTCGGAAGGGTGGGAGATAAGCCGATCAAACGAAGAGTTGGCTCAACGCCAGTATGACAGCAACCAGTTCGCGTCACCGCCGAGCGAGACTGACAGCGAAGCAGACGCTGTTGTCGGAACAAATGCGACACCCAATATCAGACGTGCCTCGTCATCGTCCAAGGTACGTTCTTATGACATTGACGAAGCCCTACCTGATGATCAGTCGCTGCGGGACGACATTTTACCGACTGGACATCAGCGTGCAGTAGACAGCGACCTCTTGAGAGAGGATCGTGAGCAGGAGGGATTGAAAGACCCCATGGACGTCTCGCAAATCCAAAATAACGGCTTCCCGCGCTAGTCGCTGGCTTGGTCAGGTCACCGGCCGACCTGACCACCATCTCGACCTCTCGCTGGCCGCTGCCAACTCGGAACGGGCAAACCACTATGCTAAAATCGTTCGAACACGTTGGCATGACTGTCAGCGATATGGACCGCACTGTCGGCTTCTACCGTGACCTATTGGGTCTTAGCCTGGAGCTTCGAAAGACCACTGTAGACGGCTCTGACCTGGCTTTCTTCGATGCTGGCGGTGGTATGCTCGAGATCATGGCCCCTCGGGGTGGTGCTAAACGGGCCGCCGACGTTCCGGATGACACCGCGGGGTTACGACACTTGACGTTCCTCTTCGACGATGTCGACACGATTTTTGCCAAGCTGGAGCGCGCCGGCGTCCAGATCAAAGAGCGGCCACGGCCTGCAGTCCATTCAGAGGTTCTGTATCGCGTAGCTTTCGTACGAGACCCAGACGGCATCCTCGTAGAACTTGCCGAGCGCACCCGCGGACGTAACGGACAAGGGACGACGCAAAGCCCTGTTAATGCCAGCCTTTAGAGTGCCTCCCTTGGCGGCACTGCCGAATATGCGCGGCGAGAACGCAGCAGTCGCACGAAACCATGCTGTGTTTCAAAAAAACGGGTGCCCATGCCCAATTCGGAAACTAGGCGGATACGCCGTTACAATCAGTTTCCGGCGACGCCTCCCCGCGGACTTCCTCGATAGCTTTTTCGGCCATTTCGAAGCCTTCCAGACTTCGGCTATAAAGGTGTTCACCTCTAACGGTGAGCACGACGCCGCGTCCCGTGCGCTGGAAGAGCCGGACATTAAGGGAAGCTTCGAGCGCGCAAAGTCTTCGGGATAGCGTAGCTTTTGGAATCCCTGTCGTACGTTCAGCAGCCCCAAGCCCCCCTGCGCGCGCCACAATCACGAAAAGAGCCAGACCATAAAAATCGAGGAAAATCTTCATTGCGACTATATGGAGGAGTTGGTTCGCGAAGTTCAAGTCGTTTTACGGAATCGCAGCGACGCGGTGAGCGGCAGGTCGACTGCACCCGTTCTGATTCGAGCCCGTAACTTGACCTTCATCGATGCACATCGTGGCCAAAGCTTAGGTGTGTCCGGGGCTGGCTCTAACAGCGATGGACCGGCAAACCGGGAGGAGTTTCCCAATGGCAGCGGTCACGGTGAATGCAGACGCCCCAAGCTATCCGCTCTGAGCCGAACACTACTTAGCGTGTGCAATTTGCCGCGAAAGGGGCGCGAGGCGGCCAACCGACCCCCGGGCTTTGGATCCGGAGATACCTGGAACTGGTCTTGCCGCCGCCCATATTGCAAGGGGTGAAGAGCACCGCACATGAAACCGCATCAGCGAATTTCTCATTCAGTTCGCGGTGGCGACTTCTCTAGGCGCTTTGGTATCTCGGTTTCTAGATCCACAGCGCAAGTTCGATTGGACCGAAGGAGAACTCGGACTCCTGCTCGTATCGCTCTCAACAGGTGTTCTGGCCGGACTGACGTTTTCGGTTCCCCTCATAGAAGCTGGGCGCGCGGGCCAGCGCTTGCGTCACCGTCCTCGGGGCATCGCTGCTTTTCGCGCTAATCTCTCGGATGCCTAGCGCGTGGTCGGCCGCCCCGGTCATGTTCGCGGCCGGGATATTGAGGGGGGCGTTCGAGGTTAATGCAAACATAGAGACGGATCGTCATGAGGCTATCCTGAGACGGAGAATTATGAGCCGAGCGCACGGTATGTGGAGCGTCGGATTTGACCGCGCTTGTCGGTGCCGGCATGCGACAGGCCGACGTCTCGATGGAACTGCACAACCTCGCCGTCGTTCTGGTTGTGGCAATCACAGGATCAATCTTCTTTTCGAAGATTTACAATGCACCTGCACGCGCCTGCGGTGACACTGGTATGGTCCCAACCGTCGCGTTTCCGACACTCGCCTTGCTTCCCCTTTGCCTGATAGGCGCGGCTCCCTTTCTTGTCGAAGGTGCAGCCGTCGACTGGTCGGCGATCTACATGCGGGACGTCTTCGACGTCGCGCCCTTCATCGGTCACCTTGCAGTGGCGATTTTCTCTTTTTTAATTGCGATGGGGCGTCTCTTCACGGACCCCGTGGTGGTCCGGTATGGTCCGCGTCTAGTGGCCGCATGTCTCCTCATCGTTGCCGGTGCGGGCTGGCAACTGTTGTGTTCGCGCGCCATCCAGCCGCAACACTTATCGGCTTCGCACTCACGGGGCTTGGTTGCTCTTCGGTCTATCCGCTAGCGATCTCGGCAGCCGCTGGCCGCACCGAAGATCGTCCGCGATCAATGTGGCATCGCTGGGTCAGACCACATTTGTTGTATTCTTCGCAGGTCCGCCGTTACTCCGCTTTATAGCCGAGCTTCTAGGAATTCGGTTTTCCTATGCGGCCGTTCTGTCAGTGATCATCGCCGCGCTATTCTTCACGAAGGAGCTGGAGCGTCGAGCGACTATAATCACCGCGCGTGGTCGCGACGGGGATTGAGTGCCGTTTCTCCGTGAAACCCTTTGCGACGTCGCTCCAGTCCTGCCGGCGTCCAGAGGTAAGACCGGAGGGTCATCATCACCGTCAAATCCCGGCGGATATCGAAGTACACCTTGATCGAGTTTCGTCGCCAAAAGCCTGCGCCTGTCGACAAGCCGATCCAACAATCTAAGCCGAATAGCCTGTTTTTCCAGTGTATCGGCGAGTCGGCGCCGTCTGCGACCGTTTGACCGGCGCGGGCCGGATCGCGTTGCGGTGTTCGGACGTCATTCGAGCGCGACGCCGAGATTGGCGGTCAAATCTAGCTTCACATTAGTATTTCCTAAGCTTCCATGTCGCATAATGCTGAAAACGAGGACGGTGCGGTGGAACACAAGCGGGTCTGGACCAACAACGAATTGGAGGATTTGGTTCGCCAGCTCAGCTTAGCGCTTGAGGCGACGCAGCTTGGCATATGGCAGCACAACATCGCCAAGAACCAGACCCGATGGGACGAGCAGCTTCAACGCATTTACGGTGTCGAAAAAGGCCTGCTTGATGTCGTCTGGCTTGAAAGTGTTCATCCTGATGATCTCGTTGCGGCGCAAGCGATATTCGAGCAAGCCGTCGATTCCCGCTGCGATTACGCGTCGGAGTTTCGGATAGTCACACCTGAAGGATATGTCCGACACATACGATCTCGTGCGAAGTTCTTTATCGATGTGAATAGTGATCCATGCCGCGCGGAGTGGGACGTCACTGAGGACGTTCTTCGTGCCACGCAGCTCGCACGAGAGCATGAGGCAGCTGAACGAAGCCGAGCAGAGGCAAGGCACGCCGCCGACCACGATTACCTTACGGGTCTCCGCAACCGGCGCGCTTTCGACAGGCTCTTAGATGAGGACCTTGGTAACAACGTTACAGAGATGGCCTTAGCCCATATCGATATCGATCACTTCAAGGAAATCAATGACCGTTTTGGGCACGCAGGCGGAGACAAAGTTCTAAAGCACGTCGCCCATATAATTCGTTCGGTGGTTTCACACGACGAAGTCGGTGTCAGGTTGGGTGGTGATGAGTTCGCGGTCCTGGTCAAGCAGGGCGCGGAGCGTTTGCACACTGTTGTGACTGCCATACGCGCCGCCCTGGCTTTTCCAGTCGAGATTGATGCTACATCGGTTCAAATCGAGTGTTCGATAGGGCTCACTACGGCACCTAAGAGCGATGCGAACACGCTGCTTTCTTATTCGGACATTGCCTTGTACGAAGCTAAGCGTAGCGGTCGTAACAGGGACACGCTGTTTTCTCCGGAAATGGCTGCAAAAGCGGCGGCGAGCAGGTCTATGCTCGAAACAATACGGCGCGGCATCGAGAACAGCGATTTTCTTCCCTACTATCAGGTGCAGGTCGATGCCAAGTCGGGGCAGGTTGTAGGGTTAGAGGCACTGGCGCGCTGGGCGTCTCCAGGGGGATTGAGGACGCCAGTGGACTTTCTGGAACTTGCCGCGATGAACGGTCTCCTGGAGAAATTGGACGACATGATCCTCAGGAAAGTGTTGTCGGACCTCGCTCAATGGACATTGGCGGATTTGGATCCGCCACGTGTCTCAGTGAACCTTTCGGCCGCTCGCCTCGAGGATCCGACACTACCCCAAAAGCTCGCTCGCCTGTCCATTCCAAAAGGGCGTGTGAGTTTCGAACTGATCGAGACGATCTTCCTTGAAAAACTGAGCAACCAAGCCAAGGCGAACATCGCGGCGATTCGGGACTTGGGCATTGGGATCGAAATTGACGACCTTGGCTCCGGACATGCTTCTCTTCTGGGGTTGCTCGAACTTAAGCCAGACCGCGTAAAACTGGACAAGCTCCTCGTTATACCTGCAGGCCATAACGTCGCTCCACGGACACTCGTCTCCTCTCTGGTGCAAATTGCACGCGCGCTTGGCATCGAAGTCGTTGCCGAGGGCGTAGAGACGGAACAGCTTGCTGACACCATGGCTAAGCTTGGGGTGGACATTCTACAAGGTTATGCATTTGGCCAACCGCAACCTGCTCAGGAGATCGTTTCCCATTTTCGATCGCGTGATCCTCACCGACGATCGGCATGTGCGATTATGCAGCCTTAGATTGACAGCAGGTGACGATATGACGTCTGAAGACACAAAGGCCAGTCTAGCCACCCTGTTCGCAGAGCGCGTCCCATCGTCACAGGGTGACGCCGATGTCTCTCTCGAAGTCGACAGCTTCACGATGTTCGCGCCACTCGAAGGTGGCGACCTACTGGCGCGGCTTGCTTTGACCAGCGACGAGACTTTAGACCTCGCCATCAATCCCGTGTGCGCGCTTCGCCTTGCTGCGACCATCCTCGATCAGTTGCACAAGTCCGGTGACTACGTTGTCGAACTGTCGATTTACGATAGCGCAAGCGGGAACCAAGTTGCGCGCATTCGCCCGTGAATCTTCCCCATCATAGCTTGGTCGTTGGTTGTCGCTCGAAAGCTTGACATCTACCACGGAACATAAGCGCTCTGACGAGGTTGCATAACCATCGTCGTGCACGATGGCTTGGCTTTTGGCGTGCCGGCACGCTAACATTGGAAGGCAGAATGATATTTCGAATACAGAAACCCGCGACCTTTTTGTGACTGGATTGCGGAACGCACATGCGATGGAAAACCAAGCTTTGAGCATCATGAAGCCCCAGTTATATCGCATCGAGCATTATCCGGAGATCGCCAATAAGCTCGAGCAACACATCCGCGAGACGGAAGGGCAGATCGGGCGAGTTGAAGAGATCCTGGCAGGTCTGAACGAGGATCACTCATCCCTGAAAGACATGGCGCTCTCGTTCACTGGCGCAATGGCCGCGATGGGCCACACGATTGCCGGGGACGAGATATTGAAGAACTCGTTTGCCAATTATGCGTTCGAGAATTTGGAGATTGCGGCATATAAGTCTTTGCTGACTATCGCTGAGATCGGTGGGCATAATGCAGCGGCACTAAACCTGCAAGCCAATCTGGCTGAGGAAGTCGCAATGGCCAAGTGGCTGGACGAAAACATCATCGATCTTACAAAGAAGTTTGTCTCCCTCCGGCAGGCCGGCGAGAAGGCGAAAATCTGATTGCCTCTTAGAGCGCATGGCGCCTGAATTCGTAGTGACGACCGCCTCTTCGGTCGTCACTACGAATTACTTTACCGTCCTCAGGTTTGCGGCATAGCTGACTTTGGTATTACCTCAAACGTCAACCGCAGCTCGGTCAGCGGTCTTTGGTCGGCATCGAAAAACTTCCACGGTCATCATGTGATGGGCTCTTGCGGAAGTCCATCACGGGCTATTTCGGCCAATGCGATGTGAGTCTGTTCCAAGGCTTTGTTGAGGGGTATCGAAGTAGAGAGCCATGTTCACGGGCCATCGCCGGACCCATCCATCACTTCAAAATGGTATCGCATACTTCCTCCGAACCGTGATCAGCGCGGGCCCTATGTTTGCGCGCGTGCTGTAGAGTATGACGAAGATTTGAAATCGTTCCTGCCCGGTTCACGTCGACGATAAAGCCTTTCCAAAGAAACCACATTGTCAGTTGAACGTTGTCGAACAAGGAGGTACGTTCATGTCACCCAGGGACTATCAATTTGGCCGACCAAAAGCTGATGTCGCCAAAGGCTCAGATTTTACCGGCGCGCCCAAGGCTGCTCAGGCTGGCAACGTCATCATTGTCGCAGCGTGCCTAGCGATGATCCTCGTTATCTTCATGGGTGGATTACTCGGTTCGCATTTTGAAGGAATTCGCGACAGCGTGGCGGTCGCCCAGCGAGCCCACTGAGCGGTTCGCGTCTTTGATCGGCTATGCTGTCCGAGCTTCGTGCTGGAAGATCAGCTAGATTGCCATGCCTCAACTACCCGACTGAGCAAAAAAATGGCCGAATACCCAGCAACCCCAGACCAACGCTATTTCGTCGTCCGTGGCCGCCTGTGGCGACAGACTAACACAACGCTCGATTCTACAACCCCTGATCCCTGATATCTGAACTTATAGCCGCTCGCCGGTGCGTTCGCGATGGAAAAGAAGACGTTGAAAAACGTGAGCACGCGCGCGAGCGCGTAAACGATGTCAAAGTGGCGCTCGGAGAACGAGGCCCTCCTTGATGGAACGACGGGTCTCCCGATTACAATCGATACCTTGTGCGCAACACGCCTTACGTGGACTGGTACGCGATTATGGAAGGCGGAAAATAGAGGCTGGGCTTCGCATTTCAAACCAAG
>Ga0247741_1001920_pt1 | contig 11547 bp, 18 predicted proteins | sample UWRJL213509R2_FD_180945 | JGI IMG/M metagenome (GOLD analysis project Ga0247741, IMG submission 180945) | Plant litter microbial communities from Arlington Agricultural Research Station in Wisconsin, United States - UWRJ-L213-509R-2 | ecosystem: Environmental > Terrestrial > Plant litter >...
ATCCTTACCCTCAGTATGCTCCTCCTGCCCCGGACCTTTACGAGGAGCCTGAGCCTGCGACGTCCTCTTTCCCAGTCGGGACATTCCTGCACAAGGGCTTCTATGACCTCTTATCCATGATTCCAACCCCTTCTCCATCACGTCTACTCTGGAAGGACCTCCCTCCGCCTCCAGATCCTGTAGTTGCTGGACCTCGGTACGAGGAAATAGGTGCGAACAATGGGATCAAAGCGTCGCCAAAGAAAGGCCGCAGAGTGAGCAAGGACATGGTATCCAAGCCGACAGGCTTTGTGTATGTGGTGTATGTTGCTCCTGTATGCCTGTTTATTCAATGTTACTAGTCACCTAGTTCATGCATCGGACGCTGACCAGCTCGAGGCTTTGTTAACTCGCTGGGGTCCAGATGGGGTTGGCAAGCTCGGAGGTTCGCCCACCTGACCTTCTACTTGTGTCTGATAGCTAACTCTTGTTTACAAAAATACACTCGCAGATCCTCATTGGGCTAACCCGATCAAGAACTATGTTAAGCAGCAGAATCAAGCAAAGGCTATCAACCAAGTGGTTAACGCTCTCAAACCGTCGCAGAGTAGCAGGTTCGAATACGGTCCACTCCATGTCGTCAATGGGATCAGTAGTGCGACTTCCTCCTCTCTCACAACAGCCGCGAAGGAGAATGTCTCTCTTAATCCACCATACCTTGATGGTCTTCCTGGGAGACCCGGGGGTTCTACACTTCGATGGGGAAGGGGGCTCAAACCCCACCCTGAGGTCCAAGAAAACGAGGATCAAGATCTAGGTCCTCTTCCTGAGCCTGAACAGATAATGCCGCCGCCGCGAGTCATCACACCATCTCTGGCTACTTTGGAGAAGGCCGTGGCTGCTCGCATCTACTTTGAGAATCTCTATTTCCCCCTACTTCGGCAACCTTCGTCTCGCGAACAGAGGCGACAGGCGATGGAGAAAGACATGACCGAGATGCAGCTTAGGCCGGAACAAAAGGACCTGCTAAGAACTCGCTGGCGTCAGAATGAAACCGAATACCTACGGGAACGTAGGCAAAAGGTCGATGCGAGTGCTTTTGTGAAGCTTAAGACGATAGGACATGGTTAGTTCCATTCTTATACGGCCATCGATAATCTGACGCGGTTTGCCGCCCCTTCAATTAGGTGCGTTTGGGGTTGTTTCTCTTGTGAGAGAGAAGGGGAGCGGCCGACTTTACGCCATGAAGCAGGTGGGTACAGCCCCCCCTGACTCAACACCGCTACCCAAAGTAATCAATGTCTTTCTCCTCCAGTTGCGTAAGGCCGATATGTTGAGGAAAGGACAAGAGGGACATGTCCGCGCTGAACGTGATCTTCTCAAATCCGCTTCTCTGGTTCATACCCCCGGCGGGGCAGAGTGGATTGTGAGGCTTTTCTACAGCTTCCAGGATCGCGACCACCTCTATCTGGTCAGTATTCCCTTAATATCGTTTCCCAAGCTTGCCGTTTGGCAGCTTTAATATCGATTTCATTTACACACGAATTTATTAACACATATCCCAGGTCTTGGAATACATGGGGGGTGGTGATTTACTCAACCTTTTGATAGAGAGAGATGTCTTCGATGAGGACTTTACTCGATTCTACGTCGCAGAGGTAAGCCCCTCAATTTTTTCCTCGCTTGAGCCGCTAAAAAATCGACGGCTAACCACAAAAATAAACAGATGATCCTGGCGATAGAGAGCTGTCATCGTCATGGATTTATTCACAGAGATATTAAACCTGATGTGTGTATGTCTTTTATGGAAAGCTGTCCAGGCCGTTAATCTTGGATCTGGGGTTGCTTAGAACTTCCTCTTTGACCCGGAAGGTCACATTAAGCTCAGTGATTTCGGGCTAGCGTGAGTTCGTCCCCCCCTTCTTAGTTTTGTCCCAACCCTCACAAACAATATTTTGGACGAAATCTCTTCCAGTACTGATCTCCATTGGGCGCACGACACATCTTGTATTCGAATTTCCTCCATTCTACCCCGTGAATTGGCTACTCACGCCCTGGCCTAGACTACGAACAGCAGCGATTGCATCTGCTCCATAAGCACGGCATAGACCTCGAAGACTCTATCGGCATCGCTGACGGCAAGAAGACTAAACGGATGGATCCAAAGGATGTCGAGCTCCTCATGGGTGGCGGGGAGGGTCAGGGAGGGATATTTACATGGCGCGAGAAAAATCGTCGGAAGGTACTACGCTTCGCATTATGATGTTCGAAGATGTGATCTCTGATTCAAAGCCTACAGCTGGCTTACTCTGTGTCAGTCCCTGTGATTCCTTCTGACTCGACGTAGTGATAGAGGACTGACGTCAATCGTTCGACTAGATGTGGTACGAATTCTTACAGTAAGTTTCTGGGCGGCTGTAATACGTCGATGACACTCACAGGCTTCCCAGTGTCACCCGAAGTCATTCGCGGCCATGGGTACTCGTACTCCTGCGACTGGTGGAGTCTTGGTGTTATAATGTTCGAGTGCTTATATGGGTTCGTATTTTTGTTCCCCTGAGCCCAAACCCCAACTGAAAATGTCTCACCATACCCCAGGTTCCCCCCATTTGTTAGCAATTCAGTAAGTGTTTCCAAGGGTGTTTTATTCCCTGCAGAACCCTTGCTCATCTCGCGACTCAGCGGCATGTAACGCGGCAGAAGATTCTGAATTGGAAGCAGTCGTTAAGATTTCCGTCGCGGCCACGCGTGTCGCACGAAGGAGTCAACTTGATGCAGCAGCTCCTGTGCGAACCAGAAGACCGCCTTGGTTCTCAGAGTTCAGCTTCCGTGTCGCGGCCCAACTCAATCGTCGTCCAGTCCCGTCGAAGTGGCTTTGTTCCACAACCAGGTGTTTCTGCTGAGAACGATGGTGCACATCTTATCAAGGCATGTAGACGCGCTCACAGACGTATTTAGAATTGTACTGACGCAACGTGCAGGCGCATCCCTGGTTCAAAGGCATCGATTGGCAAAACATCCACCGATATCCTGCACCATACAGGCCGGAGCTTCAAAGTCCTGAGGACACTCGACACTTCGATTCCGATATTCCAGCCGAGGTGCGCTTGGATGATTTTTTATCCCGAGCGAAGTAGCTCGCCTGGACAGGAGTTTAACATAAAGCCTTTGTTTCAGCCACTGGCACCCGCAAACGGTGCATCTCCAGACGCGACAAAAGATCCTTTACTCCGACACAAGATCCACGGCGCAGAAATCCTAGACGTACGCAAAGCGCTCGCCTTTGCAGGGTTCACGCATAAGAGCCCGCGAACCATTGAATATACTAGAGCAGACAGGGCTTTCGATGCCTGGCCTGATTCACAAACGGCTGCTAAGGGTACAGTCAGGGGCCGACCCATCGTTCGAGAAACACGCGACATTGGCCTGGGTCGGGCGATCTCGATGTAATTAACAGTGGCGCAGCGCACCTGTGCGCCAAATGTACTCACGAACACACGATTTATCTATTCTCATCTTCGGACTCCATGTACGATTGTAATATCTTACTGTTTACTATTTACTTGCCCACATGTCTTATGTTGTATTGGAATTTTTTTCTCAGTTAGTTATCGCCCTGGAGCGTTTCAGTTAAATTGGGAAATTCAGCGAAGCACGAACCTCGAGGAACGTTGCTTGTGCCGCCCTTGTCAAACATCGAAGCCTCGTGTCATGGTGATGGTTTTGACGGAGTTGTTGATAATTCCCAAATACGAAGGAATCTGTCAGCCATGACATTGGTGGCTGTTGTTTTCCCGTTAAAGTCGGTCTTAGGCTACCTAAACATGTGCATAGGCGCGTGTGAGCATGATCCAAGTCGTCCAGACATTAGACAGGTAGAAATTTCAATGCGACGCAGCCAAACAACCAAGAGTACAAATTAAAATTACAGCTTTGCGTAGATCCATCAACTGGTGAAATGTTACAAGTGAATGCGTGCTACAGGTGGTGAATAATTATATCAGAAATAACACAAGAGGATTTGAAATAGAAAGATTATGGATCATCAGGCTGTAGATGAGATGATGAGTAGCTCTAGCTCGACTATCACGAATATGTGCTTTTACTGGGTACTTCGTCCATATCATCAGAAGAAACGCTCCGGCTGGAGCGGGACCCCGTACTAGACGTCGAAGAATTGCTCTCTCGGCGGTGATGCCACCTGGGTGAGAATGCCTCTGAACTTGAGGATTCTACCTGCGAGTCTCCTGAAGGATATTCCTGTAGAGGACTTGGTGCTGCGTGAACTCGAGCATGGCGTCGCATGTTGCTTAAAACGCTAAAGCTACGCCCACAGCTAGCAACTGGGCACACGAAAGCTAAAATAAGATAAGATACTGCACCCGCGAGATAAATGTTGCTGGACTTACGTTTCTCTCCAGTGTGACTGTTAACGTGAATCTAATTACAAAGTGTTTCATGAGTAACCCGGAAAAACAAACTGATGCTGGGAACACATGCCTTCAGACTACTGGGTCGAGTGAACCCTTTGCCGCAAAATTGGCATTCGTACTTCGCCGGCCCACTCGATAGTCCTTCTTGAAACCCTTCTTGTGGGCTTTGGGTCGGGCCCGAAGGAGTCGACAAAAAATTCCCAGTGTGTCCCACCGGTGTCCGCTCGTCGTCCTCAACAAAATTGTGGGTGCTGAATGACGTCGATATGCTATACGGTTGGGATGTCGGGTTCACCATGGTTATCTCTGACCTGTGACGCGACATATTGTGAGCGCCATATGAGTGGTTTTGAGAATGTGTTTGCGTAGTCGGGTGGTGACCTGAAGGGTGTCCCCCTCTCGAAGGACTACGAGTTCCCTGACCCATATGAGGTGTCTGTCGAGGGTCATTGTAGACCACCGGATTAAAATTCGGTGGATGTGATTGGAAGTGGGGAAACTGGGATTGTGGATGATAGACATGATGGCGATGCTGGTGTGGGGCAATGGTGGGCTCCGAACGACTGAATGGTGACTAGGAAAATGCCTCAGAAAAGTGGGCAATAAATTCACGAGCCAAGTCACTCACTCTGTTGAGTGATTGCACTGGGTTTTGTTCCAACAAATGAGAAGTTTCCTCCGTTTCGTCGTTGACGCGAAGACGGGCTAGTCTGTGCGACGTTGGCTCATAGGAACTGCTTGGGCGCCTAAGTAGCTCGTCTACCAGAAGTAAGTCGTACCTTGAAGAATAATCGACGTAGAATGGATTCCCGACGCACCTCGGAATATGTCTCGAATCGGAGGGAGGGTCGGGCGAGTGTTGCGTTTGTCTTGCTCGTGGCCTGATGTAGACATTGTAATTTGGTTATGCGATATGCCTCGTGCTGCGAGTATATAGCTAACAGTTATCTGGGGTCATAGAGTTTGGGACAAAAATTGGTAAGGACGCCCTGCTGGGATTTTGTTACATCGATCCTGTTTCCATGCGAGGATATGCCTCCGCGAATGTTAGATGCGTCTCCTAGCACAGCCATCCCTTTCCGCAGATTTTCTTGTTTGAGTAATTTGTTCTCTAGCACTTGATTGACCTGACGTATCGGGTACCCGAAGTGAACGTCAATTGAATCTAATCGTGATCGAGACAGAGAAGCCATTCACACCACCAAATTCAAGGAGATAGATTGTCATGGAAGCAATCATTTTCTTCGGTTAGTCGCCCCAAGTCTCTCTGCCATCGCTCAGTTCGCCACAAGAGTACTGCGCACGGGTATCGGTGCAGATTCGCTGGCGTGCGGCACGTGTAAATGATAGGATTTCAAGTTGAAGGAGGTTAGACATGGATATTTTACGCCGTATTTTGGGAAGCCATTGTTGATGAAAGTGCAGCAGCTACTTCAGCTTCAGTCTTCGTCTTGAGGGATAAAGCGTGTAAGCCCTGAGCAAAGTCATCCGCCAGAGCAGAGTAAATCATTCTATGCCGCTGCATGGTCGTCTGTAAAAGCATGGTAATTTGAGTGAGCATGAAAATCGAACTAATAATAAATTTGTTGCCTTTTTCTCGAAAGCATTGGAGACCACTTCGATAGAAAAGTCTAAACATGAGCGCAATTAGCGGTCACCCGAGTGTGGTGATTATTGTCCATCCTACGCGTTTCTCCATTGCCGGCTCCTTGCTCTCGCATGGCCGCATGATGGCGATGTTGCCAAGAATCGTTGTTGATCTTCAGTAAAGTAGGGTTTAGGAGTTCGGTCAACTACACAATGTAGATTAGTTCTTGGATTCAACAGCACTCGCCACAATGCCTGAGCGTCTATCCTTGAAGCGCACCTTGGCATGCAAAGATTTCTCTAGTGGCCCCGGGGAAGCGGGTAAGGATTGACGGCTCATGTGTCTCCTAGCAATACCACTTATGGCGCGCGTTGAGTTTGCAACGCAGAGGAAAGACATCTGTACAGCACTACGGCTTGAGTGTCACGGTCGCTCTGCGATTTCCGGAACCATACGCGTCTACAAATGACAACAACTGCTTATATCATCTGATCGACAACTCCGACTCGGGCTCGGGTAAGTGGTAAATCCGACTTGTGCTTTCATCGTAGTCAATGGGTATTTTAACACGTCTCTTCATTTAACAATTGGTATAAATACAGTGATCACATAAACCATACATTTCTAAATATGTGGGTCTCTACAGCAAGGACGCCGTTTCAAGGAGCAGGACAATGCCTAAGTTTGCAGCGTCAGTCGATCAAGAAATTTATCACGGTTGGGTGAGCGGAAACTTACTGTGAACAATCTCTGAAATAGACTGCTTTGTAGTGTCGACTGTCAATTCAACGTGCTCGGGTGTCTCGTACTCTTGATCAATTCCCGCGAATCCCTTGATCTCACCGCGACGAGCTTTCGCGTACAGTCCATGGCGATCCGTCTTTTCGGCATGTTCTAGCGGGGTTGCAACGTGGATGAGGAAGAAATTAGCCCCGGAGCCACCATTCTGCTGCACGGTGTCCCGCGCCAGTTGCCTTGAACGCTCCTGGGCTGCAGTTGGTGCAGCAATCACGGCCGCTCCAGAGCGAGTAAGTTCAGCAGAGACAAAAGCAATACGGTTGATATTCTCGTGACGGTCATCCGACGAGAAGCCTAAAGCTAGGTTGATTCGGAGTTTAGCACCTAAATTTAGGTGTGCCTAGAACAGCGCCTTACCTGACGACAGTTCTTGTCCAATTGTTTCTCCAAGGAGGAGGGACACACTACGACCTCCCTGCTGGTGCAGGGTAACCTGAAGTGCCTTTGCAATTACGTCCTTCCCAGAGTTGTGGAGACCAGTCAAGAAAAGGACGAAACCTTGCTTGTTTCTAGGTGGATAGCTTTCTCGAAGGACCTTCACAACGGCGCTGGACAATAGAGTTAGACGTAAAAATAATGGCAATTCCAGGACACTCACTCATAGCTGAACCAATCGGGAATTGGAGCACCAGTCCTCAGTCGCTTGCGCAGCTCAGTTCCCGAAATGTCGAGGGTTTGGACGCCCTTCGGCACTTCGTCAACGGGTTGATATTCATCCGTCGACGGGATGTATGTCATTTGTTGGAAGGGAACCATTTCAATATGCAGTTCGTCATGATACTTGATCACTAGGTCTTGAGCATCGTATGGTCCGTAAAAGTCTTTGCCTTGAGAATTCTTCCCAGGTCCTGCATGATCACGGCCAACAATGAAGTGTGTGGCGCCATAGTTTTTGCGAATTATGGCATGCCATACAGCCTCTCGGGGTCCAGCCATACGCATCGCCAAGGGAAGGAGAGCAAGGGCCCCCATGCCATTAGGGTATTTTTGCATGATCGCCTCATAGACGCGGACCCGGGTGTAATGATCGACATCCCCAGGTTTTGTTAGACCAACAACTGGGTGGATCAATACGTTCTGCAATATAGGTCAGATATGTTTACTTCCAAATCAGTCAAAGTGCGCCTACAGCTTGTCTTTGACGAGCGGCCCGCACTGTGAGTTCTCGATGCGCCCGGTGCATAGGGTTTCGGGTCTGGAAGGCAACAACTCTTCTCCAAGAGAGCTTCTTGAAGTGAGCTCTGAGCTCAGATGGAGTATCTGCATTTATTCATTAGTGAACGGAAGTTATTGACCATCTGCTGGGCTCTTACACCGAAGAGCAACATAATCGAAGTGTGTTGGAGGTTTGATGGCCTGGATGCTGCCACCAATATAATAGTCTTTCACTTTCTTCCTCAGGTAGGAGACAGAGGGATGAGCAGGGTCGTCTGCACCAAAAACCTGTATCGCCTCCTTCACTTTGTCGGGCTGGTAGATATCCTCGACTAAGTAAGCATAATTTAGTGAAATCTCTCTTTGAAAGTCGACGTCACGCACCTGTGATTATAGCTAGCGCTTGGTCATCCCGCGGATCTAGCAAGGCGATGCGGACACCTGGTGTGATGGTCAAACGATCAATGTCTGCTCGAGACACATCAAGTGTAACCGGAATTGGGAAGAGGGTGCCATTTGCGAGGCGGAGATCATCCACAACACTACGACGACGACGATCCGAATTGAGAATACCTGACAAAGATAATGGCGAAAAGGCTAACCTTTTGTAATCAGCTTTGTTTAGGAAACCTTCGAGAGGGCTGAAACCACCATTCGTGATGAGTTCCAGATCACAGAGTTGGCGCTGTTTCGAAATGGATTAACGTTGATATGGTTATAGCGCCCACTAAAGAACTCACCTCTGTTAGGGTGAGATATGGCAATGATAAAGACTCCTCCTCTAATTGCGCAGAGATAGATTCGTCCCGAGCAACAAGATCCTGCAAAACCCAACGTCAGCTGTTGATTACAACGCGACGACGCACAGCCTGGTCACCCACCTTCAGGATACCACCATGAGGAGAGTTAGCCATGTATAACGATGTGTAAGGGGGGTGTTACGAGCTCTGGAGACAACGTCTTCAAAATTTAAATGGCGCATTTCGTATACAATCGAGATGGTGTGCTTCAGATACAACATCACGCAATTACCAAGTGACGAGTAATTCTAATCTGCAGTGACCACGTGCCCGAATTTCATGACCAATTTGAATTTGGATTTTGATCCCGCCCGCTTCGGCTTTCAAAGCACAACATATGTGTGTATCAGCTAAAGATAACTTCAAAGTGCACGATATGTTTTCTGTGCGTTTGGGCCCACGATTTATAATTCGTGGTATTTGTCACGTAAAAATTCGTCATCGACTTGGCCAACACTTGGTATTAGCTTGGTAGGGACATGCTGCTCAAATGGGATGGAGCAGGTATTTAATTATATGCAACTGTACTTGGTTTGAAGACGTTATCGACGTGGTTGTCACTTGGAATCAGCTCGGTAGGTACAAGGTATTCAGTGGTCAGCACTTGGTAGGTCCGCATTGAATGCGTGGTGCTGTTCCACCGTGCTAGAGTAGGGAACTTTGCAAAGACTTTGTATTGAATTTGACAATTGGAAAGGCTGTGCCTAAGATAAACGCCTCAGAGCCCATTACTAGTTGATAATACTTACCTATATCAGTTTGCACCGCCACTAGCATACGGCCGACGAGCCGATAAGCTGCTGTAAGACACATTACTGCATAAGTGATTACCGTAGCTATTCAAACGGCCAGATTATTATTATTTCAAACTATAATTAAAGTTCAAACAGGAAAGCATAGGTCGATTACTCCGAACCATGGCATCCGAGTCATGGATAACTTTGTAGCTGCGACTCAGAAGTTGCATTTAAGAAGCTTTCGCTAAGTCTTGATCATAAAGGTGTATTTCCCTCGTTTATTCATCTAATTTCTGTTGAATCATACAACAAGCACTTTATAGCGCCCACTGGCGAGAAAGGCGGCTCGATTTAGCCACAATTGCCTTTTCTGGAAGTCCATCCATTATCATTATCAAAGAGTTCATTCGCCTGTCCATCACAGAGTGTTCAGCCACTCCAAAAGTGTCCTCCCGGAGCCGACAATATGCCGCAAGAAAAGTTAAACTGAATGGGTTCCATTTAGCCGACTTTCCGATGTTTTCATTATGGTTAATATATACTACATATAAGTTAAGCGCCCTCGGGGTAAGATCATATCTTATTAAATAGTACCTAGTCCTCATAGATCTCCATACGATCCTCCGGGACCCCGTTCCTTCCCTGATGGACGGAACGCAGAAAGTACAGCATTGAAAGCACTCCCAAGAACGTTCATCGCGTTTGTAACATTCTCCTCAATGCTGCTCTTACAATTCCGCAGCAGCACCTTCGACTGTGCACAGGCTAGATCGAATAGGTTATGTGCTCCGTCAACCCGATCATTATTGTCGTTCACATTTGGTGAGAACTTTGCCTGTTTGGGAAGGAGGTCAGGAAAAGGCGCGTATAAAACAAGGTCGTAATAGATGCGCACATGACTAGCTGTGGATTGTTCCGTTTCTGAAACGATCTTTTTCGTAGCCCTCTCGTCTAGGGCTCGCCACATGCTCCTAAACTCTTCAACCGCTGCTAGACTTTCGCTGAACCGGAAGAGCGTGTTTATCAGCGCGACGACCTCTGATCGTTGGAGGAGGTTGGAGTTGGATACGGGGCTGGAGATGTTACAGTCAGATTGCTGCGCTGTTACAAGGATAAGGCTCAACGCACTTCAGCGCCTTTTCGTCTAGCTCAAACAAGATTTTGAGAGCAGTGGCAACGCCCGTGGTCTGGACCTTGCCCCAGAGCCTACACTTGTCACAGCCAACACAATCCATAATTCGTGTCACATTCCGGAAGTGGGTCTTGAATTCTTCTTTTAGGATCTAGAACAATGTTAAAATCTCGACTATGCAGGGTGAAAAAGATGTTCTCACATTCGCGTTCTCGCCTCTGAAGAGAACAGATTCATCGAATTTGCCTACATTCTCCGCGATGTTGATCACTTTCGATAAAGTTTTTAGCGTTTGCGCATCGTCCTCGTGTGTTCCGGTGGAGCAATAGTCGAAAGCCTTGAGATAAGGTCCTATTCGGGCTACGGCCCGTAAGAGGAGGATGGTGTCGAAGTACATGTATTGGAGCCGTTCTGGATGAGAGGCAATGCGGTCGATGAAACACCGGAGGTTGGGGTACTACGCTCATGTTAGACGATCACTCGGGTGCGAAGTGGACACGTAAAACTCACCCATTCACCAGTCGTCTGATCTAAATATTCTTGGCATATGTGGGTCGAGATCGAAGCGTGCAAACCTGCAGTTTTTATTATTATTAGGGTACTGAGTTCGGTTGTGGGGCACGGAACACACCTGAGATGACTTTGTAGTACACCCTTTTCTCCAAACAATGTTGAGAATCCGGTTCATCCTCCTCGTGTAAAACCTCGATCATCGTTTCCGCCAGCGAGACTGGTGCTGCTCCTTTCGAGCTCATCAAGTTGAGTTCCGAGAGGCCGAAACAATTCTCTTCGTATATTGTCCGCCACACTCGATTCGCATCCTGTCCTGCGTACCCAGTGTATCGCTCCGGTACAAGTCGAAGGTCGAAGTAGTCTCCCTCTGGGATGATTGGTAATGGGGGTGATTGGTAATTGCGTGAACAAA
>Ga0247741_1001923_pt1 | contig 11534 bp, 9 predicted proteins | sample UWRJL213509R2_FD_180945 | JGI IMG/M metagenome (GOLD analysis project Ga0247741, IMG submission 180945) | Plant litter microbial communities from Arlington Agricultural Research Station in Wisconsin, United States - UWRJ-L213-509R-2 | ecosystem: Environmental > Terrestrial > Plant litter >...
GCCTCCGCGCCGGACGCTGGCGCCAACGTTGCACATCACGAGCGCATGATGAGGGCCATCGCTATCTGTTCCGTTTTCGGAGGTCTGATCGGCTGCGCGGCAGACGGCGGCGTCGATGCCCCACCCACGCTCGAGATCACGTCTCCGCAGCGCGGGACCACGCTGCAGGGCGAGTCCGTCGAAGTCTCCGGCGTGGTCACCGATGACCACGGCGCGAAGAAGGTGAAGGTCACCATCAACAACACCGAAGTGACGCCCGCCGCGGACGGCACGTTCACCGCGACCGTTCCGGTGCTCCCCGGCATCACCGTCCTCGAGACGCACGCGATCGATGGCGGAGCGAACGACGTGCGCGACGTGCGTGCGGTCCTCGCCGGCGATCTCGCCACGAGCGACGGAAGCAAGGCCGCGCCGGTCGGCGCGCGCGTCGGCGCGCAGGCGTTCTCCGCGCTCGGTGGCGTGATGGGCTCCACCATCAAGAGCCTCGACTTCGGCACCCTCGTGCAGTCGATGAACCCCGTCTACGACAACGGCGGTTGCCTCGGCGCGAAGATCGACATCACGAGCCTCACCATCAGCGACGCCGGCGTGGCCCTCGTGCCGAAGACCGGCTCCGTCGACACCGCCGTCACGCTCGACGACGTGGTCGTCAAGCTGCACGCGAACTTCAAGGTCGCCTGCATCGGCGGCAGCACGAACATCACCGTGAAGTCGTCGCGCGCCCACATCAACGGCGACCTCGGCCTCGCGGTCAACGCGGGCAAGCTCACCAGCTCGCTCGCCGGTGCGGCCGTGACCCTCGACGGCTTCTCCATCGACATCGGCGGCGTGCCGGGCGCGATCGAGAGCCTGCTCAAGGGCGAGGCGCGCAAGGCGGCGGAGAACGCGCTCACCAAGGCCGTGCGCGACCGCGTCCCCGCGATGGCCGACAGCGCCCTCGCCGGCCTCACCGCGAAGCCGTTCAACGCGAAGCTCCTCGGCCACCCGACGAAGATCACCGTCGCGCCCGCGCAGGTGAACCTCTCCGCCGACGGCCTGTTCTTCGCCGTCGACACCAAGGTCGCCGTCACCGGCGGCGAAGGCGGCATGTACGTCAGCGCCCCCGCGCCGATGTCCGCGTCGCTCATGCAATCGAGCGGCGTCGGCGTGGCGATCGCCGATGACCTCGTGAACCAGCTGTTCTCCGGCCTCTGGGCCGCCGGCGCGATCGACCAGACCGTCGACATCAAGGGCCAGCTCGCCGTGCTCGGCGCACTCCTCGACGACGACGCCGCCTCGCTCGGCATCTCGCTCGCGCTGCCGCCCACCGTCACCGGTGATGGCGCCGACCTCGCGCTCACCATCGGCGACCTGATGCTCTCGGTGAAGGACGCCGGCGGCGCCGAGATCCAGAAGATCGCGCTCTCGGTGAAGACCACGCTCGCCGCGGGCCCGACGCAGACCGGCGCGCTCACGCTCACCATCGGCCAGCCGAAGCTCTACGCACAGATCATCGCGCAGAGCGACGTCGTCGACCGCCCGCTCACCAGCGAGCAGTTCGAAGGCATCGTCGGCGGCGCCTGGGGCCTGATCGGCGGCCAGGCCGACGCGGCGCTCTCGAGCCTGACGCTGCCGTCGGTCGGCGGCATGCAGCTCGGCTCGCCGACCCTCGAGGGCCGCGCCGGCTACGTCTTCGCGGACATCCCGCTCGCGCCCTGACCCCGTTTCGCGAGCGCGCGGATCTTCTCGCGCGCCCACACGCCGACCTCGTCGTCGTCGGTGGTCGTCGGCCAGAGCAGCTCGGTCGCCGCGCCCTTTGCCTCGAACGGCACCGGGCGCGTCTTCAGTTGCGGGTACACGCGCCGGATCTGGTGCGCGACGAGCTCCGGGACCGTGGCGACCAGCGCGGAGCCTTCGACGATCGCACCGAGGTTCGCGAAGGTGGAGACCGAGCAGCGCACGGTGCGCTGGCGCTGGAAGAGATCCTCGACGATGCCGCGGAGGTCGCCGTTGTAGCTGACGATCACGTGCTCGCACGCGAAGTACTCCTCCACGGTCGGCGTCCGGCGCAGCGAGCGGTGGCGCGGGTCGTAGAGGCAGACGAAGGAGCCCCACATGAGCTCCTCGCGGCGCACGTTGCTCGGGAGCTCGTCGGCGACGGTGATGGCGGCGTCGAGGCAGGTGGCGAGCGCGGCGGCGACGGTGCGGAACTGGACGGGGATCGCGACGATGCGCATGCGCGGCGCCTCGCGCGCGAGGAGGCGCAAGAGCGGCGGGAGGAGCCAGAGCTCGGCGGCATCGGAGAGGCCGAGGCGAAGGGTGCGCTCGCTCGTGGCCGGATCGAAGGTCGGTGAGGTCAGCGCGGCCTCGACGATCGCCTGGAGATGGGGTGCCAGCGACTGGCGGAGCCGCTCGCCACGACTCGTGAGCGCGAGGCCGCGCCCGCGGCGCACGAACAGGGGCGCACCGACCGTGGTGGACAGGCGGCGCAGCGCGGCGCTCACGGCGGGCTGGGTGAGGTACAGCCGGCTCGCCGCCTCGGTGACGCTGCCGGCCTCGGCCACGACGGCGAACACGCGAAGGAGGTTGAGGTCGAGGTCTCTTCCATAACTCGTGTTCATGTGACCCATACATCCTATTCGCTGGTGTGATGCGATGCACGTGGCGATAGTGCGGACATGACGAATCGCATCCCGCTCGGAACCACGGGCCCGCAGATCGCACCGATCGCGCTCGGCCTCATGGGCATGTCCAACATCTACGGTCCGACCGACGACGCCGAGAGCATCGCGACCATCCACGCGGCGCTCGAGCGCGGCATCAACCTCCTCGATACGGGCGACTTCTACGGCATGGGCCACAACGAGATGCTGCTCGGTCGCGCCTTGGCCGGCCGGCGCGACCAGGCGGTCATCTCGGTGAAGTTCGGCGCGCAGCGCAGCCCCGATGGCGCGTTCGTCGGCTTCGATGGCCGCCCGGCGGCCGTGAAGACCGCCCTCGCGTACACGCTGACCCGGCTCGGCGTGGATCACATCGACGTGTATCGCCCCGCTCGCCTCGACGCGAACGTACCGATCGAGGACACCGTCGGCGCGATCGCCGACATGGTGAAGGCGGGCTACGTGCGCCACATCGGTCTCTCCGAGGTCGGCGCCGACACGATTCGCCGTGCCGCGAAGGTGCATCCGATCGTCGACCTGCAGATCGAGTACTCGCTGATCAGCCGCGGCCCCGAGGCGAAGATCTTCCCGGTGCTCGAGGAGCTCGGCATCAGCGTCACCGCGTACGGCGTGCTCTCCCGCGGCCTGCTCACGAGCTCGAAGGTCCATCCCGGCGACTTCCGCGCGCACTCGCCGCGGTTCTCCGGCGACAACATGGCGAAGAACCAGAAGCTCGTCGCCGCGCTCGCCGCGCTCGCCGCCGCGCGGAACGTCTCGCCGGCGCAGCTCGCGATCGCCTGGGCGCGCGCGAAGTCGCCGATCGTGGTCCCGCTCCTCGGTGCGCGCACGCGCAAGCAGCTCGACGAGTCGCTCGGCGCTCTCGCGATCACGCTCACGCCCGCGGAGGTCGCCGCGATCGAAGCCGCCGTGCCCCACGAGCAGGTGGCCGGCACGCGCTACGCGGCCGCGCAAATGGCGCACCTCGACAGCGAGCACTGATATCGTCTCCGCGTGGAGCTCGCGCCCGTAGCGCCGCGCGACCGCGTGGCAACCCTCGATGTCCTGCGCGGCTTCGCGATGCTCGGCGTGCTGCTGGGCAACCTCTACATGCTCTACACGTTCCGGTGGACGCTCGGCGGCAACGAGCGTGAGTCCACCGCCGATCAAGCCGCCGAGTGGTTCATGCAGCTCGTCGTCGAGCGCCGTGCCCAGACGCTCCTGACCATGCTCTTCGGCTTCGGCTTCGCGGTCCAGCTCCTGCGCGCGGAGGCCCGCGGCGAGCGCGTGATGCCGGTGTACCTGCGCCGCATCGCCGCGCTGTTCGCGATCGGTTGGTGTCACGTCTTGCTCCTGTGGTGGGGCGACGTGACCTGGGGCTACGCGGTCGTCGCGCTCCTGCTCCTCTTGTTCCTTCACGTCTCCGATCGCGTGCGCCTGATCTGGGCGGCCGCGATCACGCTGATCCCGGCCGCGCTCTACGCGGCGCTACCGATCTGGGAGTGGCTGTTCACGCATCTGTTCTCGCGCGGCTTCATGGACTACTCGAAGGATCTGGTCGCCGCCGCCGCGAGCGGCGATCGAGTGGCGATCCTCGAGGCCAACACCACGATGGCGCTGATGTGGACCGCGGGCTCGCTCGCCTCGTATCCGCTGTGGCTGCTGGGCCGGTTCCTCGTCGGCTACGTCGCCGGTGCGCAGCGCTGGTTCGAGCACGACGGCGCCGGCCGGCTTCCGATGTTCCGCCGGATGGCGCTCTTCGGTGCGCTCGCCGCGCTGCCCCACCTCGTGCTCACCGCGCTCGCGATGGCGGACGTGTTCAGGCTCGGCAAGCTGGGGGTCGCCGGGCGCGTGGCGCGTACGCTGCTCGATCAGATCGGCGTGCTCGGCCAGACGGCGATGTACGTGGCGATCGTGGTGCTGCTCGTGCAGCGCGCGCCCTGGCGCCGACTGCTGATGATCGTCGCGCCGGTCGGGCGCATGCCGCTCACGACGTATCTCTCGCAGAGCCTCGTCTGCACGTCGCTGTTCTACGGGTGGGGCTTCGCCTGGAGCACGCCCGGCAAGGCGGCCACCGTGGGTCTCGCGTTCGCGATCTTCACCGCGCAGATCGCGATCTCGCATCTCTGGCTGCGCATCTTCCGCTTCGGTCCCGCCGAATGGCTGTGGCGGACGATCGTGTACTGGAAGCCGCAGCCGATGCGGCGGTGAGCGCGTAGTTCGCGCACCCGCGCATCTCTTGCGCGGTTTCTCCGCCCTGCGCTGGCGCACTGCTTGCTCGGTTCATCGTCACGATGACCACCGATCCCAGCCAGGTTCCGATCACCCAGGTGATGACGCGCGCTCCCGTGACCGCACGGGCGACGAGCTCCGTCCCTGACCTCGCGGCGCTGATGACCCAGCATCACATCGGGTGCATCCCGATCGTCGACGACCTCGATCGGCCCACCGGGATCGTGACGAAGCTAGACCTCGTCGAATGCCTCGCGGACGACCGCAGCACCGCGCGCGAGGTGATGATGCCGCACGCGATGTTCCTGCCCGAGACGTCGACCGTCGCGCGCGCCGCCGAGCTGATGGCGACCGAAGGCATCCACCACGTGCTCGTCGTCAATGACCGGCGCGCGCTGGTCGGCGTCGTCTCGACGCTCGACATCACGCGCTGGGTCTCGACCGCCTAGTTCGTCGCGCCTTCGAGGATCTTCTCGCCGCCGTCGGGCTTCGGCGCGGACTCGTACTTGATGACGATCTTGCCGTCCTCCGCGTCGACGAACGCGATGCCGCCGGCGGTGAGCTTGCCGAACAGGATCTCGTTCGCGAGCGGCGCCTTCAGCGTGGACTGGACGAGGCGAGCCATCGGACGCGCGCCCATCGCCTTGTCGTAGCCATTCTCGACAAACCAATCGATCGCGGCGGGCGACACCTCGAGCTCGACGTGCTTCTCGCCCAGCTGACCGTCCAGCTCGTCGAGGAACTTCCGCGCGACCTTCCGGATGACCTCGAGCGGGAGGGCACCGAAGAACACGGTGGAATCGAGCCGGTTGCGGAACTCGGGCGTGAACACGCGCTCGAGCGCCTTCTTGCCGTCCTTGCTGTCGGCCACCGAATCTCCAAAGCCGATGCGGCCGAGCGCCATCTCGCGGCTACCCGCGTTCGACGACATGATCAGCACGACGTTGCGGAAGTCGCTCTTGCGCCCGTTGTTGTCGGTCAGCGTGGCGTGGTCCATGACCTGGAGCAGGATGTTGTAGATATCCGGGTGCGCCTTCTCGATCTCGTCGAGGAGGATCACGCAGTACGGGTGCTTGTTCACCGCGTCGGTGAGCTGGCCGCCCTGGTCGAAGCCGACGTAGCCCGGAGGCGCGCCGATCAGGCGGGAGACGGTGTGCTTCTCCATGTACTCGGACATGTCGAACCGGATGAACTCGACGCCCATCACGTTCGCGAGCTGCTTCGCGAGCTCCGTCTTGCCGACGCCGGTGGGGCCCGCGAACAAGAAGCTGCCGGTCGGCTTGTCGGGGTTACCGAGGCCCGCGCGCGACAGCTTGATCACCGTGGCGAGCTGCTCGATCGCGGCGTCTTGGCCGTAGATCTTCGCCTTGAGCTCGGCCTCGAGGTCGGAGAGCTTCTTCTTGTCGGCGGTCGAGACGCTGCGCGTGGGGATGCGCGCGATCTTCGCGACGACCTCTTCGATGAGGGCCGGGCGAATCTCGGTGGGCCGATCTTCGGGCTTCATCAGCCGGACCTTCGCGCCCGCCTCGTCGATCACGTCGATCGCCTTGTCGGGCAGCTGCGAGCCGGAGATGTGACGCGCGGAGAGCTCGACCGCGGCCTCGATGGCCGGATCGGTGAACTTCACGCCGTGGTGCGCCTCGTACGTGGCCTTCAGGCCCTTCAGGATCTCGATCGCCTCGGGCACGGTGGGCTCGCCCACGTCGATGCGCTGGAACCGACGCGCGAGCGCGCGGTCGCGCTCGAACGCCTGGCGGTAGTCCTTGAACGTCGTCGAGCCGATGCAGCGGAGCTCGCCGTTCGAGAGGGGTGGCTTCAGGATGTTCGCCGCATCCATGGTGCCGCCGCTCGTGGCGCCGGCGCCGATGATGTTGTGGATCTCGTCGATGAAGAGGATCGACTTCGGATCCGCGATCAGCACCTTCATCACGGCCTTGAGGCGCTCTTCGAAGTCGCCGCGGTAACGCGTGCCCGCGAGCACCGCCGTCATATCGAGCGAGTACAGCGTGGCGTCGAGCAGCGAATCGGGGACTTCCTTCGCCACGATGCGGAGCGCGAGGCCCTCGGCGAGGGCGGTCTTGCCCACGCCCGGCTCGCCGATCAAGAGCGGGTTGTTCTTCCGCCGGCGCGAGAGCACCTGGATCATGCGCTCGAGCTCGACGGCGCGGCCGATCAGCGGATCGATCTTCCCGTCGCGCGCCCGCTGCGTGAGGTCCACGCAGAAGCTCTCGAGCGGGTTCGCGACCTTCGCATCGTCCTCACCGTTGTCCTCGACGCCGCGCGCGCGCGGCACCACCGGACCACCGCCGGTGTTCACCTTCGACACGCCGTGCGAGATGTAGTTGATGACGTCGAACCGCGACACGCCCTGCTTCTCGAGCAGATACACCGCGTGGGAATCGCGCTCGCGGAACATCGACGCGATCACGTTGCCGGTGGTCATCTGCTGGCGACCGGCGGCCTGCACGTGCATCGCCGCGCGCTGCAGCACGCGCTGGAACGCGAGCGTCTGATCCGGACCGGACTCCTCGCCCTCGGGCAGCTCGTCCACTTCCTCACCGAGGAAGCGCTCGAGATCCCCGCGCAGCTTCTCGACGTCACCGCCGCACTTGACGACGATATCCGCGCCGCTCGGATCATCGAGGATCGAGAGGAGCAGGTGCTCGAGCGTGAGGTACTCGTGCCGGCGACCGCGCACGTCGTCGACGGCGCGCTGGAGGGTTGCTTGAAGCTCTGGCGACAGCATGGCGTGACCTCTCTAATCCGTGGGCTCGATCGAAAGCTGCAAAGGGAACTGCTGGGCCTTCGCGAGGTGCATCGTCTTCGTGACCTTCGTCTCCGCGACCTCGAACGTGTACACGCCCGCGATCCCGACTCCGTTGTTGTGCACGTGGCTCATCACCGCGACCGCATCGCTCTCGTTCTTGTGGAACACGGTCTGGAGGACCCAGACCACGAACTCGCGCGTCGTGTAGTCGTCGTTGTGAAGCAGCACCTTGTACATCGGGGGCTTCTTGGTGCGAGTACGGTCCTCGAGCACCAGCCCCGTCTGCCGGTCACCTTCGCGCTTGGGCGGCGCGGGAGGTTTCTTCTCATCGGCCAGACGAATCACCATGACGACAATCTTACGAGACCCTGGCCCCATGTGTACTGCCCGTAAGCACCTGAAGCAGCCCGCGATTTCGGGCAGGCTGCCAGACGATCACCGGGCGCCGGCGCACCGGTTCCGCCGAGGACCGCTGGGAGCGTGAACGTTGCCACATCGGCGCGAGAGATTTTCCCACCGACGAGCGAATCGTCGTCGAGCGCGTGACTTCGCGACCGGTCAGCGCGGATCGGGCATCGCTTCGAACGTGAAGTAGATGAAGCCCGCCGGGGCGAGCGAGCCGTAGTCCGGATCGGCGGCCTGGTCGGAGCGGAACTCCGCTTCCGCGACGCCCGTACCGCGGGCCTTCAGCGCGGCGAGCATGTCGACTTCGCCGTTCGCGTAGAAGATCGGCCACACCTCGACGCCGGCGTTCGCGAGCCACCCGAACCGCCGGCGCAGCGAGTCCTTGCCGCGCTTCCAACCCCACGCCCGCGCGGGGTCGTTCACGCTGTAGTCGACGAACGCGAAGTCGATCGCGGCGGCGAGCCGTGCGGCCTCGGCTTCGGTCGGATACCCGAGGTAGGCGCCGATCGGCATCGTGTCGCCATCGTGGCCCCACGTCGCCGCGGTGGTGCGCATGGTGGCGAGGAGCAGCATGTGCTCCTCGAGCGCCGCCGCGCGATCGGGGCGGTTCCAGTACTCGAGCTCGGTGACCATGCCGTCGATCCAGGTGTCCGGATGCTCGGCGAACAGCAAGTCGAGCGCCTTCACGCGTTGGGCCGCGGCGATCGGGACGATCACGCGTGCGCCATGGCGATGCAGCTCGTCGATCCACTGCGCGGCGCCTTCGCGCTGGGCGGCGGTCGCGAGCAGCGGACCGAGGTTGTACGGGATCACCTCGGTCACGGACTTCTGGTCGAGGAGCCGGTAGAGGCGAGTGCGGCTGGGAGGCGTGGTCGTGAGGAGGACGGCGTCACGCACGTACATCCCCCGACGAGCAGGTCCGGCCTTCGCCTCGCCCGAGAGGCACGCCGCGAAGGCAACACAGAGCAAGAAGGTCCAACCGCGGCGCCGGGATCGACTCCCGGGGGGCGTCAAATCCGCCGACGTAAACGACCTTCGAAGCTGGCCGAAACACTCAAGCGACATGCTCGTTCGTGTATCGACCGCTGCACTCCTCACGTTCAGCCTCGCGGCCGGAACGGCCAGAGCCGACGCGACGGCCGCCAGCTGCGAGCGCCTGCGCGCCGAAGCGCGCGCCGAGGCCGTGGTGCTCTACGCGCCCCGCATCACGGTCGAAGGTGCACGCGCACCGAGCGTCGTCGATGCCGGCGACCCCGTCGGTGTGACGGACGGCCTGCAGGCGCGCGCTTCTCTCGGGTTCTCCACCACGGATGCGCTGCGCGGACGCGCGATCGAGCGCATCGCCGATGCGGAGTGCGCGCGCTTCGTCGCCGCGGATCGCGCGGGTCGCGTGCTCGGTGTAGGTCTCCGCTACGGCGAGCTCACCGCGCTGCGGGCGGAGATCGCCTACCTCGAGAGCAAGCTGCCGGAGGTCGACGGACTCGTCGGCGAAGCGGTGGAGCGCTTCGAGCATCAGCGCGCGACGGCCATCGAGGTCGACGAGATGCGCCTGCGCCGCTCGAGCTTCCGCATCCGGCTGACCGAGGCGCGCCGCCAGCTCGGCGAAGTGGAGCTGCTGGAACAGCAGACCAAGCCGGGTCCGCCGCGGCTCGCCACCCTCGCGAAGGATGTCCGCGCGAGCGAGATCGAGGTCACGAAGCGTCATGCGGCGTTGCGCGCGATTTCTGCATGGAGCTTCGACGTGCGTGCGGGAATCGCCGGTGGAGAGCAGGCCGACTGGTTTGCGGTCGTCAATCTTGGCTACTCGCTCGGCCAGCCGTTCCAGGCAAAGGCGAACCGCCGCGCCGTTGCCGCGCGCGAGACCGAGTTGCAGACCGATGACCGCGCCCTCGCCGGCCAGCTCGAACAGATGCAGCGCGTGATGGAGCGCAGCGTCACCGACCTGTCGGTCGAGGTGACCACGCTCGAGACCGAGCTCACCGCGCAGACCGCGGAGCGCGCGCGCATCTCCGCCGTCGGCAACGACGTCGCGAAGGCGCTCGTCGCGCGATTCACCCTGGAGATCATCGAGCTGGAAGCTCGGAAGACCTACCTCACCGCTCTCGTTACCGCTCGCCGTTCGCTCGCAGGAGTCTCCACGCCGTGAAGCAACAATCTCGTTCGATGCTCAGGATCGTCGATGAAGATATCGACGACGCTTTCGAAACCGCGAAGGTTTCGTTCACGACGCCGATTCCGGTGCTCGATCTCGTGCAGGCCGAGGGCTCCGCACCGCTCTCGCTCGCCGAGGGTAGTGGGGCGAAGGCGATCCCGGTCGGTACCGTGGCCGTGGCGATCGACACGATCATTCCGGTGCTGCCCGCGACCAGCGGCGTGCCGACCGAGGACACGGTTCCCGGCAAGTCGATCGTCGGGCGCATCTTCGCGTTCTCGCTCGTCGCGGCCACGCTGTGCGGCCTGACCTGGCTGGGCACGCAGATCTATCACGTCGTCACCGACGGCTGGGTCGCGCCGCTGCACCTCTCGCCCGATAGCGATCAGATCCAGTCGCTGCGCATGGCGCATCAGCGCCACCTCGACGAGCTGTCGCGGATCGACGCCGAGGTCACCCGCCTCGACGCCGAGACCTCCGCGATCGAGACCGCGATCACCAAGCTCTCGTCGTTGCGCGGCCAGTCCACGCAGATGATGAAGTGGCAGGCGGAGACGAACCGCGTCGAGGCCAGTGGCATCGCCGCCGCGTCCGGCATCATGAAGAAGCAGTACGGCCTCTTGCAGGGGCTCCACGCTCGCCAGATCGAACTCGTGACGCGCGCCCGCGCGGATCTCGCCGCCGGGCTCATCGACCGCAGCGCCGTGGACCGCGAGGAGCAGCAGCGCGACCAGCTCGCCCTCGAGATGACCGAGCTCGAGCGGACCATGGGCGAAGCGGCCATCAAGCAGCGCCAGACCACCTCGGCGCTCCAGGCGTTGCGCGCCGGCACCGGTCAGGGCCCGGCCCCGTCCATCGGCCGCATGCCCGAGGTCGCCGCCGGTAACGAACGCGATGCCCGCATCGAGGTCGAGATCGAGCGTCTCAACGCCGAGGCCCGCGGCAACCGCACGCTACGCGCGGCCGCCATCGCGAGCCTCGCGCAGCAGCGCAGCTTGCTCGCGGAGATCGAAGCGCGCCCGCTGCACCGCGCGATGAAAGCCGCGACCGACGTGGCGTTCATCCCGTACAACCAGCTCAAGGCCGTGAAGCCCGGCTCGCCGGTGCTCGATTGCATCTGGGGCGTCTTCGCCTGCCACGCCGTCGGTCACGTCGGCGAAGTGCTGCCGGGCGAGGTCGTCACGCAGGATCCATGGGGCGAGATGGCGCGTGGCCAGTACGCCGTGCTGGTCCTCGACGACAAAGATGCCGTTCAGGAACGCGTGCTCCGCGTTCGTCCCTGAGGAGCCGCCGTGGATACGATTCTCTGGACCATCGCGAACGCGGATGCCGTCGAGATCCT
>Ga0247741_1001924_pt1 | contig 11533 bp, 14 predicted proteins | sample UWRJL213509R2_FD_180945 | JGI IMG/M metagenome (GOLD analysis project Ga0247741, IMG submission 180945) | Plant litter microbial communities from Arlington Agricultural Research Station in Wisconsin, United States - UWRJ-L213-509R-2 | ecosystem: Environmental > Terrestrial > Plant litter >...
GCGGTATGAGGTGTTAATGCGTGTCGTGGATGTTTGCATGGTTATGGCAATGGTAGTGTGTTTATATGATCTGAAGGATAAGATGAGCCTATGATTCTTATAATTCTGGAGAGTAATCCACATACCAGATCCAATAACCCAAGAAAAGTCGAGAATCGCGCTTAGGCGACGACGCAGTAAGCCTGGCCTCCGGATCCTCCGGGGCTCTCCTCGTTGGTGGGCAGGGAGGCATCCTCAGCCTGAGCGGGGAAGAAGGTGGCAACGATCATAGTGAAGGAGTCCATTACTGCTCAGGGGGTGGTTATGTGAAGGGGTGGTTGACTGGGTGGGTTGAGGTTTAAAGCGGTGGGGAACTTGTGAGTCGAATGAAATGCTTCGAGTCTGACTATCAACGCTCTCAACCACCGTCTTATATGTACTCCACTCTTCACTCTCCACCCTGAAATCGGACATCGCTTCAGAAGATCCGTACACCCTAGATCATGGAGAAACATAACACAGTAGCCGAAAACTCAATGGGCAGCATTCGCGTGGCGCACGGCTGCGCTCTTCCATTGGCCTTCCCTGTCCTTTCTATTGTCGCTCGGCGTCCCAAATAGCTTATCCACATGTTCGTGAGAGCCTCGAGGCTCTCGGTAATGCACCCCAGTGACTTGAAATATATTACCCGCCCTAGACTTCCTTCATTTTGATGTCACCATACTCAGCCACCACCCGTGCGACAACTGGGAAGTTGCTCGACGTTGATGGCCAGGAGAACAAAAGAGACAATAAGCAGATGCCAAATCAAGCTATTGAGGGGCGTGGACTTATTGTGATAGCGGTGATATCATACCAAGTCACACGGAATGAATGACAAAAAGGAGTAATACAATAAGACTCGGAGGTGGTTGTGAGGCAAGCCAAGAACGACCTCGACTTTGGTTTCGGGGTCGGTCTCGGATGCGGAGATAAATGGAAGTAAAGTTGAATAATCGAAGCATCTTCGACCTTACCTCTCAAGGATAAACAACTATATTGAAGGAGGACGATCCGTGAGCCGTACGGTGGTCCAAGCGTCGACGGATCCTTATTGTTCTCCGACCAACCCAAATTAGGATACTTCCCTAAATGGAACCAAATCCCCGAGCGCTAATCAGGGGCTGCTTAAGTCCGACGGGCCGGACCTACCATCCAATGCTCAAATCCCTTTCGCTGTGTGGGACTAGGCGTTGAGCAAATATGTGTGCGATTACAAGACCACTACTACTTGTTCCAAAAATACAGCAACAATATTGAAAGTCGAAATTGCTGTATTTATCAATAACCCAGTACTGAAGCTTCGCTGAAGTTCTCTCGAAAATAGATGGTGTCTGATGCTATGCAACTGCTAGATGATGTCGTTATGATGCAAATGTGAATATGTTGAATGCGAATGTGAATGCGATGGAGTTCAGAAACATTGTCCCCGTGATGAAATGAAGAGTCTTGTCGAAGATGAATATGATGGTCATGGATAGTGTTCTGCGTCGTGAGGTGTGTCGAGAATGGTGGTATGGTCTATGAGGACTACATGAGCGTGAAGACGAAAAGGGGATTATTTATGAACATACAGATATGATAATAACAAGGCAGAGCTTACTGTACAGTGACAACGTGCACTTCCTAAGCAATAACGCAGTAGCAATTGCCTCCCGGGCCTCCAGGGTTCTCCTGGTCGCTTGGGACCTCATCGTAGACAGAAGTGATTGTGGTAAAAGCGTCCATGTCTTCGAAAAGGTCTTGGTGGGACTAGGAGGTCGTTGGTTGGGAAGGTTCAAAGGTGCAGATGAGCCTGAGGTCGTCAACTCTGAGTCGCTTCGACTTTATAGCTCAGCCATGGACTGACAATGTCAAACGCCCGGCACAGGCACCGCGGGATACAATAGCAGTGATGCCGAGCACATCGAGTGCAATGTGCAGCCAATTGTCTAAGATAGAGGTCAGAGTGAAAGATAGATGGTGGCTGAGGCAGTCGAGTGAAAATAAATGGCATATACAATAACGAGTGCCTCGCATGCCATGACATATTGATCGACCACCCAACGGCCACTGTCGACTTTGCCTCCAATGGGAATCAGTTGAAGGGGTGTGTACCTTGATGCTACCCAGTAAATACAATATTTCCGGGATGTACTATGGGCGTGTGCACGGCATAAGACATTGCTTGAGTGGCGGGTTCTCGTTAGAAATTGGGAGACAACAGATAAGACACACATAGGGGCGTTTCTTCAAGCGAATACACTAGAAAACCAACCACTCGTCGACCTGACCGATGCAAAGGATCATTTGGAACATCCTCTGAGGTGCCGGCTGACAGTGCGCAGGGAGTGATGTAGTCCAAATGTATAAATCTTGAAAGAAGTGCGGTATAAAACAAAACGCGCTGAGTCAGAAAGAACATGTACACTATACAATTAAGCCCCACGCCGCTCCGTCCTAATTGCAGGGTAGTATAAGAATAACTCAAACCAATTACCGGCCAATCCCCATCTTCAAAATCGCCCCGATCACGTCGACTTCATCCCATCTAGGGTCAACACCAGCGACGCCCTCTGACGCCGCATATTTCTTCCTCTGAATATAGACCAACGTGTTCCTGAAGTGCTTCAAGATCATATCAGGTGTCTGAACGCCTTCTACGAGGCCAGGAGGTGCACGCTGTGAAGGATGAACTTCAGGAGAGGATATACCGTCAATGTTAGAGGTAATGAGTTCGACGAGGTTATTGACGAATTTAGGCGCAACCTAGAGAGTGTGGGTTAGAAAGTGTTGGTTGGGACCACGTCTAATAGGCTGGGGTTGTCAACGCTTACCGTAGGAGCACCGCGATCGAGATAGTACAGATATTGATCCAAAGTGTCACAGTAAAGCTGAACAGTGACGATCTCTTCGATTGCCGAGTTGGCAATACGAAGAGATTTTTGTAGACACTCCAAAACCCGCTTGCTATCCTGGTGAGGGTACTATACAAAGTTCTATCAGCATTCATAAAAAATTTTAGGACACGACAAGACTTACAGCTTTAACCGCAGCCCCGTCTGCGTCGTCTTTCGTAGGGGGTTTCTCAACAACAGGCTTCTCTTCAGCCTCACCGTCTCCCTCCGCTGGTGGCGGTGCTTCTTGCCACCAAAGGTGACTTGCAAGCCCAACAACAGTAGCCTGGTGGCTCTTCTTCAGCAGCTTCGCGCCATGCAGGGCGGCTTTGGTGATGAGCGTGTCAAAGTTGTCTGCATTGAAAACCTTGGCATTGGCGAGCGTGCCAATGATGAGGGTTATGGCTTGCAATTGTGCACGAGATTCGGATATACTGTCCTCGTATACACTGAACGCTTGAACGTAGAAGTCGTACGTCAGGTCTTCGAAGCCACACTCATCGGCAATTTGCGCAGAGAGCAGGAATAGTCGTAAGGCAATGTGGGGTGCATCGACTGAGGTAGCCAGAATGGAAGTAAGCTGACGAACAAATTTGAGGATTGTTGACACTTTGGTTTGCCATTCGGGTTCCTATATGCCCGAGTAAGAATATAACACGACCGAAATTAACTGGCTACAAACCTCGTGCTCCCGATTCTTGTACCGTCTGCAGAGTTTTATTGATGAGGTGATCAAAGCAGGGAAGGTGAAGCGCATTCGTTCGCCTCCGAGGTCAAAGTGCCGTCTGGCAATTTGCAGAAGCTTAACCGAACTGTTATTTTCTGGTCATGTCTGAAATTCGTAGAGAAGCTCTCACCTCATATTGAACGTCCAACGAGTCAGAGCGGAATAGGTGCACCATTCTCGCTATCCAACCTTGCTCCTCTGCCATCTCTTCACGCTCCATGAAATACGGACCCTGCCTTCTGACATCTCTGATATTGGTCTGCTGACCGTTAGCGACAGGAGGTGCTCCCGAGTCTGTTTGATCCTTGATGAGAACATGACACAGCTCCAGGACACCATCAACATCTTCTGGCGCCTCGATTACAGTTTCGTTCTTGAGAACAGAGGAAACAATGGAATGCGCAATGGACCGACGCGTCGAGAAAAGCTGCTTGGTAAGGAGAGGGACATAGTTGGGAATGGCCATGAGGGTTAGTACCGATTGGTAGTTGTTAATAGGAGCGATGAGTAGCGCAGCGAGGTTGGAGGTCGTTTGTTGAGTATTGAGGTCAGGGCTAAATTCTTCTCAGCATTACCCAGGATAAAAATTCCTTGCAACGAAGCTCACCTCTCTGAAGAATCTTTGATCTTCTCCGCCGCGAACCCAAGGACTTGATCAACATACTCTAATCTGTCCGGATAGCAACTTAGTGACAAGTTGGTGAGAGAGACAAGAAGTGCGGTGATATCTTGTATTGATAGGTCGGGGCGAGCCTAAATTTAAATGACATGAGTGTTGAATAGAACGGGAGCCCAGAAATGACGCGCCTTGATAAGTTCCACCACCTGTTTCCAGAAGACCTCAAATAACTGCACATCCTCCGGTACACCACGGAACTTGCGTGCTGGCGCACCTTCTTTATCCTTGCCTTTCCCAACCAACTTCTCGTCGAAGGAGGTATCGGTAATCGATGTGGTCTCTGTCACCGGCGACTTTTCGCCCTCAGAAAGCGTTGAAGTTATCGGTGTCTGTGGCGAGCCCCAAGCGTTCACTTCTGATGCTACAGGCGATGTTGGCGAGGCAGCACGGTAGACGCCGTTTTCGCGGACTCTGGCCTTCTGCGACTTGACTTTCTCGGCGAGGCGCTTAGCTGCGGCCTCTTCTTGCCGTTTCGTTTCCTCTGGATCTTCACTTTCCGCTTCCCGAGCAGCATATGACGCTAGGCGGTCAATAAGCGCAATGACAATCTGCTTGATGTTAACTTTAGGGTGAAGTTGAGCTGTCGCAGACAGGAATGGGCCTAGTGAGTGCAGGTGGAATTCATCAGTGAAGACCTAGAGGTGATTGTGAGAAGTTATATCAATTGAATTCTGGAGAGACTCACTTGAATTACAACCTCCATGAGGTACTCTTGGGCAATGACGTCCTTGCAATTGACCACTTGCTCCAGGATACTTGGAAGTATCGTCCTCTGATACATATCTAAGTCAACTCCGTCCAGCTGGCTTAACCTGACCAAGTTGGTGCCAACAAGAATGCGCAGTTCCCGACGCTCCATTTCACGCTTTTCGCGGTCCCTTGAATGGCCTTGGTGCTGTAGTCGAACCCACAGTTTGTTCATCTCAATGAAATTAGTAAGAACGAAGGATATGGAATCTTGGAGATTTCCAGCGGGACTATGGGTAGCTTGTTAGAAATAGTTTACACAAGAAGTGAATGCGTACCCTGATTCCTGCCCAATAGGAAGGTGGTCCCTCGTCTGTCCACTCAGGTAGTGTCTTAAGAACAGACCACGGATTGGATGCAACACCCCCCTCGACATTTCCATCATATCCTTCATTATCTCCTTCACAGGCGCTTCCGGAATTGACATATAAACTGAGCCGACGGTTATCATGAGGTAAAGTCGGGGAATTATGTTGCCTGCATATTGCACAAGTTCGTATAAGTCTGCTAAATGGTGTCGCGATTGTGTGTGGGCTTCATAGAGATAGTTAGATAGATGTCGTAGAGCATCGAAAACGGCCATATCTGCAAATACGTATACACTGAGTATTGGGTGCGCAGCAGTCAACCAGAAACTCACAGAGTTCGTAATACTGTTTCGGAGACAGCGAAGAAGTTCGCAGTTCTGCTAGCATAAGACTGGCACTTTTCAAAGCGTCCATAAGTTGATCCAGTTCCTATGGTTCAACTATGAACATCAGAACCTCATATGGAGAAACACCATACGTACGAGGTGCCGCTTCATCTGCTGAACCTGGATTTTGACGGTGCTGAGGGCCTCGCTCAGAAGCTTGCCCTCCTCCGCCACTGGTGAAGCCATGGTGGTCGCCACGGTCGATGATTGGAGTGTCGTGGACGGTGTAGGAAAGGGTTAATGTCAACGGCGGCAAGCAATCCTGTTTGGCATCATTTGCTTAGTCAGCGCTCCGGCGCTTGAACACTGCTTGGACCTGGCTTGACTTGTATTCTTGGACTTTTATCTGTGTCTCGCGCTCCCTTGTCATCTTTCCAACAGCGCTCAAGTGGCCTAGCTTCTCATATACATTCAAAATTTTCTAGATTACTGCTCAAACATGTCTCCTTCCGACTTCTTCTATGCGAGGCCAGGCCAGAAACTGAAGGATGGACGTTACGAAGTTCTGCGGCGACTAGGCGCAGGTGTATATTCCTCAACGTGGCTTGTATCTGATTCTAAACCTGAGTAAACTGCTGAAGTTCTCAACGCCTGCAGCGTTCGCTCACAGTGAATAGAGATGGAGGAAAATACCTCGCAGCGAAGATCCTATCGTTGGATGCAACGGAACAACATCGGAATGGCGTAATGCAAGAACGAGAGTTTCTGAAAGCCATACAACAATTGGATGACATTAACAGTCTCCCCCTTCTGGTCGACGAATTTGAGGTGCAAGGGATACACGGCTCGCACATGTGCTTCGTGATGGGTTTACTGAGCTCGGACGTATCTTCCTTCAGAAGAAGCGCGCCGAACAAGGCATTGAAGCCATACACTGTGAAGAATATTATAGGCCAGGTATTGGAGGCGATTGTACAGCTCCACAGTCTCGATATCATTCATACAGGTGTGTGACATTACCGTTATCTTCTCAGAAACATTCCGAAACTCTATATGTCCTGAAGATATCAAATGCGACAACATCCTATTCAACTTAGTTGGAGGTAAGGATGATGAAATTGAACGGATGCTCGCTTCAGAACCACTTAAAGTTGAGGGGGAAATTGACTTGGATGGCAAGAAGTATCCCACATATGCAGCGCAACCTATCCCTCATAAATGGTCCTGGGATACACCGCAACACCAAGCTGAACTTATGTCGTTCACCTTAGTCGATCTCGGACAAGGTTTGTCTCTAACTCTACCTCCGATCTGACGCTTAGTATTCATATCCAGGTCAATGGGCTGGCAAACAGCCGACCGTAGACATTTTCACTGCACCTGCCCTGCGCGCACCAGAAATCATCCTCCGTTCAGATTTCGGGCCCAAAGTTGATATATGGTCGGTAGGTTGCCTGACCTTTGAGCTTCTTGTTGGGCGCTGGCTTTTCCAGCCAGAAGACGGAGGCGAAGACTGGAGTTTTGAAGATGATCAACTTGCAAAAATCTTGGAGTTGACCGGAGAAAAGTTCAGTAAGGCCACCCTAGATCGTGCACAGTTGAGGACGCAGTACTTTGATGATGAAGGTAAGATGTCTACGCCATTCTATTGGACAGCCTTCCCCGTACTGATCAATGAACTTTCGAATGCAGGGAAATTGCTCAGAATACACGACCTCTACCCCGTGAGCATCGAGACAGCGCTTTCAAACTACAAAATACTCCCAGAGGAGGAAATCACACCTGCTGCGGCGTTCATTCGCGAATGTCTGCGGTTAAATTCCTCGGACAGGCCGTCGGCTAAAGAGCTCGAACTACATTCGTGGCTGAAGGGGGCCTTCTGTGGTTAAGAACTCAGTATCTGCACTCAATCCCGGGTCATGATAGAGGAAAGCGAAGACTATAGTTTTAGGATTCATAAAACATGGTAATCGTTCTTGTTTGTAACTCCAGAGATGAAAGCACTCGGGCTTTGCAACAAACTTGAATGCTTAAAACTACTGGTTGATTGACGGGTCTCGGCCCTTGACTTCCCGTAGCTATTGGTGAGGGACGTAAGAGGGGGAGTTAACGGTCGAATATGGACTGAGGCCACTGAGCTGTAATATGTTCTTATGGGGGGTGGCGCAATGATCTTGAGACCAGGTATGTCGAGATGGAAATTGTAGAGCATCGACTGTTTGAAGTTGTGGGTTTTGTCCGCGATGCACCCTCGGCGATGTCGTTCAGGAGAGATTGTCATTGTCGCAAGCCTGGGGTTGACTCCGTGCTAGTTGCCGTCGATAGAGGAGTTGGACACTAGACACGGGTTTGCCAGAGCCTCATTGGGGATCTGCTCCTCACTATCGTCAGGAACAAGCCCATCCATTCTTCAGCCATCTTGTCCATTGTGAGTACCAAATGGTGTCACGGTGTCACATCTGTCATATCATCCTCGAGCAAGTTTGTTAGCTTTCTTTCGCCTTTGTCCTATTCTGCTTTGCGTGACCTCACCCATCGTTTCCTGCCCCCGCCAAGCAAGTTTCCAGACAGCAGACTTAACGGCTTGTCAAGTCTCTCAATTGCAGCCCTGATCATGCGTTGTCAATTGGCGCGCCCTCGTGCTAGCTATTCAATGAAGCTCTGTACCAAGAGTCACCATGCTGCAATCTTATGGCGGGCTGTACTCCACGGTTCGCTGCTAGGCTAAATCCAGTGTAATCTCACATGTCGCGATGTTGCTCAGTGGCCAAGCGGAGCTCGTCCTACGATGATGAAATGCGGGATTTCGAGTCATGGCGAGCAACACTCACAAAAGGACGTCTTAACGTGCTTCCTGATTTGGAAACCGAGGGTTTTGAAATGAAACTAGGGCTATACTAACCTGGGGCAACCCTTGCGTCGGACAGCCTGTAGTGCGGCCTGGAGCAGCGGTCATAACAATCCATGAACACTCCTAGAATTCTATTTAATGGATTGAAGATTCCAAAACTCAGCGCAACCCACTCCGCAGTAGCCTCGAGGTTCACGTGTCATACTTGGGGACATAATTTCGCCGCCACAAATCTCTTCATACTAGGCGGCTTCATAATTCTAGATCTATAGGACTGCGATGGACTCGAGTCCCAGAGCATGAGGCGGGGTCAAACGCATCCCGTACATCTATATAAGCACTCTGAAAGTTCATGTTTCAAGGCAGGAAAACAACTATGCCTCTCAACGCCAACTTCATCCGCCTATTCTCTGCCTTCAGTCTCCTCATCAGCACATGCAGGGGAAATAATACACCCGCGCACTCACCTCTAAACTACACACGACCTCATGATGTCCCCCTCGACCGTTTGCTCACCGTCGACACTTCCATGTTCGCAGCCCCCGCGAACATCATAGGCGGCAACTGCACCGCTCCAACCCAGTCTTTGATCCGTGACGGGAGCCTGACCGTTATTTTGTCCCCAACCATCCATGAGAACAGCACCAAAAGCTTCGACTTCATCCAGGCCAACGCAATCGGCGGCTCGTTGCCCTACCTCTTTGAGCAATTGGGAGTAAAGGCCGACTGCATCCCGGACTTGGTGAAACGAGGAACACCTCTATTCAAAGATATTGTTAACGCAGCCCTCAGTGGCGCACAAAATGTCAGCGGCACTACTTCTCTCTCGCGTAGGGGCTTCCTCTCTGATATCGGAGACTTCTTCGAGGATGTTGGCGAGGCGATTGTGGATGGTGTAGAGGACCTCGTTGACGGAGTTGGGAGTATACTTACCAGCGGCGCGTGTGAAGTCTTCGCCGCCTCTGCATTGCCAGGATATCACGCTTCTGCATTTGGTTTCATCATCCTAAATCTCCTAAATCCGCCCCAGCCGACGACGCCAGATCAAGAATTCTACATCCACGCCCTGCATGGCAATATTCTCCAGGATGGTATCAAGTTCTACTACCGTGCAGGTTTTCCAACCGGGTTTGGTGATGCAATCGGGGTCACCATGGGACGCAATGTCTATATCAGAGCAAGCAGGATTGCGGATGTGTCCCAAGCAGGATTCCAGTACGTCACCGAGACGGTTCTGCACGAGCTCGCCCACGTCAAGCAATATCGCTCCGTTGGTTATGACCTCTCATCGTTCGGGCTACAATACCTCTTCAACTATTGCAAGGCAAGTTGTTCCTTCTCTATCTTACTAGCATTGCTAATTTGGAATAATAGGCTGGATTTGACTATGAAGACAACGTGATGGAGGCAGATCCAAGAGCCCAGGTCTTAACGGTGAAGGCTCTTTTTGATCCCATAGGAAGAGAGTTCGTCCGAATCTGGAAGGCGAGGGGTCTGCGCTCAACAATTGGACTGCCAACAGCCAGGGCGTATAACAGGGTCTTCGCCACAGCGGGTGTGACTCTCTATTCACTTAGGTTTCAAGGGGGTGTGATGTTCATCCTTTGTAGTGGCCCGGGCGGAAGCCCTCCCTGCACCTAGATCTTAGTAGAAACCAGTGGACGCTTACTATAGGACATTTTCGTTGGTATAGTCATGTATTGTTACGATAACTTGAAATTTGCTTTTGTGATGCCGCGGTCCGAGTCCCCTTAGTCTCCTTTACAGACGTTAGGATCAACAAATGACAGTCGATTGACAAGAGTCCCCATGTCTCGGCCCGCAATGCCAAACGGACCGGCCACCAACAGGCCTGACCGACGCTGCTTGACCATTGACCAATGTCATCCACTCGCGGTCCGTACAACTGCCTGAAAGTGATAGGCGCAGGCGCCTTTGGTAAAGTTTTCCAAGCCCAGCATGTAGAAACTGGCCTCGTGGTTGCCCTTAAAGTCATAGATCTTGACGTCGACAACAGCGACCATGAAGACATCGCTCTCATCCAGAAAGAAGTCGCCGTTCTATCACAACTCTCCAACGTACCCAACATCACAAAGTACTACGGTTCGTTTCTCAGTGGGACAGAAGTCTGCATCGCGATGGAGCTTGCGTCGGCTGGGAGCGTGTATGATCTGATGCAGAGCCTGCCCAACCATTGTCTGGAGGAGAAGGCGGCTGCTCTCATCACCCGCGAGATACTCGTGGCCCTGGCCGCTCTACATGCCGTACCCGTCATTCATAGAGACATCAAGTGCGCCAATATCCTACTCGGCAAGACTGGAGGAGTCATGTTGTGCGACTTTGGAGTATCTGCGCTGTTACAAGGCGCAAACAACCGACGAGATACTTGGATCGGGTCGCCTTACTGGATGGCACCTGAGATTGTCTCAAGTGCGACCTCTTACGACGTCAAGGTCGACATATGGAGTTTGGGCGTTACGCTGTATGAGATGATCAAAGGCAGTCCACCGTTGGCCCACTTGGGTCCAGAAGAAGTGCTGAAACGCATTCCGAATTCCCAACCGCCGAGGCTTGGAGAGGAAGATAGCAGTCTACTTCTGCGTCAATTCTTGGGTTCATGTTTAAAGGAATTTCCGGACGAGGTGCGCCACCCAAAGTCTGGTTTTTCTTCAATTTCCTAACCACCATATAGAGGTCATCTGCCGACGCACTGCTGAAAACGAAATGGATGAAACTTATTATCAAGGTCCCCATTACCGTTTTGCGGGATCTTCTTCCATCCACCCGTCAGAGTATTACTGGGATTGACGCCAAGGAGGATTCAGAAAGGTCTGTACACCCTTACTCTCAACACTTTCCTTTACTACAACTCCTCGTAGCACCATTCATCCCGCGGATCGTCCCGAATCATGGTCTTTCGCCGGCGGGGATGAACCCTTTTCGCCAGAAGTCGCTACAATTCGTCCGGCGGCTACTCCTCTTCCACGCTCATTAAAAGGAC
>Ga0247741_1001925_pt1 | contig 11533 bp, 10 predicted proteins | sample UWRJL213509R2_FD_180945 | JGI IMG/M metagenome (GOLD analysis project Ga0247741, IMG submission 180945) | Plant litter microbial communities from Arlington Agricultural Research Station in Wisconsin, United States - UWRJ-L213-509R-2 | ecosystem: Environmental > Terrestrial > Plant litter >...
TCTAATATAGATGGAACGGATATTAGCCAACATATTCATCTGGTCGTGTGGTCAACAAAACGCGGTGATAAATGGCAACCAGATGGATTAGCGCCGCTGCAAAAGCCTGAAGCAATGAAGTAAATAAAAAGGGCTGACTCGCGTTAAACTGGTCGGCCTTTTTATTGGTGGATAATTATTTTTTATAGATAGATATTTACGTTTTTTCGCAACACCTTCACGAGCATTCGATATGCAAGATTCATTGTTCGGCGAACCTAAAGATGTTCCTGTTACGTCGATCAAAAATTCCAAAACGGTTGATCCATCACCCTCTAATCCGGAGTTAATAACTCTGTCGCAATCCTTGCCGCCGCACTTACGGCTGGGCACTTCATCCTGGAGTGTTCCCGGCTGGGATGGCTTGGTGTGGAATGGTGAGTATCCCGAAAACCAATTGTCTCGTTATGGGTTAACTGCATACGACAAGCATCCGCTGTTTCGTACTGTGAGTATTGATCGCGGTTTTTATCGGCCTATGAACGTTATGCAATTTGCAGAATATGCATCGCAGGTGAACCAGGATTTTCGCTTCATGGTGAAAGCGCCGAGTCTAGTGACGGATGCGTTAATTCGCGATGAAACCGGGCGTGGCATGCGACCCAATTCGAATTTCCTTAACGCGGCAGACGCGGTGCAAATGTTCGTAGAACCCGCTTTGGAAGGTTTGGGGCACAGACTCGGTGCACTGGTATTTCAGATCAGTCCGTTACCCAATAGCTGGTTTGCGCGTATGCCGGAATTGATCAATCGTTTGCATCATTTGCTGAAAGCTATTCCCCCGTTTCGTCACATAGCGCCAGACGCCGTAGTCGCCGTTGAGGTGCGCGATGCCCAATGGCTCACGCCGCAATTTGTCGATGTGCTACGCGATGCTGGAGCAACTTACTGCATGGGCTTGCACGCAAAAATGCCACCTATCGATGAGCAACTTCACATCCTACGCGCCTTATGGCCCGGCCCGCTGGTGTGTCGCTGGAACCTCAACCCGGTAAATGGCGCTTTCGGTTACGAGGATGCTACACAAGTTTATTCCCCCTACAACCGCATCATTGATCCCGATGTAGAAACGCGAACCAAGCTCACAAAAGTTATCGCGGGCGTGGCGAATGCAGGCCAGAATGTTTATGTCAGTGTGAGCAATAAAGCAGAAGGCTCCGCGCCGCTATCGATCATTGAATTGGCGAAGGCGATTCAAGCAGTGCCAACCGGTAAACGCTGATTTAAAAATTTATTTAAAGCGTAAATCCATCGACAAAATGCGCGCGGCTAATCAGCATTTGTGCGATGGGAATGACCACATCCAAATCGACTCCTTCCGCCATTGTCAGCGTTAACCAATAAATATTTCGATCATCTCGCAGCAGAAAATAAACCTGAATGTGTTTTTGTTCTGCAGATTCATATTCGTAAGCTTTGAAGCTTACATTGTCGTGCGGCGTTGCTGAAAAACTATCGTCAGCGAGCAATAAAAACTCTCCGGTTTTATTTTGCTTTTTTATTTCGCTTTCAAGTCGCTTCCACAAAGCGGGGTCGCGCTCCCACATAGTTACTTTAGTTGCAGCAATAAAATAGCTTGGTGTTCCGCCTAATTCGCCCGCCAGAATTGGGTGGTCGGATGTATCTTGCGGTTCGATTATTTCTATTGCTAAGGCGCTCGGCAAAGTGATTTCTAACCCGGGCGCTAAATTAACCGTGGTCGCCTGAACTGTGATTGAAAAGAGCAGCAATGCAGCCTGACTTAACAGTGCTAGATAGAATCTTGGAGTGCTCAAGACACAACTACCATTGGTTTTGTATCACAAGAGAAATGCCTGAAAATTGATGTGTTTCTTGCGTAATTATATTATGTATATGCAAAGGTTTTTTGTTGCAGTTGCCTGTGAGTTGCCATCCTACCCGCTACTAGTGTGTAGTGCCAACTTGAATTAGTTTACAGGCTATTTTTATACGTATCTTAACAAATCAATTGATTGGTTTATCTTCAATACTGGTTAATTATTTTTATTTGGTTCATTTAATTTGTTGTGTACGAAAACAAAAAAAGGAGGTCTTTCGACCTCCTGGCTGTAAACGTGAGCCTTCAATAGTTTTACTGGGAATAACATGAACGTTTACGCTATAAACGCCCAAGCTGGTGTTGCATCCGTACCCGTTGCTAGAAATTGATTTAAAGGCTGTTAACTCTCACGTCTTTATAAAGAGTAACGAACTCCCACTAACAGTTGTCTTCCGGTGTGATTGATTTCGCGCGTTAAATCCATAGTGCCGTCGCCGGTACCGTAGATGCGTTCTTCTTCATCGGTGAGGTTAATCATCTCAACGGTGAGCTTTAGGTTGTCGTTCAAGTTGTAAAATGAAGACAGGTCGATGTGCGTCGGGCCGTATTTCATTTCTGCCACATGACCATTCCCGCCCGGCTTGCTCAGCAGATAACTGTCTCTGTTATTTGCGGATACGCGTACGCCGTATTTATCTTGTTCGTAATAAACAGTGAGGTTGTAAGAGTTCTTGGATAAACCCGTCATATCGCCCGCGGACACGTGAGTGAAGTTTGTTACGACGCCGGTGTTGGATAAAAATCCTGGCAAAAAGCTGAATGATTGTTGATAAATAAGTTCATAACCTTTTACATCAAAACCTTTATTGTCATTGACCGGAATGTAATGCGTGTAAGTCACTTCGCGCGGGTCGGCGTTGTACGCTGGGTCATATTGCGGATCAGCAAAAATAGCTGCGTAATATTCCGAATCAATCAGTTTTTCAACGATGTCAGTTTTAAGCGATGTAGTAACATTTTTGTAAAAATAATTTACCGCAAGCAAAGATTCTTCCGCAAAATACCATTCCACACCCAAATCAATATCGTTGGATTCAAATGGTTTTAATCCGGGGTTGCCGAGATTGCTTACAGTGCGCGTGGTGTAACCAAAGGTTGGGCCGGCGATATTTAACGAACCCAGATCTGGGCGAGTCATGGTTTTACCGTAAGAAAAACGAGTAACTAAATCGTCAGTCACATTCAATGAAAAATTCATAGACGGTAAAAAGTTTTTGTAACTGCGTTCAACATCAACAGCGTTACCGTTGTACCAGGCTTTTGACGTTACATTGGTATCAACTGCGCGCACACCAAAGTTTGTTTTGAGCAACATAGTGCCCACGTCGAAATCGCTATTAAATTCCAGGAATGCCGCGAGCGTTTCTTCACCGACTATCCATGCTGCAGCGAGTTTATCGGTGTAATCTTTGGCGATAAGATTGGCTTTATAAATCGCATCAAAATCGGCAACGAGGAATGGTGTGAGGCTACCGTCTAACCCTGTACCAAAATCTGACACAGGAAAATCTTTGGTGTAACCCACTGCAGAAAATGCCGCAGGATAATTTCCTGTTCCTTCACGCGATTCAACTTTACGGTCGTTGTAAGCAAAGCCCGTTTTAATTGAGTAGCGGTCCTGCGTAAATTTCAAATCTATCTTGGATGTCAGGTTATCTTTTTTTACATAATTCGAACTGTTATTAGCCGTGGTCATGCTGTAATTGGACGGATCATAATAATCATAACCATCGCCCCAGGACACTTTTGGGATGTCGGCGTTATCGCCAAAATCAAACGAATACATATGCGATTTTGAGATGGAATAAAAACGAACTTCCTGACGGTCAGCTTCATTAGTTGCTTTGCCGAGCATTGCATTCAATGTGAGCGAATCATTCAGTTTAAATTCGCCCGACAATACATATTGATCGAATTTTGAATCAGACGTTTGATCGCGGCTTTCAATCCAGGATTCCACATCATCGAAAGTTCCCGCTTGAATTCGTTTGCCGTCCGGGCTCACAGTAATTGCCAATGGTGTTACTTCATTGTGAGTTAAAAACCATTCCATTGAATTGTAATTTAAACGCGTATTCGAAAGCTCGGAGTGCAAAATATCCAAGGTGATTTTTGCATTGTCTGTTGGGCGATATTGAAGCGATGCGGTGGCGCCAAGTCGCTCCTGATCATTACTAAAATAATCCGCGCGCGGTAAACGTGGCGACCACAAACAATTTATAGGCGCTACCGCGCTGCCATTAAGTGCGCAATTACTTTCAGCGATATTGCCGGTGATTACCGGCGTTGCGGTGACAGGATAAATATCGTTAGTTGCAATCGGCGTTGTCCAGCGAACTGTTCCGAAACCTTCCTGACGTACCGTTCTATCTGAATAGGCAACGGAAAATAAAGCACCCAAGGTATTATCTGCAAATGTATTGCTCACCATAAAGGCGAGACGCGGATCATTTTTTTTGCTTAAGTCGTTGTAACTATCTTGCGCGGATGCTGCGAATTTAAAGCCATCAAAATCAAATGGCTTTGCAGAATATAAATCTACTGTGCCGGCAATGCCGCCTTCTTCCATTCCTGCAGTTGTAGTTTTCTGAATATCAACACGATTAAAAAGTTCCGATGCAAATACGTGAAAGTCAAACGCACGGCTCGCATTAATAGTTACACCACCAGAATCCAAACCATCGCTGCCTGCAGGAACTTCCATGCCGTTTAGTGTTGTACGCGTGAATGATGGGCTAAAACCGCGCAAGGTAATATTGCGCCCTTCACCGCCTTCGCGTGAGATGGCGACACCGGGAACACGTTGAATAGATTCGGCGATATTTAAATCAGGAAATTTGCCGATATCTTCGGCCATGATAGTTTCTTTGGAATTTATTGAATTGCGTTTTTCATCGAGACTTTTGAGGAGCGAACCGCGGTACCCGGTTACTACAAGTTCTTCTACATCTTTTGCTTGCGCTTCTTGCGCGAGTGCCTGGCTGGTAGCGAGTGAAGACATGGCGAGTAGAACAGCGGTGCTTAATTTATTTTTGTACATCATGGGGTGTTTTCCCTCTAAATCGTTATTAGTTTGTATAAAGAGTTGCCCATTGTTGCTTACTGATAAGTACAGGCCAGATCCCTCAAGTAGAGTGATGGCGCCGTCTATTACCGAGTAAGTTCCCACCAGTTCATGCGTTGCAACCGCGACGACTTTATCGTAAGGAACGATAATGGTCAGGTTGGATTGCCGCGCAAATTCGGTGAGCGCAATGTCAGCTCTATTTTCGGAAATATTGAACTGAATCATTTGCGATAAATTATTTTTTTCTGCATGCGCCTGATCATTGCAAGCAACAAGAGAAATAATTAATGCAAATATTTTCTTATTCAATCAAACATTCTCCGAGGCGGTGTTGAGCCGCCATACACAAGACGATTTAGCTTTTTATTTCCTCCATGCCGATCAATATTTTTTAATGAATGGAAGATCGATGTTTACTTCGGTAACGAAAGGTCAATCACTCCCTCGGCTGAACGTGAATAAACAATATTAAAATTTTCTTTTAATGCCAGTAGCAAACCATCAACATCGCCAGCTTTATATAATCCTGCAATACGCAAATCATTTATGCGCGCATCTTTTACGCGAAACCTTTCCGGTGTGTAGCGGCTGAGTTCATTCAACGCATCTTTTAATCGCTCGCCGCGAAAAACCAGATTACCATTACGCCACGAGAGACGATCATTAATTACGGCGGCGGCAATATTTTCCACGGCGGTTGATTGACTATCGTGAATGCTAAGCTTTTCACCCTGACTTAATTCCTGGATAGCTTTGGTTTGCTGCGCAGTATTTTGCGTTGGCGCTTTATCTGCAGTCGTTTTAACTTGCACACGACCTTCAGTCACAATCACATCAAAATTTTGTTCATCTTTTAAATAAACATTAAATGCCGTGCCTACGGCTTCAACAATTCTCTCGCCAACTTTTACGCGTAGTGGCCGCAATTTATTGTGCGCAACTTCTACCAATAGTTCGCCTTTTTTTAACACCAGCAATCGCTCTTTTTCGCTGTAAGTTACCGAGACTTGCGTGTTGGTATTCAGAAACATTTTAGTGCCATCGGGCAAGCTAACGGTTGAGTGCACGCCAATGCCGGTTTCATAAATAGTATTGGAAGTTTTGCTAGTGGCCGCTTGTAATGGTTGCTGTAATGCTGCCGGCGTTTTCCAAAACATTGTAGGTGTCAGAATATTTAGCGCGACCACTAATACCAAAACTGACGCAGCTACTGCCCAAGCTGTTTTTGCTACGGAGCGTTTGACTGGCTGCGGTACTTGCGCGACGGGCGCATCAAATAATTCTGACAGCACCGAGAGATTATCCATTCGATCCCACAGTGCAGCCATTTCCAGCAGCGCATCTTTATGTTTGGGATTAATTTTTATCCAGCTGCGCAAGGCTTGGGTTTCCTCGTCGGATAAGCCGCGATCAAGCCGTGCTACCCAATGACTTGCGTCATCGTAGATTTGGTTTTCGGTTTGGAATTGATAAACATTGCCCATTACTTTATCTCTTGGCTTTTGGTGGAGCCTGATTCTTCGTTTGCGCCGGCCACGGCCTGCAACATAAATTGGCGACAGCGGCTCAAGCCCATAGCGATGTGCTTTTCAACCGTGTTCTCGCTGATATTTAAATTGTCGGCAATTTCTTTTTGGGAATAGCCATACACTTTTTTCAACACGAAAGCCTTTCGACATTGCAGCGGCAAATGACGGACGGCCTCGCAAAAATGCTCGAACTCCTGAGTGGCCGATACCTGGTTGTAGACTTGATCCAGATCCTCCACGTCAGCATCCAAATCAAAACTATCGTCTTCCATGCTTACGTTGGTGCGTGTCTCGGAGCGCTTGAGATGATCGAGCGCTAAATTGCGTGCAGTTCTGTACAAAAACGAACGCGGGTGCTGAATTTGCACGGTTTTTTTAACCGCACAAATCCGTACATAAGTTTCCTGCACTATGTCTTCAATTTCTTTCGGCGGCACTAGACGCGACACGGTGCGCATTAGTCCATTCCGAATCGACAGGTAAACGCTCTCCAAACTCTCTTTATTACTCATAGTTATTCTTCGGTTTATTATATTGTCGAACACCCGCTGGCTTTTCGGTCGCGGGTTTGTATCTTGACGACTAGCGACAGAAAATCCGCTAGTCGATTAAAAAATAAATTTATACCGTCCTTTTGAGAGTGCTGATTGATTTCGTAATTGGCTAGCGCTTGAATTGCTCGTCTAAAAATCCTATTACCACGGCCGATGCTGGTTTCAGCCAGGGATCGTAAAGCCAGAAGGTGTGCGGAGTGTCCGGCAGTGTAACGACTTTGCTGGGAATGCCGTAAATCTTCATTTTGGCGATCATCTCATCCCGTCCAACATGAAAACGCTCTTGCGCACTGTTCAGAAACAACACTGGCGGGCCGCTTTCACCAACGTAATAAGTGGGCGATGCATCGTGCCATAAATCGCGTTTTTCGGCATAACTACCGCCAAACCAGGCACCAGCGGCAGATTTGCCTTTGCCCGGTACATCTTCATATTTGCGCGCTTCAGTGGAGGTGAAATCTGAAAGACCATCAATATTCAAAATCAATTGCGCCGCGCTGGATACATCACTCTCTTTAGACTGCGGATCGAAACGCGCTAAATAATTCGTCATCCCCGTCAAACTCGCGATTTGCCCACCCGCCGATGAACCGCCTACCGCGATCCGCTCTGGGTCAACTTGATACTCTGCTGCATGGCTGCGCAACCAGCGAATTGCGGCTTTAACGTCGTAAATCGCTGCGGGATATTGCGCTTCCGGCGCTAGGCGATAGGTAATAGTTGCTGCAACATAACCTGCTTTCGCAAGCTCAATGGCAAGCGGCGTTAGATGGGTACGATAACCTGAAATCCAGCCGCCACAGTGAACCAAAACAACGCCGGGAGCGGTTTTCGTTTTGGCCTCAGTCAATTTTCTGGGCAGGTAAAGATCCAACTGTAATTCGCGATTGCCATAGCGCACGTAGGTGATGTCTTTTTTCTCTATCACCGCGTCGGGAACTGCTCGGCTAGCAATTTCAATATTGGGAAAACTTTTTACATCCTGCGCGAAACGATTTTCCGCCGTATAGGTGTTTTCATAAAGTGGAGTGGCCGCAGAGCAGGCGATAAGGCCAGTAACCAGTTGCAGCAAGAGCGAAGCTAAAACGAAATTTTTCATGGTAATACTCAATTAAAGTAGTGGGCGTTTTTAGCGCTGCGGGTGCCAGTCCCCAAACATTTTTTCTAACGAATAGTGCGCAACTTGCGCGTCAGAAAGCTGAGGTCGCTGTGAATTAATAAGTGCGCCAGGGCCAATGCTTTTGTATTCAAAAAAGCGCGACTCTTCCGGCGTAAAAATTCGACTTTTGGTTCCGTCTGGCGCTGTGCCCGGCATGCTCGACCAGCCTTTGGAGTTGATATGGCGATCCATAAACGTGCGAATAAATACCGCTTTGCCAATGGCTTTTGGGTCGGCGTAACGGCCATCAGGAAAAGTAGTGGTGGGATGCCAGGGGCGACCCAGCGTAATGCTGCCATCGGGTACGCCGCTTGCGCGCGCTAACGTGCAATCAAGAAAGGTGAGACCGTATTCCTGGTTGATATTGGTTGAGGGCGCGGTAATAAAACTTTGTATTTCACCTTCCGCAAAACTGCTATTGCGTGGCCGAGTAATAATCGTGGATTTATCAAACACAACTGTGCCCGCACCAAAAATAAAATCCACATTGCCGCTAATAGTGCTTTGATAAAAGTAAGCGCGGCGACCGTGCGCAAACAGCGTATCTTGATAGCCATTCAGCGTTACACGGCTGAAACTCAGCTTGTCGCTATTCGTATCCAGCAAAAGCGCGACGGCTTGGCTATCCGCAATTGCCGTGGGGTCATTGCGAGTTTGTTTGGCATCATTCGCTAAATAATCAAACGTATTTTCAATGGTGAGGTCTGCAATATAAATATTGGTCGCATTAATTGAGACTGTCGCAGAGCCCGGCGTGCCCCAGGCATCCTCGCGGTAATGGCGAGCATTGCCAGCATAGGCATCGAAATAAATAATAGTGTTCGCAGCGCCTTCGCCTTTGATCTCAAGGTTAGAGCGGGTGATATTGAGTTTTTCCTGGTAACGACCGGGTTTTACTAAAATTCGATAACGCAGGGATTCGTCTTTTGGTGCGGCATCCAAAGCGGCTTGTAGGCTTGCAAAAGCCCCCGGCGTATTGGCACTTACTATTGCGTCATATTGTTGGGTTTTGTTGTTGAGCGTAGTGCAGGCGCTCAGGCCCAGTATTATTAGAATAAAAACAATCCGCATCGCTAAGGGTGCTCCGTCGTGTAAGAAAGTTATTGTTAGATGTTTTGGTGCCGCGTTGAATTGAGCCAACTAGGTTTGTATCTTGACGAAAGACAACCGAGAATCCGCCAGTGGCTTTTTAAAAAGAGTAGTTGTCCTATTGGTTTGAAGAGCGTTTTATATCTATGAAATATGCAGTTTCCGCGATTGATTTTTTGCGTCCATCACATGAAGTGGCCTATCAGCTTATAGGCGCAACTTTTACGGTAAATGGTGTGGGTGGAATAATTGTAGAGACCGAAGCTTACGATCAGCTCGATCCCGCATCGCACACATTTGTCGGGCCAACCAAACGCAATGCGGCGATGTTTGGCCCGCCCGGTCGTGCCTATGTGTATCGCTCTTACGGAATCCATTGGTGTTTGAATTTTGTGTGCGAAGCTGAAGGGCATGGCTCCGGCGTTTTAATTCGTGCGATAGAACCAATTGTCGGCTTGCAAACTATGTATGATCGGCGCGGCGTTAATAATCATCGCCTGTTATGTTCGGGCCCCGGAAAAGTAGGGCAAGCGCTAGCGATTGTTCACGACTACAATGGCATGCCACTCAATCAAGCGCCGTTTGAATTAATTCCCGCCGCAAAATCTGCGGATGTTATTTGCGGGCCGCGCATAGGAATTTCAAAAGCAGTAGATGTTCCCTGGCGTTTTGGCTTGGCCGGCTCGCCATTTCTAAGCCGGCCTTTTCGCTAAGTTTTTTTAGTTTTTATTGTTAACTTACGGTGTTACCCAATAATGAGAATTTCATGAATTTATTCAGTACAGATATACAAGAAATAATGCATTTCACCGTTCCGCCGCTCGAACTTTTTTTGCGCGGCACAATTATGTTTTGGTTTTTGTTTTTAATCTTTCGCTTGGTTTTACGTCGTGATATTGGCTCTGCATCCGTCACTGATTTTTTGTTTGTGGTTATTTTGGGTGATGCCGCACAAAACGCAATGATCGGCGAAGGAACATCGGTTAGCGATGGAATGGTATTGGTTTCAACGCTTGTGTTGTGGAATTATGTAATCGATGCCTTAAGTTATCGCTACCCTGCTATTGATCGATTGGTTTCCGCTCGCAAATTATGTTTGATTCGCGATGGCAAATTGCAGCGTCGCAATTTGCGCAAAGAATTTATCACTGTTGATGAAGTCCACGAAAAAATTCGTGAGGAAGGTTTGGAGCATATCGAACAAGTAAAAATGATGTATATGGAATCCGATGGCGAAATCAGTATTATCAAGCGTGAAGATGTGCGTTCGTAATTTTTAATTTATTTCTCGTCAATCAGTTTTTCTCGTGAGCTAATTGTGCCCAAAACGCATTTAAGATTGGGCTTTTTAAACGTTTTTCCATCACACAAATTCCCATAGAGTAGGGGCCTAAATCTGGCTGCAACATAAATGGTTCAACGCGTTCGGCAAGCGGGCTGTTATCCACTACAATTTTTGGCAACACGCCTACACCAAATCCCAAGCTCACCATGCTAACAATCGCTTCGTTACCTTTTACTTCCGCATAAATATTCGGTTTAATTTTTTGTTGCTCAAACCAATTATCCAAACGCTCACGTACTAAACCTTCTTCCGAAATAATCATCGGAATTTTTTGCCAAAAATCTTTTGTGTCGAGTGCAGGTGTTTGCCAGTTGGGATTGTTTTTCGGCGAAATAAAAATCATCGGCGAGCGCGTGATAGGTTTAAAACTAATTCCCGCTGGCATTTTGTCGGGCTTGGCGGCAATCGCAATATCTTCATAGCCTGCTTGCACGCGTTCAATGGATTGAGCCGGGTCGCCGGTATGCAACTTGATCGCAATGCCCGGATGCTTAACGCGAAATTCAGTGAGGATGTCATATAAGAAGCTGTAGCTCGCCGTCACCGAACAATAGATGCTGAGCTGACCGTGCAGTTGATCCGCTTGCGCAATCAGCGACTCTTGGTAAGTTTCCCACTGCTGTAATACTTCGCGCGCAAAATTCAGATAACTCTGGCCTTCATGGGTAAGCGCAACTGAGCGGTTATCGCGCTCAAACAAACTAACGCCAAGATCATCTTCAAGTTGTTTGATATTGCGGCTTAAAGTTGATGGGCTGACATGGCAAGTATTGGCAGCGCGGCCAAAATGAAGGCTGCTGGCGAGAGTGCAGAAGAGTTTGAGTTTGGTGATATCCACAGTGACAACCTTTGAGTGTTGCATAAAGCGCAACATTAACATGCGAATATATCATTTTACGTCATGTGATTAT
>Ga0247741_1001927_pt1 | contig 11530 bp, 9 predicted proteins | sample UWRJL213509R2_FD_180945 | JGI IMG/M metagenome (GOLD analysis project Ga0247741, IMG submission 180945) | Plant litter microbial communities from Arlington Agricultural Research Station in Wisconsin, United States - UWRJ-L213-509R-2 | ecosystem: Environmental > Terrestrial > Plant litter >...
AGATATGCGCCAGGGATGGATGGCTTCTGGCGACCTTCTTTTTCTGGAAGTCCGCAGGAGAGCGTAATAATATCGATCGCTTCGTCGCGACAATTGCATACCAGACTGCTCGTGCAATTCCAGCGCTGCGCCCACTCATTGAAGATGCTGTAGAATCCGATCCCGAGATTTTCCATCATTCCGTTGACGTTCAACTCGACAAACTCATCATCGAGCCCATCCAACGGCTTCATTCAACTGGCCACATATTCAGGAATTATCCGTCTGTTATCATCGTCGATGGCTTGGATGAATGTCATGGCGATTCCATTCAATCAGGTCTTATCAAATCCCTAGCCACCGCATTTCTTAGGTCTCCACTCCGTATCCGCATTCTCATCGCCAGTCGTCCGGAAATCCACCTCCAGTCCACCTTCAATTCATCATCAATCGAACCTCACCTTTCGCGACTGGCTCTGTCTGGGGAATATTCCGCAGAAAAGGATATATATCGTTTTCTGGAAGACTCGTTCAAGACGATGAGACAAGAACACCCCCTGGCTTCCCGCATTCCACCGTCGTGGCCTGGCCCTGAGATTCTGCGTGAAATCACTCAGAAATCATCTGGCCAGTTTATTTTCGCGTCGACGACAGTCAAATACGTTTGCGGTGACCCTTTCGAACTTCCAATGCGACGTCTGGACGTCATCCGACAGCTGCAGCGTGCGCGGGGAGAGGAGGACTTGCCGTATGCGGAGCTGAACTCGCTCTATAGATATGTCCTCTCCAAAGTTCGTGGCATCGAGAGGGTGCTGCAGATCCTCGGATTATTGGTCATCTACAACTCGGATCAGTTCGAGACGCCTTATGTTGTAGAAACAAGGGATTGCATGGATGAACATCTATTCTGGACTCCCGGCGAAACAGAAGCTTGCTTAAATCAGCTTGCATCTGTCATTGAATGTGACGGAAAGGGCGAAATACATTTTCTGCATGCATCTCTAGGGGACTTTCTCCGTGATCCATCTCGCTCTCATCAGTTTTATTTATGTCGAGAGTCTGTCCTGACCAATATCGCACTGTTGGGACTGCGCCATATGAGTCTTGGTCAGATCGACAGCACGAAGGAAGGTTTGTTGCTTCTATTCTTGTAGAAATTCTCGCACATGCTAAACTGCGATGTGTTTTCATAGATTTGTATACTCATTACGACTACACTGCTATAACCACCTACTGTCTTGAACGGGTTCCAGCTTTCTCCTCTGCGCTTCTCCAGGAGTTGCATCAGACCTCACTATTGAAAGTCTATAGCCCCTTCGACCATGGCTACCTCGGGACTTTTTGGGCTTTTGTGTCAAGTGTCTTTGACAAGTGTGACAGCCAAGTAAGCCGCAATGATCCACCAAGTAGTATGGGAATATTTATCAGCGTACCACAGGATCTCAAGGAAATATATCCCAACCTCGTTTCCAACCTCACGACTATCTGCCGTCAAGGTTTCCATATGCCTACACCAGATGAATGCCTGACTCAGCTGATCTACCATGAATATTACGCTCCGATTCTCCACCTACAGTTCCCAAATTCGCACTTGTCTCTCCCCAAAAAGCACATACACCCACAAATACACCCACAAATCGAGGTGCTTCTCAGGACGATCATCACTACGCACCTCCCATGGATGAAAACCTCACTTGCAGCGCAGCATTATGCTTTACTTGCAGATCGATTCCTGGGAAATTTGTGGTGGCTTCGGAGGTATGTCTTTGAAACAACCTTTGTCTTCTATTCATGCGTTGATGAATGCCTTGAAAGCTTTGTTTGTTCTAGTGAAGATATTTTCAACTCATCGGACGATGAAGATAAGGAAATACATTCGCAAACCATCTCCAATATTGCCTACGTTGCGCATGTGCTTCCTTTGGCGTGCGGCTCTGAAGATGTTCGGCACCAGATCTTCAATCTGAGTTTCTCGCCCAAAGAAAACTTTCATAGAAAGTGGCATTTGAATGGATGGAACGATGATATCATTGGACCCGCGCGGGACGCTGTTCTAGAATATTACAAAGTACGTGCCTATGCTGCTCTAAAAGATCGCGCCTCGCTCATCTGTGTCCAACGGAACTCTATTCTCAGCGATATGCAGATAGCTCGGATGTAGAAAAATATCTGACCATAAATAACCTCGCATAATGCTCTCTACTATTATTTAATTCGCCGAAACCACTTGTAGATTTACTGTTTTTGATGATTTAGGGCTAAACAAACGCCTCTTATAGCACGCTCCACGTTCTTCGCTCAGCATATATTTATTGCGGTGTGCATTGTCAGGCCTCAGACCTAGGCTTCGTGAGTTATCCGGCTATTCCCAACTGTCGACGCAAGGGTACATACATATTCTAGTATGGCGGGGTAGGATGCTGTATCCTATACCATAAACTACTGGGCTACTGGACCGCTCATCTGGGGTACTTTCCAGCAACCATACTCAAGTCACAGAGACCAGCAGTGAAACTAAGTATAGTACGCCTCATTCGATATTCGGAAGGACCGGAAAAGACGCGAATTCATGGGGACTCAATACTTAGTTCTCAGCCATTTGAAATAGATGATACACGCTTAACGAAGCAAGTATGTAGGCAAAGACCAATGGTACTTGTTACACAAGTATCAGTACTCAATAGTAAATCCAAAATTTTGGCACCAGAATCACGGTAACGAGTGGACAATGTGATGCGTGTGCGTCCACCAGTCGACAAGTTGTATGTCTAAGGCTCCGCCGTGGATGCAAGAGTATCGATATTTCTGCATCCCATTCATATCGATATTGATGATGAATTATATCATTCTTGAAGCTCGAGGTCAACCAACCTCCTTCAGAGTCAGCAAAGGCACCCGGGCCATTGTACACCGTGGTCTAGAATTGTTCAGCGAATCCTTGGGTTTCTGCACAGGCCTGTCCTGAATCACCATCTGTAGTTCTAATCTGACACCAATTATGCATATTTTACACATCTATGAATCTGGTTTGGTCTAATTCATGCTGCGAGGGATGGGCAGCGGCCAAAGCGGCAGAGGAAGAGGAGAGTTACTTTAATCTTGCCCGGTCATGGATTGATCCGTTCTCAACAGAAGGGTCAGCCAATCACATTACAGCCCTCTTGTTTTGCCTTTTGCTGTCTTCTCGCGTTTTCACCGTCGACACCTTCAGTATCAGCCTACATGACGCGTCTCGAACCGCTAGAAAACGGATGCCCCGAATGTTGCGTTCGAGTTATACGTTAAACACGCGATGTTCACAAACCTCGAGAAGATGAAGGAAATTGGTGACGACGCTGCTGCTGTTGCCGTAGTTTATTCATCTGGGTATGTTGGCTCTGGACATAGATTGAACAGATGGGTTGCTTCGCGGGGATGGTATTTTGTTCTTCTCGTTCAAGCAGTCTTCTTACACTATCCTTCACAAGACATCTTCTCTCTTACCTTACTTTCCGCCACCCTTTTCCCTGTCCCGTCCTACATTCCTCCCAAATGCCCACGTGTAACCCTCTTCGCCTCTCGTCACTGTCCCTTCCTCCATTCCTCCCCGGCCCCCTCCTCTTTCTCTGGCGACCACTACACTCCATATCAGGAACGCTACTTTCCCACTGTGAACCGCACGCGTCATGTTACACTTTCACCTCCATTGGACTTGGCTGAGAGATGGAACTACACGAAGCCCATTCAGTGGATACTTAGAAGGAAACGTTCAAAAGAGGGGTTTTAACCTCTTGGCAGACACTTTTGTTCGGTTTGGAGGTACGTCCACCATCGCACTGGGTGGTGCATATACTGACCAACTTGCTCATTTACCATCTAACAGATCGTGTTGTGGAGCTAGGAAAAGGGAATGCAACATTTCGATCGTAACCTTTTGCATATCGACCACCCATCCCACCTTGCGTGCATAATACACGGCTTATGGTACGGTATAGGCTCAAGACTTTGTGTAGCAATGATCAGCGCTGAGCACTTACTACTCCGATCTTAGCAAGTAGGCGATGAGATATTCTCAAAGAGTCGCTCGTGGACTGTCGGGTGGTGTTGGTGATTTGGGACTATTTCGAGGTATGTCTGTAATTACACCGAAGTTTGCTGCATATACTGACGATAGTCTCGAAGAACTGAAGCAAGGAAACCCAACACCGTGGCCATGGGACGCGTATGCGGCGGAACCATCTCCAGGTGTTTCCTTCCTTTTCCTTCGAGCTCCGGTCTCCTAAATCTTCCCTACGAGCCAATCCACGTCTTTGGCTGTATGCATACAAATACCCTCACCTCCTCATTCAGTACAAGAATGCTCCATGGTACGAGTACACGTTAGCCCCCTATATCCCTTTTTCCTCCTACCTCGTCGAGCTGAAGCCTTTTCCTTCAGAGTCTTTCTCAACGCGAAAATTAATTGGCCCGAACTCAAGCCTCTCTCTTCCTTCATACGCAGCAGAGCTCAATGGTTGCGACAGCACGAACCGTGGAGCCACCACCGGTCAAACGCGTACGTCCTTCCCTACTCTTAAGCGTGATTGCCCATGTGGAGCACGAGTGACGGAGCAGTGAGGGTTTCAAGCGGAGGAGGAAGAGGTTGAAGATTTGTGAGAAGGATGGGTATTGGAGAGTAGAAGCGACCTGAACCTAAGTTCCTTCATTCTCTACTTCCAGGCGTTAGCTTATGTCGTTTCAAATCTCTTGTGTTACAGGATTTCATTCGAGTTTTATTTCCATCTCCACCTTCATCTTTCCAGGATACACCAACTCACCTATTCTCGCGTTCCTTCGTCCAGTTGTCTGTCGATGCACGTATGTCATGTTACAGTGCTTCGATACGATACTCTAGTCCCAGCGTTCAACAGGGTTACTGACGAAGAGGATATTTCGTGGTTGACGTTAATTAGCACTCTATAAATCTTAGTTGTACAGCTGGTCTCTGAATAAAATTGATCCTATTCGATGTCCCACATTCTGAATTTCGATGCTCGTAACAACATCGGTGCATGCAATGTACATAAATTCCCGTATATTCATCTAACACTGACGACTTGCACACGCGGTCTCCCAGTTTCAAATTCTAGATACACTCGCAAATATCGAGAGATCCTACTTTTAGGATATGCCAAGACACGATAGAAGGCTACTGGTGAGAGGTTGACTGATAAACCTTGAGGGCATTTAAACCGACGGTTCAGGGCGAGGTTAGTGCAATCTAATCAAGAGTTTAGTTGAAGGAAGAGAAAACACGATGAATGAGAGTGTACATGATAGACAGAAAGGCAACTCACCAACTTCCGAGTCTCACGCGCAACGGGTCCGGCTGTACTCGGCTGTTACAGTGGAAGTAGAACCTCGAAGCGGAGGACACAACACACGACGAGAAGATGGATTGAGAGAAAGACCCAGGGGCCAGTCTACGTCTGTAGGATAAATCCAGATGAGACTATAATCCACGACGTCGAGTTGGACAGGAGCAGTCAACGATGGGGCAACGTTGTAGTTGCGTGCATTTCCTGGAGACAAAATATAAGACTTCAAATTAAACGCAGTCGAGGCTCAAGATTGGTTAGACGTACCTTGCCCTCACATTGGATATTGTCAAGATTCCCCTTCTTTGTCTTCGCAGCCCTGTAGCCGCTTCTACGTGTATAGGAGGGCTTATGATGCCCAACATACTATCAGTTCGGAGCCATCAAGCCTGCTTCTCGTTTTCGTACGACCGAGGGTATCACCAATTCGAACCTTAGGCTCCGGCTTGTATGATGGAGAAATCTAACAGCGACCGGAGGAAGCAGGAAGTCAAAAGTAAGCAGAAAAATGGAAGAGGAAGTCTCGTGCTCCGCGGGAAGACGATTTAGAAGAGTTTCCGAAGCCGGAAGTGAAGAAAGTGCCACTACGTGATGTTTCCCGTAGGCGGAGGGGAAGATGGCAGGACGCACGCATACAGTCAAAGGGGAAGAAGGAAAACACGCCATTGGATGCGTCCCATTACCAAGGTATTCCATCCCATTGGTCTGACTCTACGACACTATCTAGCAGAGGGTCAGTATATGTGCACCATATCCCGGTATCAACACGAACGTATGGTGTCCCCAGAATATCCCCAAAACTGCCAATACCACGGTCCACCCACGTTACGAGTTCCCAGAGCCCTGAAAGTCCTCAAGAGTTTGAGCGCCAGGAGAGAGTATGATTACGGGCGGCGGAAAGGGATGGAGGGGAAGGAGAACAGAACAAAAGAGGACAGGAGATGCGGGGAATGTTGTGGAAGAGCTCGAGAGAGTTGGGGATTCGGGATGCTAAGGGGAAAGGAAGCGGAAGCGGAGGGAGAGAAGGCATAGAGTGAGCAGGGTGGCAGAATATGAGGTAGAGCCTGTTGTCTCCGTTTGATCTGGTGGAAGGGACCAACGAGGAAAGCTTCATGAGATAGGACGGAGGAACACGAAATGCCACTATGCGGAAAACTCCTGTCAATCGACGCATACAGCAGTATAAAGAATAGGAATACTTTGGCAACGCACGAGCACCCGACACCCTGCCCAGCCACATTTCCCAGCCAATACGAGCTCGATCTCCGCCCTAGGCGTGCATGAGCGCTCAGACATCGTCCACTTCATCTTCTCGGGCTTCAACTCGGACGAAAAAACTAGACCAATTGCGCCTGTATCGGTTCGGATTCGGCATATGTCGCACTGAGTAGAGTAGGAGCACTGCTGCAGCTGATGATAGCGGGGATTGGAAGATCCAAATAATGCGGAGAAGGATGAGAGCAAATCGAGGCGGGTTGTGATTGGTGGAAATCTCCCGAGAACGGATCAATATCGATCGATCCCGACCAGTCGGCAAATTCAGAGTGCCTCTACCTCTGCGTACCGTTCAAACTCCTCCAAGACAATTCTGGGTTGACCCCGCTGATATTAGAGTGATAATAAGGTAGACCGAAGATCGAGACTTGGGGTTACATCCTAAGGGCTTGTGCCGACTCGGAGTCTCGGATGGCTTGATAAAACTAGTATTACTCTTCGATCGGGATGAGGACACTGAGAGTTGAGTATCACATTTATACAAGTACTGGGGTAGTTAAGTATGTCAAAATCCAAGCCTAGAGACACATCAACTGACTACTTACTTTTACTGCGTAACCCGCTCAAGCGTACGAATAATGATCGTTTTCTCCGGCCAGGGCAACCCGTCCAATGGCCCGAGCCCCGCTCCACATCAGCCACTCAACGCGACCCGATAAATGAACTTGCTTGTCCAAGTTGATATCGCAAACCTCGAGCTGACGAACGATGTCACCGATCAACTTCCACTGCTGGACATATTGGCATCAAGAAATAGCATCGGCAGCAGGACAGCGACGAGTTTGCGAGTTGGGGGTTAGGAGCTGGCGTTACGATTGCTGTACATGGACCAATGGAATGAATATCGGGGGGTATGGATTATGGTGTAGGCCTGTTGTCGCTGGGCGGCCAAACTGCTTGGGTTAAGGTTGACATGGACGAAAACAAGAGGTGGATGAGAGAAGAAGAGAAGAGGAGATGCAAACTTGAAGTGGCGCGGGTGGGATTCGGGTGGTATGGCTGAGGAATCGGATATGGATCCACAAGACGAGTCTGAGAAGAAGGAAACGATGATGTGATGGTGGCTTGTGTAGAAAAGTCGGGGTGGATGGCCTCGGTACGAGCTCCAGATCCAGATTGTTGCTGATCGATGAAAAAAATTGAGGCTGAAGTGGCCACGGGTCATCACGCTCGCGTATGGACACCCCGCAAAAGTGCTGGCCCCAGAAGAGGCCAGTGGGTGCGGTGGAGGCATGAACTCGAGTTGTTGCCAAGGGTCGTCCACACTTTGCCCTCTCTGTATCCGTATCTTTCTCCCTGTCGCCCTTGCCACGAACGCTAAGAATCTTGAACTCACCCCATGCTGCTAACAGTATCAGCAGCAAGCAACCAGGATGAAAATCCACTGGCGGTCATGCATTGGCTGATGAGTTCACGCTCAGCGCTCAGGCCCAGGTCCACTGTCGTTGTCTGCGGGTAAGACCAAGCGGTATCTGAGGCCTCAGGCCTCATAAAGTGTTCACCGGTGCACAACACTATTGGGACACGTATTCGTGAGTACTGAACACATAACCAAGTTGAAATTGAACCCTGGCTCGACGTACCATTGCGGAGTCATTTCACCGTCTGTCATATCATTCGAAAGCTCAAGCTCAAGCTTCAGCGTATCCATGTCCAATGCTGACCCATGCTTCCCGTGGCAGAAACAGTGTTCTCGTTCCTGCGGCACAGATACCGCGCTCGAAATTCGAATACGCGTCTGCAGACAGTAACCATCGCCAGTAGTGATAACGCCGCGATGAACGTCACGGTAGTGTCGGGGTAGGGAAAACAGTGGAGGAGTGAGAGATTGTCGTTTCAAGGCTCGCTGGTCTTTGGTGGTCGAGCATTGTCATTGCTAAAAAGCAAAATGTAGAGGTTGGAAGCTCTTTGACTCTTTAGGTGAGCTCAAGCGGAGACGGAAGCAGTCTGAGTTCGTGGAATCCTTGTTACACAAGCGCCGGCCCTAGAGTAACACGTGCACGAATTATAGTAAGTCCTCGCTAAGTACGAAGGTTTTGCGATGTAACTGTGCATCACACTATGATCCCAAATTTTATTTAGCCTGGCGGTACCATATTGTCTGAGGATCTCGAATTGGTCAAGACAGCCAATTGTCGCTGCAGAGTCAATTGCGAGGCGGTACGCACAGCATTCAACTTCAAGCTTCAAGCTTCGAGCTACGGCCCGGTAACCTCGAGGCTTCTTTGTCGCTGACCACCATCGTTCAATTCCTCACTTCATCTCTCTCTCGGTCTCGACCACCGCTGAAAGGAACAATTGTGATCATGTCTGAAGGCCCAGTCACTCCAGGATCAGATCTCACAAAGGCAACCGCCAAAAAATCTTTCAGCTTTCGCGGTACCTTGCGGCGGATATTTCTAGCTGGACCCAGTGAAAGCACCGCTTCAAGCTCAAATTTTGGACGCAATCGAGATACATACTCCGATCCGCCATTGGGTATGGAATACTTTCATCATCTTACAGACATCACTTCAACTGACTGGGATGTCAGTTTCGATGTTCAGGAATGCAGATAACACTAGAATCACACATAGTCAGTTTATCACCAACGTCCACTCTGGTAAAGGTGCGTGAGGTTTCCATAATAACTGAGTCATACGATAACAACTATCTATCATATTAAGGGTTCCAGCTGCTCGGCGAGAATTCTGCAATGGGCGCTGTCTACAACTCCCTCGAACGACAGAAGCTCGATGCTCCCAAATGCCATCCCAACACCCGCGTCGCAGTTATTCAGAGGATAATCAACTGGGTAATTGGCGAAATTGCTTTCGCTGCATTGATTCTCTGGCTATATGGCGCCGCTGGAGCTGGAAAGTCAGCGATTGCACATAGTCTCGCTGAGAGATGCTCTATGGATGGACGGCTTCTGGCGACTTTCTTTTTCTGGAAGTCGGCGACGGAGCGTAACACCATTGATCGCTTCGCCGCGACCATTGCCTACCAAGTTGCTTGTGCGGTTCCAGCTCTGTGTCCACTCATCGAAGACGCCGTCGAGTCCGATCCCATGATTTTCTATCATTCCGTCGATACCCAGCTCAACAAACTCATCCTCGAGCCCCTCCGGCGGCTTCATTCAAAAGGCTTCAACTTTCAGAATTGTCCTTTCGTTATCATAATCGATGGCTTAGATGAATGTGAAGGGAACCTCGTACAATCAGGCCTTATCAAATCCCTGACTACCGCATTCCTTCAGTCTCCACTCCGTATCCGCATTCTCGTCGCCAGTCGTCCGGAAGTCCACCTCCAGTCCACCGTCAATTCATCATCCATTGACCCACATATCTCACGACTAGCCCTGTCCAACGAATACTCCGCGGACGAAGATATTTATCGATTCCTGGAGGACTCGTTCGAAGCGACTAGACAAGACCATCCTCTGGCTTCGCGCATCCCACCATCTTGGCCAGGTCCTGAGATTCTGGGTGAGATCACTCGGAAATCGTCAGGCCAGTTTATCTTCGCATCAACGACTGTCAAGTATGTTTGCGGTGACCCTTGCGAACTTCCGACGCGCCGTCTCGATGTCATCCGGAAGCTTCGACCTCCATATGACGAGGAGGATTTACCGTATGCGGAGTTGAACTCCCTGTATAACTATCTCCTCTGTAAAGTTCGCGGCATTGAGCGGGTGATGCAGGTCCTTGGATGTTTAATGATTCTCAACCCGAATGCATCGTCTGCCATATACTCGACAGATAGGATGGACAACTTTCTTTTCTGGACTCCTGGCGAAACACAAGCTTGCCTAACTCAGCTTACGTCTGTCATTGAATGCAATGTAGACGGCAACATACACATTTTGCATGCATCTCTGCAAGACTTTCTCTGTGATCCATCCCGTTCTCATCGATTCTATTTGTGTCGAAAGTCCGTTTTTTCCGCTAATGCACTTCTGGGACTGCGCCATATGAACCTTGATCAGTTTGACATCATGGACAAAGGTGCACCGCCCCAAATCCTTGAGTCTCTCGAATGCTAAACAGCGACACTTTGTTTATAGGTTCCATTCCTCACGCTGAGTATGCCTACATCATCTCTTGTTGTCTTGAAAATGGCCCAGCTTGCACCTCCGCGCTTCTCCATGAGTTGAGCCTGGTCTCTCTCTTGAAATTCCACAGCACCTTCGACAATGGTGAGACTGTGGATTTCTGGTCTTTTGTGTCCAGTATCTTCGACAACCTGCACCGTCAGAACCAAGTAAGCCGTGATGATCCACCAAGTACTCTTGGAATATTGACCAATGCTTGCAGGATCCTGAGAAAATATATCCTAATCTCATTTCCTACCTTACGGCGATCTGCCTTCATGGTTTCCAAATGGCTCAACCAGATATATATTTGACTGAGTTGATCTACTACGAACATTTTGTTCCGATTCTCCAACACAAGTTTGCAAGTTTGCGCTTAACTCGCCCTCCGAGCCAATGGATAAGTCTACAAGTCCGAGCGCTTCTCCGGACGATCCTCACCACGCAACTCCAATGGCTAGGATCCACGTTCACAGCGCAGCATTATGTATCACTTGCAGGATACTTCCTGGAAAGGCTGCAGTGGGATAGCCTGTAGGTCTTAGAAGCAACCTTTTCCTGCTTGTCATACGCTGATCAATGCCTTGACAGCAAAATTTGTTCTAGTGAAGATATCTTCAACTCATCTGACGATCGCGTTAAGGAAGAACATTCAGAAACCCTCTCATATATGGCCTATGTTGCCCATGTACTTCCTTTGGCGTGCGACTCCAAAGAGGTCAGGGAATATATCTTCGGGCCGCATATTCTCGAGGGTGGTGTCATGCCCCTCCGTCTATGTATGTGGTAGTTAGTGTTTGGGCGTGAAGAGCAGACGGTGTGAACCGTATCTCTTCAGGGCGTAGGACGATGGAGGTGCTGGTGGATG
>Ga0247741_1001928_pt1 | contig 11529 bp, 8 predicted proteins | sample UWRJL213509R2_FD_180945 | JGI IMG/M metagenome (GOLD analysis project Ga0247741, IMG submission 180945) | Plant litter microbial communities from Arlington Agricultural Research Station in Wisconsin, United States - UWRJ-L213-509R-2 | ecosystem: Environmental > Terrestrial > Plant litter >...
GAGAATACGTGCGAGTATCAGGAGGGTGATAAAATCAATGATGCGGCTTATAAACCGAGAAAGAACAAGCCATCCCGCGCCTCTGATGGCCTTAAACGCTAACATGGATCGCGCCTTCCGTTATTTCCGAGTGGCCCGCGGTTGCTTGTGCGGGCAACGTCGCCTAAGTCAACGCACAAAAACTTTTAGGTCGTTATTTTGTACCGAACAAAATGGGGTGTACGCGTGAGCTAAGCGGGTGACGAAACGGACTGCGGCTGTCCGACGTCACCATAAAACCAACCGCAATCATGCTGATGTCCCGTTAAACTTGGAGTGAATTAGCGACCGACGGGCGGCAGCGATGTGGGTTTGAGCACTTTCATGCATCTGCCAATCGTAGGCTTCAACTTATTCATAGTTTCGCCGAGCAACGGCACCCACCAGCCCTCAAGCTTGAGAAACGGCCAGAGTGCGAGGAGCGATGACAGCCAGGTGGTGATCATCGCGCTGACAAGTGCCAGCGCCACCGAATACGGCGCGAGCAACGAGTAAACTAGGCTTGCTGCGGACAATATGATGAGGGTGTGAACGAGGTAGAGTGGAAACGATATCTTTCCTAGCCAAATACCGACTTTACCCGACAGCCGCCTGGACAACTGTGGCGACGCTGTTACGCCGGCGATGGCAAGAAGGGATGTTCCTGTTTGGACATCAAAATATGTCGAGTTGAACCCAAACACGATCGCGACAATCAGCGCGGTTGAGACGAATGCGCCATTCAGCGACGGAGGAGTCCAGTTTGCCATGGTGTACGCGAGTGCACCTCCAACGATAAAAGGAAACAGAGTCGGGATCGTCAATCGTACTACTATTGCTGCAATGAGCAGCATGGATAGGCGAAAGAAGGGTGTTAGAGGAGCGAACACGACAGTCGCGCACGCGAGTGCAGCTAAGCTACCGACAAACTCAGGGCGCATCGTCCATAGATTGGAGTTATAATAAAAGCTATCGCCCGTTATGAAAACGCGAAGTATTTGTAGGAAGGCGTCCGACATGTGGGGCGCGAAACGATCTGGAAAATGGGCGTTTCCAAAGCTCGCCAACCACCAGGAGTTGGTCAGATGGGCGGCCTGTTCATGGAAAGATAGGTTCCATGCGAGCACCACGTACCCACAAAGTATTGATGCGCCCGCGGGTACCATCAACCGCGGAAGCCGCTTCAGTGACGCGATTACCAGATACTCAGCGGTCGGAGCTCTAAAAAAGCGATGAAGAAGCACAAATCCAGAGAGCACAAAGAAGAAATTGACAGCAGCTTCGCCGTTCACCAAAAAATAAAGCGGCGTATTTTCAAGCTCTGTCTTTTCCAGAGGTAAGAATGCGAGAAAAAAATGATGGAAAACAACGACTATCGATGCAAGGCCCCGGGCTGCCTCAAGATGTTCCATCTTCCTCTGCATATCGATTTTCGCTATTGCCCTGTAGATTTCAACTTCTCTATTAAAAATACTATTATTATTTCTGTGGGCATTGCAATGAAATTGTGCGCCGCAACATCGGGTAATTGACTTGCCTAAGCCTGACTTGCACGCTGAAGTTTTGCGCACCTGCACGTCATGACCTACGCATCCTGTGGAGCCTTAAGCCAGTCCAACACCATGGCGCTATTTGGACAGCTATCCCGTATTCGACGTTTTTCAGACCCGCATCCTGCTAGACGGGGAGATCGCTGGACCCGCTGCCGGACGCCTGTCACAGTCGATCGCCATCGGTGTAAAGCGCATTCGCCCTAACGGTCACCAACTGCTCGCTGAATTTGGCGGCATGCCACTTGTTCGCCGCTCGCGCTGATCGCCCAAAGCAGTCTCTTTCAAAGTGCACACAACCCAGAGCTTAGCATGCTTCCCAAAATCTCGAAACGGCCTCCTTGGTGCATCGAGACACTATTTCCCCCTCTCAGCTGGAACGAAATCTTTGACCAACAGTTAGTCGGGAAGTTCCCAGGGAGGCATGATCATGGCGGCACACCGTGCTCAGTGGAAAGGTCACATCAAGATCGGTGAGATTAGCTGCGGCGTGGGGCTTTACACGGCGGCGTCTACATCCGACCGCATCTCGTTCCGGACGATCAACAAGGCGACGGGTAACCCCGTCAGACGCGAATTTGTGGATAGCGAAACCGAAGAGACAGTCGAGCGCGAAAAGCAGGTCAAAGGATTTGAAATCGAAAGTGGTGAGTACATCATGATCGACCCCGAGGAAGTGACAGCCGTCATTCCGGAATCCGATAAGATGCTGGAGATCGAAGCTTTCCTTCCCAGTTCAGAGGTTGACGACGTCTACTTCGACAAACCCTATTATCTCGTTCCTACCGACGATGTCGCCGAAGACTCTTTTGCTGGTCTGCGCGACGCCATGCGTAAGGCCAACGTCACTGCCATTGCAAGGACTGTGCTGTTCCGGCGCATGCGCACAGTCCTGATCCGCGCCCACGGCCGCGGGTTGATCGCAACTACACTCAATTTCGATTACGAGGTGCGCTCATCGAAGGAAGCATTCAAGGCTGTTCCCCAGATCAAGGTCGAAGGCGAAATGCTCGACCTCGCCAAGCACATCATCGGCACCAAGAAGGGCGACTTCGACCCGGCCGCCTTCGACGATCGGTACGAAAAGGCTCTCGCAGATCTGGTGAAGGCCAAGGCGGAAGGCCGGTCTTTGCCCAAACCCAAGCCCGTACAGGTTTCGAAGCCGAACGACCTACTCAAGGCGCTGCGTGAAAGCGCTGGGATGGGCGAGAAAGGGCAGACCAGGCAGAAAACCAAAGCAGCCAATACCAACGCCGCGAAGCCAAAAAAAGCGTCCGGCGCGAAGAACAACCAGAAAAAAGTGGGTTAAAAGCGCAAATGGCACCCCGTCCATATTGGAAAGGCTATCTCAAGCTTTCACTGGTTACCTGCCCGGTGGCCATGAGCCCGGCGACGTCTGAAAGCGCGAAGGTCAGGTTCCATACCCTCAACAGCGACACTGGCAACCGAGTTATGTCGCAGTATGTCGATTCCGTCACGGGCAAGCCAGTGACGGACGAAAACGAGGCAAAGGGTTATGAGCGTGGTGAGAACGACTACGTCCTTCTGACAGACGAAGACCTCGAGTCCGTGGAACTGGAGACCGTCCGCACCATCGACATCGAAAAGTTCGTTCCTCGCGCGAGCATCGAATGGATTTACTTCGAGACACCCCATTATCTGGTGCCAAATGACAAGATCGGCAACGAGGCGTTCGCCGTCATCAGGGACGCTATGAAGGCAGAGAATGTGCTCGGCATCTCGCGCGTTGTGATCGGCCGCCGCGAACGGGCAATTGTTTTGGAACCGCGGGGTGAGGGCATCGTCGTCTGGACATTGCGTTTCGGCGACGAGGTCCGTCCTGAAGATGACTACTTTCAGAACATCCAGAAAACTGCCGACCCCGACACCGTTGCAGCGATCACCAAAATGATCAAACCACGCATGGACGAATGGTCTCCCGCGATGGTTAGCGATCCCATACAGGAAAGTCTTCTGAAGCTGATCGCGTCCAAGAAGAAGGCACTGAAACCCTCTAAAACGTCCAAGGCGAAGAACACCAAAGCGGCGGCCGGCAACAAACCGTCGAACGTCATCAACATCATGGACGCCCTTAAAAGAAGTGTTGAGGCTGACCTCAAAGGCCGGAAACGATCGGGCTAGCGAGCAGCGCTCTAGGGTAGGGCGCCCTTAAACGAAACGGCCGCTGCGGAAGCCACACGGCGTCGGCTTCCCATACGAAAGAAACCCGCACGGGGTTGGTGCGGGTTTCCTTTAAGCATGCACTGCACTGCCTGCTTTTGCCGCCAGAGTTAGTTGCGGCATCACTAATATGCTGTCCGATGGTTAATAAGAGGTTATCATCGTCCCGAGCTAGATTGCGACGCCCGTGACGGGATTGACGATAGGCCGCTCACTTTCATCCTTCGCGCCTGCCGGCTGGACGGCCGGAGGTGCAAGCGACTCTTTCTCGGCGCGCTCCGGCTTTTCCGGTACGGCCGCAACATCGATTGGCCGGCGCTGTTCGGGGGTAGCGTTCGTGTCGTTGGTTCCCATGTCTTTGCTCCTTTCCTAGCCAACACGCCAAGCAACGAACCGTTCCATCACCCCTGTCTAAAAATATCTGCCAATCGCGATGCAGAAAAACTAATCACGATTTACTAATGTTATTTCGATAACAATGACTCATTGTACGCCGAGCTGGTACGAAACCTCAGTCGGAATGATTTTTGCACTAATACTCAAAGAATACTCTGGGAGGGCGAGTTGCGATGTTTCGAGACGAATCAAATGATTTCCCGACACTTCATCTGGCTTCCAATGGGATGACGGTGAGGATCGGAACACTGATCGAGGCCGCTGAAGCACTCCTTTCACGGTGGCCACCCGACGAAGACGGCGAAGACTATGTGGTCGCTGTGAAAACTTGCCTTGACGCCATCACCGGCCTCGTTACGGCAGGTGAAGCCAGACTTGCGCTAATCAGGGCAGCCGAGGAGGCGGGAATGCGGGTGATCGCATTGGCGCACGTTGCCGAAAATGGCCACCTTTCCTCCAGCACACCATCGTCTGGGCCACATTGTCCACCCGACGCCGTGCATTCACGACATCCATAAGCTCCGATGGCTCAAGCAACCGACGTTTTCCCTTTGCCAAGTCGTTTGATCGCCTGTTCGAGTGGACGCTGGCTCTCGCAATAGTCCCGCCAGACGGAGCTATCTTTGATCAGGTTTGGGACTGTCCGGATCGTGAAACGCTTCGGATCGAGACCAGCTTTAACCTGCGTCCAGTTCAACGGCATCGACACTGTCGCACCCGGTCGAGCGCGGGGCGATAAAGGTGCGACGGCGGTCGATGTCCTGTCATTTCGCAGATAATCAAGGAAGATGCGACCATGTCTTTGAGACTTGGTCATCTTGATTAGATATCGGTCGGGATTATCACGCGCCATCGCCTGGCAGACGTCGTGCGCGAACGCCTTGCCTTCGTCCCACGAGAGCCGTTTGCCTTTCGGCACCAGAAGCGGCGTCACAACATGCAAGCCCTTACCACCGGTGGTCTTACAGAAGCTGATCAAGCCGAGCTCTTCCAATCTGTCACGGATTTCTCGTGCGGCCTCGACCACTGTCGCGAAGTCGACATCCGGACCGGGATCGAGATCGAACACCAGCCGTCCGGGTACCTCAGGTAAATTCGGTTCGCAGTTCCACGGATGCAGTTCGGTGCCACCGATCTGTGCGATCGCTGCAAGTCCTTCGACGCGGTCAATTTGCAGGTAAGGCTGTTTGTCTCCCGAGACCTCGACCTGTTCGATCAAGTTGGATGTTCCTTGCACTGCGTGGCGCTGGAAGAACTGCTCACCACCAATGCCATCGGGCGTGCGAATGATCGAGCATGGCCGACCCTTGATATGATCGATAAGCCATGGCCCGACGGCTTCATAATAATGTGCCAGATCGACCTTTGTGACGGGTCTATCGTCGAAGGCATCCGGCCATAGCACCTTGTCCGGACTGGATATCAAGACACCCATCACATCGACCTTCGCACCCTTGCGCAGGCGCGACGGACTGGAGGTCGTCTCGTCCGGCTCAGGGACATCGACTTTGCCCGGCTTCGCAGGCTTCTCGGCCTCGACCTCCTGTGCGGGCTTGTCGTCGCGCAACCCCTTGAACGACGCCTGTCGCACCTGACCGTCAGCGGTCCACCCGGCGAACTGGATTTCCGCCACCAGTTCCGGCTTCAACCATACGATATCAGCGGACTTCTTGGGCGCGCCTATGCCCGTGAAGGGTGACCTGGAGGCTTCGATCTTTTTCAGACGCGGGAGAAGCTTATCGACAACCTTTGCGCCATAGCCTGTACCCACTCGTCCCACGTAAACGAAGTGATTGCCGCGATTGACACCGACGAGCAGTGAGCGAAACTTGCCATTGGTGGTGGCATAGGCCCCGATCACCACCTCATGACCAGCCTTGCACTTCGATTTGACCCAGGTGTCCGTTCTGCCGGACCGATAGGTTGCATCCGCCTTTTTGGAAACGATACCTTCCAGCGACAACTTGCACGCGGATTTCAGAACGGCGTCGCCGCCGGTTTCGAAGTGCTCCACAAATCGCAGGCGTGGATCGTCGCCTGCATTGGACAGTAGCGTCGACAAACGTTCTTTCCGGCCCTTCAACGGCTGGTTTCGGAGATCGTCGCTACCCTCGAACATCAGATCGAATGCGAAGTAGACCAGGTCATCGGCTTTGCCCTCGGACAGCGCCGCCTGCAACGCTGCAAAGTCGGGTGCACCGTGCTCGTCCAGAGCACAGACCTCTCCGTCGATGACGGCGTCGGGCAAGTTCGCCGCGGAGGACGCAATCGCCGGGAATTTTCCCGTCCAGTCCAAGCCTTTGCGGGTCTTCAGCGTCACCTCTCCCTCGACGATACGCATCTGGATACGATAGCCGTCGAATTTGATCTCGTGAATCCAACCGGAGGCAGAAGGCGGTCTCTCCAGGTTCTCGCAAAGTTGCGGGGCTATGAAATCGGGCATCGTCGACGGTTGTGGTTTTTTCGACCGGCGCGTCTCGGGTTTGGACCCGGACTTCCTCTGCTCGGCAGCGAGGCCGTCACTACTGTCCCAGACGGCGTCGGCTGAGACAGCATTCCCGCTGGTCATAAAGGCCTTGGGCTTGCGACCTTTGCCGGATGCGATCTCCTTCATCGTTCGTCCCGACGCCACGGATGTCTCGTTTTCGTCGAGAACCGCCGCACCGTCACCATCGACCGAATAGTCGTCCTGATGCTTGATCAGAAGCCAATTTGTTCGCTTGTCGTCATCCTTTCCGCGCATCCGGACGAGGACATAGCTGCCGTGAAGGCGCTCACCTTCCAGCGTAAATTTGAAATCGCCCTTTGCCAGCGCTTCTTCGGGGTTCTTATTGCCTTCGGGCTCCCAGTAACCGCGATCCCAGAGCATGACCGTGCCGCCACCATATTGGCCTTTCGGAATGGTGCCTTCGAAGTCCCCGTAGTCCAACGGGTGATCCTCCACTTCAACGGCAAGCCTCTTGTCCTGTGGATCGAGCGATGGTCCCCTGGTCACGGCCCAGGATTTGAACACGCCGTCCATCTCGATCCTGAGGTCATAGTGAAGCCGCGTCGCGTCGTGCTTCTGGATGACGAAGCGGCGACGGTTTGACGGCGTGACCAACCCTTCGCCGCTGGGCTCGGCCGTTTTCTTGAAGTCGCGCTTTTTGCGATAGTGTGAGAGATTGTCAGCCATCTTGTGTCAAACCCTATGCTTCCCCAATCTTTAATTGTCTTAACGCTGAGCATGGCCGAAGGTTCGGGCAGGCGAAACGAATTGAGGCGTTGAATTCCGAGGACGGATCGAAATAGTCCGGTCGGGCAAAGCGTACTGGATAACGCTCGTCCGCAGGGCCTCGAACGCGTCCGTCCACTCCCCACCCGCTGTCACATCGCGGGCAGCCCGGCCTTTCGGAAGCCGTCGACAATGTGGTCTCGCACAGATGCATCGCGCAGCGGCTGGGAACTGAGCCAGTGGCCGATCGTAAAATGGGGGTGGGCGATCAGGAACAATTCCGCTTCTCGGTGTGCCTCCTCACTGTGGCCCAACTGCGCAAGCGTAGCAGCCAGGAATTTGCGTGAGTTGGTGCGATATGTTTCTTCCCTGCGTAGCGTCGCTTTCGCCGCCTCATAGTCACGCGCAGCGTATTGCGCCTGCCCAAGATGACAAAGATACCAGCAGGCAGGGTAGGGATTGAGCCGCAGGGCTTTTTCGATCTGCGCCAGTCCGTCGACAACCCTGCCATCGAGTACAGAAATGTCCGACATGGCGGCCCAGGTGTCTGCGTGGTTGGGATCAAGGTCCAGGGCCTTAGCGAAGGCGGACTCCGATTGCTCCCATTGCCGCTCATAGGCCAGAATGGTCCCCAGAACGTATCGGCAGCCGGCATCATTGGGATCCAGGTCGACCGCCTTTTGCGCTGATGTCACCGCCATCCGCCTGTTCGGATCTTCGGGCTCGCCGAAATGAGTCCAGGCGAGCCAACGGTTGTAGGCGAGAAGACCAAGCGCCTCGGCATATGATGGATCTAGCTTGACCGCGCGCTGGAGCAGCATATGCGCCTCGCGTTCGGTTTGCGGCGACTCTTCCGTCAGAAGGCGGGCGCGGACACACAGGTCGTAGGCTTCAAAGTTCTTCGGTCGCTTGCGTTGCGTCGGGATGGTCAATCGACCGACAAGGGCTTCAACAATCTTGGCGTTGACGTCATCCTGTAGCGCGAAAACATCCTCCACCGTCCTGTCAAACCGTTCGGCCCACAAATGCTGGCCGCCAAGCGTGTCGAACAACTGAGCATTGATGCGGACACGGCCATTCGCGCGTCTGGCGCTCCCTTCGACGACATAGCGGACGCCGAGTTCCTGTGCGACCAGTCGGACGTCGACCGGCCTGCCTTTGTAGCCGTAGACGGAATTGCGCGCGATGACGAAGAGGCCAGCCGTACGGGAGAGGTCGGTGATCAGGTCTTCGGTGAGGCCGTCGACGAAAAACGCGTCCGCTTCATCCCCGCTCATATTCGTGAACGGCAATACGGCGATCGAGGGGCTTTGGGGCAGCGGCAATATGCTGGGCAGCGCATCCGGCCAATGCCACACATGGACCGGGCGGGTCAGGTTCTTCAGGTAACGTTCGCCGGCATCGAAGAAGCGGTCTTCGATCATGCCGACGATCTCGCCGTGGACATCGGCTGAAATGCAGATACCTCCCGGTGCTGCCTGGGTCTCGAGGCGAGCCGCGACATTGACGCCGTCGCCGACGACATCAGAACCGTCGTCAATGACATCACCCAGATTGATGCCTATGCGCAAAGGCAAACGGCGGTCTTCGGGGGCGTCAACAGCAGCACTGGTCCGCTGTATTTCCAACGCTGCTTCGACCGCGTCCACCGCACTGGCGAATTCGATTAGGAATCCATCGCCCAAGACCTTGAAGATGCGACCTTTGTGGCACGTCACCGCTGGCTCGATAACGCGTAAGCGGAGTTCCCTGAGGTTCGCCAGCGTTGCGACTTCATCGGCCTCCATCAGGCGGGAATATCCCACCACATCGGCTACGACGATGGCGGCAAGTCGCCGCTGAAGAGATTGATCTGTCATGGGAGGACAAACCTAACGACCGGGTTCGCAGGTTATTGTTCAACCGTGAGTAAGTCAATAATTGGTGAGATTTGGCATCCAGACGATCTCGACCTGCATTGAGTTACCATCCTTCTTTGCGGACGACGGCGTCGAGGCGGACGACACGGAAGTGAGTATCCGCGGAAAGCAGGCGGGTCTTTAACGTCTGGTGATGCGCGGCGGCGACGCGCAATCTCAAAGATGCTGAAACCCGGTCTCGTCCTTCACCAGCGTGGAGAAGGGCGCGGCCCGGTTATGTCGTCAAGACCTGATGAATGAGAGCAGGTCGAGGTTGAGGACGCCCGCATGTGTGGTCAGCATGCCATGGGGTAGCCTCGATAACTCTTCCGCGACCCGTTTTTGAGCAGATTGACCGCACGCGGCAAATTTCGCCCTTGTGAAGTCTCCCAATACGGCGAATCACGTTTTGCCTTGCGCTACCTGCGTCGCTGCGGCCTCTGTTGCGACGGCTACGCGCCGGAGGGAGACTGTCGAACTCAGCGTATCGACGCGGGTTAAGGCGCGGTCTCTTTCGTCACTGAAGACGGCTTGAGCGTGAAGACGGTCAATTCGGACGGCCTTCCCAGACGAAGCGCAAACCCCGGCCACAGAGCCGTACCGTTGTTAACGTAGAGCTTCATGCCGCCAACCTGATATAAACGCGACACAAAGCCATTATTTGCGCGCGCGACCAGGCGATCAAGGCCGAGAACCATCCCCCCGTGCGTATGCCCTGAGAGCTGAAGAGCAACACCCGCTTGCGCTGACCGCTCCGCCATTCGGGGCTGGTGCTCGAGGAGAATGACTTTAGCTCCCGCGGGAGCGCCGGAGAGCGCAGAAGCGAGATCGGGGGCGGGGTATTTACTCCCAACTGATGCGAGGTCGGTCACGCCTGCGACAACGATGCTGCTTTGCCCACGTACGATCACAACATGGGTGTTGGTGAGCATGCGGATTCCGAGCCCGCTGTCGTGCTTCATCCATTCATCGTATCCGAAAAAGTACTCGTGATTGCCCGGGATACCAAGAACACCGTCCGGGGCGCGGAGCCCGGCAAGCGGTGCTACGTCGTCGCGGCGGGCTTCGATACCGCCATCGATGAAATCACCGGTCACAACAGTCAGATCGGGGTTCAGCGCATTGGATTTAGCGACCACCGCTTCGGCCCAGGATCGGGGATAGAGGCGGCTGAGATGGAGATCGGTCAGTTGCAGGATGCGATAGCCATCGAATTCCGCGGGGAGGCCATTTATGGCGATTTCAACATTTCTGAGAGCTGGGACCCTGATCGCCTGCGCGACACCCCAAGATGCAAGAGCCAGCGCAATTCCCCCCATCCCGTATCTGAGTTGCGGGGGAACGGATGGAAAATAGCCGATTAAGGGCAAGGGGCCCAGGCAGATTGCATCGAGAAGGATCTGCATGACCGCTAAGAACACCATCGCGCCAAACAGCACATTCAAAACGATGATCCATGGGCGAGGGTATTCTGGATCAAAGACCGATCCTGACGACAGGCGATTGATCAGAAGGTGCTGTGAGCCGACCAGCAGGACGCCGGCCACGACTATCTTTATGGAAATGTCCCAAGGAAGTGGAGCAAGCCAGCGAAGCACGACGATCAGCCATGGAAGGCCGAGGACTATATGGAACATGGATGACCTTGTGAGGAAACGGTCTAAGAGGCAGGCAAAATATTAGAGAAACATGGCAACTGGACTGTTCAACAGCAAGGGCAATTGCCTTGAATTGAGCCGGACGATCGCAATCATCCCTTCTCATTGGCATCACGGCAATGGAAACCCCGAAGTTTCAACGCCAACGTCGCGCCGCCTGCGCGCTCTAATACTGAGTCCCAATGTCAAATGACCGTCTCGCGATCGTGGTCAAACGGCTAGCCATGGCGTCAGAAAGACGAATGGCGATTTCGCTTCCACGGCGTGCAGAGATACTCCGCCCAAACCACCAGGCCATAAACCGCCATGCTGATCGCCGATGCCAGCAGTGCCGTCGCCCAGAGTTCCGGTATCTTGTAGTCCTGGCCGTAGTCGACGATGAGGTAACCGAGGCCCCGTTCGGAGGCCAGCCACTCCGCCACCAGCGAGGTGACGATCGAACCACAGGCCGAGAGCTTCAGCGCATTGAAGAGAAACGGAACGGAAGCGGGCAGGCGAACCATGAAGAGACGCTGCCGGGTCGAGGCTCCAAACGTGTAGAGCATCTCGCTGACATCGTTATCGGCGCTCTTTAGTCCCCGCACCGCATTGATCAGCATCGGAAAGAAGGTGTT
>Ga0247741_1001929_pt1 | contig 11528 bp, 12 predicted proteins | sample UWRJL213509R2_FD_180945 | JGI IMG/M metagenome (GOLD analysis project Ga0247741, IMG submission 180945) | Plant litter microbial communities from Arlington Agricultural Research Station in Wisconsin, United States - UWRJ-L213-509R-2 | ecosystem: Environmental > Terrestrial > Plant litter >...
AAGTTTAGTCCCGGGGAGATGCTTGCAATAGTGGAAACCCCTTGGGATTTGGACGATAGGGATGCTGAGGGAAAATATAAGGAACAAGCCTATCGAACTCGACAAATTCTTCACTTCGTTCCTTGTTATCGCGACGGGCCTCGGTGGGTACTCGTGTATATGCAATGTCAAGTTGTAAGTGGTCGACTACCGAGGCAACCCTACTTGGATTTGGATCATTCGCCTGACGGCCAGACCAGCAGCCTAAACGCTCTCTTTGTTCAGGAGGAACGCGCGCGATGGAGGTATCAGAAGGGAGAGCTTTCACATCCTTCCACTCAAGAAGCGGTCTACGCATAGCGTGTCGAGCATAAGTTAGATTGAAGATATGTCCGAATGACAGAGCGCCCGCAGAAGGAGCTGTAAAATGGTGAATTCTGAGTATATGTAACGTCGAATGTAACTTACTGATATGGTGGTCAGGTCCGAAGGGAGGAATGATAGGTACTCGGTCCGAAACTCTTCCCAGGTAAATCATGTTGACCTGATCCCAGTATCAGAGCAAGAAATAGCGAGAGGATCTTCTTGGACGTACATAGCTCATGAATTGGTTTGCTGGAGGTATAAGCAATCAGAAAAGACACGAGCGCAAAGTTGTTTGACGTACTGAATCCCGCATTCGACCAGGCAGTGACATACCAGGTGTCGTTGCGGAGGTTATCTGTTGAAAACAGGTTGGGCAATACTTTCGAGAAGTGGGAATGTGACAAACCTTTGAACTTTGGTGTTGGAAATCCGTTGAGCACTAGAGACGGATCCCATGGATCCACAGCTGCCTCTTCGTGGGTGGAGACAGAGCACCTAGCAGGACCTAGTCCTTCAAACCACGCATTCTTGCTCCTCGACTGAACGCCTTCCAACAAACCCGAGTATATTACCGAAAAGCATAGAAGAACAACCAAAACAACAAAGATTGACCATCTTGCCTGAGTGGTATGTATCATGGGTCGACAGTCGACCTGAAAGATGAGGGTTTTGGTGATAGAACTTGGATAGTCATAACCTGTCCCACCATCGTCAAGAATTTAAATTCAGGGGTGTGCCACATTCAAATTTCACACGTTCATTGTAGCGCCAAGACTCAAGAGTTGACAGCCGCCCGTACCGCCAACCGAGCACAATGCACGCAGCCATCCATTCATTATTTCTGTACAATTAAATCTGTGTCTGCTTTACAAGCCTCCGTAATAAGAATGAGGCTTAGTGCACAGTTATTTCCCTGTTTTGCCGATGCAGAACGTACATTGTGCAGTTGTATTGATAAGATAAGCGCTCATGGCCAATTATTGACTGAACTTCCATTTCTCACCTCCCATATTTCCTACTATCCCAAACATTTCATCAGACCTTGTATCACTCACTATATAAATTTTGGGATTCATCGAGGTAATATGTAGAGTGCGCAGGTTCTATACCTTGCCGCATTAAATCCCGTTGTCAATATTTTGTGAGTCGATCTATCATAGTTGTGTATCCGTTATTCCAGTCCTCTACTCTCCGCGCACCAACTAGGCTAAACGTAGAGCCATGCGTGCCAACAAATCCTGCGGCCATACTGTGGACAACCTGATCAATAATGGGAGGATACCATTCCCCATGTCTCCTCCACGTCTCTTCGACTACATGATCGAGACGCGTCCAATCGTTTGCCTTTACCCTGTTCCAAAATAATGGGTCGGTTTCGTCTGTGGCTCGAGTTCAGAGGAATAAATCGGATAATAAAACATTGACTCGGATACCCACCTGACATTAAGACAACTTTCTTGACCTTGCGACCCTGCTTCTCAAGTAGCTCCTGGCGTATAGCATCTACTTGCGTCTTGTACAGATGGAGAGGAGGCATACACTTTTCGAGAGGGAGGTGCTCCCTTTGGCAGCGAGATGCAAAATCGCCTCGGCGGACGTGGACAGCGATGAACTGACAAGTTGAGTATATATAGCCTGATCATCAGACGAACAAGACCAGGAGAAGTCGGGGGCTTACAGGTAGTATTTCATCCTTAGTGGTGTCGGAGGCTCGTGCAAGATAGTCCTTCGCAAGACCTACCAATTCGTCCGTGAAACGTAAATGTGTGGCAACTTGCCCCCATGCTGGCGACCAAGAGTATTGCCATTCCAGCAACTCATAGCTGGAAGTGAGGTAGTAAAGATGATCAAAGCATGACATCCTTTCGTCAGGCGAAAGTTCATGATTCAGTGGAGATGCCTCCATGAGCGGGAACCCCTTGGGACTTGCATGATGCGGACGCCGGGGATAAATATAGGGTACGAGACGATGGAAATTGACGAATTCCGCTCCTCCGCTCATATCGCGTCTCGTCTCAAGCGGGATACGCGTGTAGGCGATATCAAGTTTCAAGTGGTCTACGACCGAGTCCACCCTACTGGGCCTCGGGTCACCTGGTGGGCGAGTCGACCAACAGCCTAGCAGCTCTCGCTCTTCCGGAGCGACGCGGTCGATAGAAGTGGTGGAAGGGAGAGCCTTAACATCTTCCCACTCCAGAAGTGGTCGGTTAATGGCCCGTCGTGCTGAAGTCAAATTGAAGATTTTTCCAAATGATAAAACTCCGGCCTGTGAGGCTGGAGCACGTCTCAGTAGGGTAGGTGGATCTGTGTGGCTTACTATTTACTGATATGATGGTGAGGTCCAAAGGGAGGTATGATGGGCACCCGGTTTGAGACCATTCCCAAGTAAATCATGTTGACCTAGGATTAGATATCATCATTCAATATGAGAGGTTCAGTAACAGATAATTTAGGACACACATACATAGCTCATAAATTGATTTGCTAACGACATAGAGCAGTCAGCAATGTCATGGAGGCAGATCAAAGGCGAAGACGTACTAAATCCTGCATTCGACCAGGCAGTAATATACCAGGTATCGTTGCGGAGGTTATCTGCTCAAAAATTAGAGCTTGAATTGGAAGAGTGGGCTAGATACGCACCTTGGAAGTTTGGAGTCGGTCGCCCATTCAAGGCGTGCGATGAGTCCCATAGTTCTACGACTGGTTCTGCTAATACTAGCTTTATCGTAGCGATGGAAGGAGTAGAGCCGATGCCTTCTAGAATACGGGTCACAGAGAGGCCCAAAAGGAGGATGAGCAAACCGTTGAAGGCGGTCCAGTTTGTCGGCCTATTTTGCTTCATAGTGATTATTTGATGTAATGAACGCTTTTAAAAAAGCGAGGTTCGAGTTAGAAACAAGAAGAGAACTACAGCGATGCAAAGGCTGAAGTTTTTTTTTGATAGCGGGGTTTCATTTCTTGTTGAGCTTACAATGTGATAGGGCTTTCACCCTATGTAAGTCGCCGGTCAGTTCAAAAAGCGGACAACACCCCTGAGATCAGTGGCAACGGCGATAGCAGAATTCCGTGTATTGTAATTGTCCATAATGTTGAACTTCACAGTTGAGTTTAAAGGAGAGAGCAGGGTACGTTTGCGCCACAGACGATGACACGCGCAATGACCTTCCAAGTTCGGCGACATTACATATCTAAGGTGCCTCATGTCGCGTAAAACATTTTACCTCGCCCTATCTGTCATCATGAAGACCAGATTGTTGTGCTCACAATACGCGCTGTAAGAAACGCGATAGCACAGACCGCAATCTATAAGGATCTGCCACCCCACCAAAGTCTTAGTCCAATATAGCTCCATTGAATGGATCTGTAGTATGTACCCATCCATTTTCCCTCTCCTGGCCCTAATCCCAGAAGCCAAATATACTGTTGTTGCAAATGGCCATCGTTTATTTTAACAGATGTAACGACCTGTGACCGTCTTCACGTTGTTAAGTTCAAGTTGTGGGGCTACGAATGAGACCCACGTCGCCTTTTCTCAAGGTTCCAGTAGGCTAGGCTGAGCTAATTTCTAGATACCCGCTGGTACCACAAGCATTGAAATACATGCATGCCGCACATTTCACAACAAAGCAGGCACCGGTACAATAGACACACAACGCGACAATTTCTTGATCAATTCGGAGCTGATAGGCGCTGAAGCGCTGATTGATGGAGCCTTTCTTTCCTATTTATAGAATAAGTGTTGACTCATCTTCGATTGAAATCTCCAGCCTCAATATTTGCTTCACCGAACTTCTATTCAGATTATGTATATAATTTATACAGACAGATTAATTAAGACATCCTACAAGCGAGTTCTACACCTGTTTCAATTAGTTCTAGTAGGTCGATATTAGGTACGATCTATCATAGCCGTGTATCCATTATTCCAATCCTCTACTCTCCGTGCGCCAACTAGACTGAAAGTCGAACCAACTGTTCCAACAAATCCGGCAGCCATGCTATGAGCCACCTGATCGATGATGGGAGGATACCAGTCGCCAAATTTTTTCTGCGATTCCTCGATTGCATGGTCAAGGCGCGTCCAGCCGATCGATTTTACCTCTTCCCAGAACGAATGATCGGTTTCATCTGAAACTTGACTTAAGAGGGACAGAAGTGTGGCAATTCGTTCATACTTACCTGACATCAGGACAACTTTCTTGACTTCGCGACCCTGCTTCTCAAGCAGTTCCTGGATTATATCATCTACTTTCGCCTTGTATACGCTGAGGGGAGGCATGCATTTCTCTAGAGGAAGATTTTCCTTTTTGCAACGAGTTGCAAAATCGCCTCGGCGCATGTGAACTGCAATAAACTGTATAAAGTCAACTTAACTTGGTCAAAAAACAGGAGATCTTGGGAACTCACAGGCGGTATATCATCTTCAGCAGTGTTAAAGGCCCTTGCAAGATAACCCTTCGTAATATCCACCAGCTCATCCGTAAAACGCAAGTGTGTAGCTACTTGGCCCCATGCCGGAGACCAGGAGTATTGCCATTCCATTCTTTCGTAGCTGGAGGTAGCGTAGTAAAGGTGATCGAAGCAAGACATCTTTTCATCGGGAGGGAGTTCATGCTTTAATGGAGATTCCTGCATGAGCGGGAAGCCCTTGGGATTTGGACGATGTGGACGCCGAGGATAGATATACGGTACGATTCGGTGGAAATCGACGAATTCTTCTGCTTTGTTTGACATATCGCGCCTCGTCTCGGTGGGGACCCGCGTGTATGCGATATCGAGTTGCAAGTGGTCAACCACCGAGTCGACTCTACTCGGCTTTGGGTCATTCGCCTGCCGGCCTGACCAGCACCCTAGCTGTTCTCGCTCGCCAGGTGGGACACGCTTGATAGAAGTGTCAGAAGGGAGAGCCTTGACCTCTTTCCACTCTAGAAGCGGTCGATACATGGTCCGCCGCGCAGAAGTAAGATTGAAGATCTTCCCGAATGATAGAGTGCCAGCCTGTAAAGCTAAGAAAATCTCAATAACACTTTTGGTAGAAGCTCATAGAATTACTTACGGATATGGTGGTGAGGTCCAAAGGGAGGTATGATGGCCACCCGGCCTGAAGCTATTCCCAGGTAAACCATGTTGACCTAGGACCCGATGTTGTCAGTCAACTGGAGAGAAGGGGACCGATATGCAGTGTAGGACGCACATAGCTCATAAATTGATTTGCTAGCGGCACAGAGCAATTAGCAATCTAAAGGAGGCATATCATGAGCACGACGTACTGAATCCACCGTTCGACCAGGCAGTGATATACCAGGTATCGTTGCGGAGGTTATCTGCTCGAAAATAAGGGCTTGTTCAGAATAACAAGGATAGGTACATACCTTTGAACTTTTGAGTTGGCAGCCCATTCAGAACACGCGACGACTCCCATGGTTCTGCCACTGGCTCCGGCGAAGCAAACCCTATTGCGCTGGTGGGTGGAGGACACATGGTGATACTAGCGCCTTCGAATATATAGGTTGCGGTGATTCCCACAAGGACAAGCAAACTGGTAAGCATGACCCATCTTGCGTGTCCGTATTGCATCATAGCGGTATTGGCGGTAACGACTGCTTGTGAGCGAGCGTGATTGGGGGCTGGAGGTCAGGTAAAGGGACTACAGGAAAATTTCGATGCTGTCACCACTCCTGTTGAGTTTGTGGCGGTCTGTAATCAACATTCATAAAGTGCCCACCCTGTCCATTAGGACGCCCATCAGGGCTCGGTCATCAATGCACAGAGCGGCGGAAGCTGTTTTCGAGCAGTCAACTTTGTCGACACCTATAATTAGTACCTATGTGCCTCACCGTTCACTTATATTAGTACTGGTGCTCGACAATCCATTCCCGCGTGTGACGAGAGTTGGACGTTGATGGCGGACAATGGGTTTTTTCAATGGCCAGGTCACTGATCACGATTATTAACTTCGTAAATCCTCCAATGGAAGTGTGGGCCTTAGAGGTTGGAACGTAGGTAATATACATGGGATCCAAAGCAGTACGTTATTCGATACATCCTTGTTTTCGAAATTTCCCAATAAATAACGGGACGTTGCTCATTTCCCTGCACCCCTCGCCTTCGCTCCAGCTTGTTCTATCAGTTTTGTAAGTGACTTGTTGGAATGTAGGGCCTGCAGATCGTCCGATCCACCAATTGATTTTCCGCGTATAAGGATATTGGGAAAGGTGGAATGATTGGTCAACCGCGTCAGCAGGTGCTTGATAACATTTCCGTCGTCTGAAGAGGGGGGTTAAAATGTGGTGTAAGAATGCTCGGGCGGCAACGTTACCTCTGATATCCACCTCGACAATTGTGGGAGGAGGTTGAATGTCGTATGAGGCAAGTAGTTCTTTTGCACGCTTCGAGAATCTATGTGCCAGATACATTGAGCTTGGCTAGCTGAAGTCGAATAATGGGACTTACGGGCAGTAGGACTGCGTATGGAAGGAGTAACCAACTTGTGAGAGCTGATCATGAGACGTGAACTTGCGCACATACCTTGCTGAAGACCACAATAGGGTATTCTTTATCAATTTCTGCCTTTTCCTTGACCCAGTCCAGCGGGGCTCCAGGAGCATAGACCGAGAGTTCGATAGGAACAGTCGGGTCCAAATCAACAGCGTTGCTCAGCACATGTTCCTGCTCGTGGTCGCCCGTGACGAGGTGAAGCAAGCCGTAAATCTCCCCAACGTCGGCTGATTTGTTCGACTTGATGAGCTGAGCCACGTTTGCCCGTGAAAGACCAGAAAGTCCTGCATCTTTCACAGAGGCAGGTAGCTCCCATGGCACGAAGAAGAAGAAGACTATGCCCACTAACAGGCAGAGGAATATGGTTATCCGACGCCGGCGAATTGGACCGCCAATTGGTCGCGCTGGCTTCTTGTCTGGAAAGTACTGCGTAGCCATGCTGAGCGCCGATGTTATGGGGTATCCTGAGGCCGTAAAAGTATCGCAGAGAGTGCCAACAGAGGACGAAAGTTGGGTGAGAGAGTCTCTTAGGGAGCGCCGACTGGCTGCCGGGAAGCGCGTCTACAAGCTCCGAGCCACACGTCTATCCGCAGCTCCTTTTTGAACTTGGCAGCGATCGCCTAACCCGCACGGCTCGCAGATATGACAAAAGCTACATCTCAGGTCGAATACGTGCTTTTCGACATGGACGGTACGCGAATTGTCTACAAGGATATTCATAACGATCTCACCTTCTGCTTAGGTTTGATGATCGATTCAGAGAAAATCTATACGATCGCGACAAGTTAGTGTACGTCCATGAATCGAGTCAGCAATGGTGCAAACACGCGATAGATGAAGTACTTGGAAAATACGGGAAAGAGATGACTTGGGAACAAAAGGCTGGCTGTATGGGCAAGCGTGCGTTTACAAAGTCCTGCTTTCTGCGTCTCATCAAATGACGATCGACTTGTGTCTCTGTAGCGGAACGCGAGGCGGGAGTACACACACTATCATTCTTTCCCGACATCCCAATCAGTGTAGACGAATTTCTCGTCGAACGAAATCGCGTTCAAGACACCCTTTGGCCGACCGTACCCCTTCTTCCTGGTACCCGCAAGCTTGTAAACCATCTGAAGAAACACAACATCCCCATGGCTGTTGCCACTAGCTCACGGAGGAAGAACTTTGAGAAAAAGAGTGGTCACCTACAAGACTTGTTCGGGCTGTTCGAAGGCAAGATCGTATGCGGGGACGACAAGCAATATAATATGAAAGGAAAGCCAGCGCCGGACATCTTTCTGACAACCGCCAGAGTCTTCTTGGGACGCGACGTTGGCGATCTCGAGTCTCTACCAACTTCTGTACAGTTGGAAGAACGACAAAAAGGTCTCGTCTTCGAGGATGCCATTCCCGGTATGCAAGCAGGGAAACGAGCCGGAATGTCAGGTATGTTGGTTACATTCATTTTTATTCTCTTCTCAACCTACTAATACTCCTGCAGTTGTCTGGGTTCCAGATCAGAATCTCCTCAAATATGGATATCCAGTAGACGAGAAAGCAGATCAAGTTCTTGGGTCCCTACAGGAGTTTAGACCTGAAGATTGGGGACTACCACCTTATGATGAGTGATGTAACGTATCTATAAACCCAAAACCAATATTACCTGTATGTATATTGAAGGGGGTTGAGGTCAATCCTAGGCGATAGGGATAAAGAAATAAATCGGGATGATAATACAAGATAATAATACGAGTTTGTGTAGTTTAAATGATGCGGTGTAATGTGAGATAATACTGTATCTCAGCTATGCGGTTATGTCGGGTAATAAATATGCAATAAAATATAAGAGAAGATATTGAATCCAGAGGTAAAAAGGTAAACGTGCACACATGAGCCCATCAGTCAAGCTCAACGCCAAGACGCAGCCACTGGGGGAGAACGGCGTCTCTCAGGTGCAGACGAGCCCGATGGTCTTGGGACTTGAGATGCGCGTGCTGAAGGTGGTGGTTTGGGCGAGGGTTTCACCCCTAACTTGTCCACAGTTTGTGCAACAGCGGACTTCTTCAAGACCCGAAGATGTGTGGTGGGCTTGGTGACGTGCACGATGGTATCCGGGTGAATAGAAAGGAGAGAAGGAGCAGATTCGCGATCCTGAGATTGAGCCTGAGACTGACTAGAGCTAACTCTCCGGTTGGCAAGAGTCGATGGTGGGGCCAGTGCCGGTGCTGGTACCTTCATCTATCATCAATCAGTGAGTAAACTGACTATGATGGAACTGGGATTATTTACCTTCACAGAGCTGCGCCTGGAGTCCCGAGACGCAGTAGACACAGGACGATTGATCACGTTTTGAGAGAGCGGTGACCTCTTAGGTGGTGAATGAGCGCTAGCTGAAGTGGACACATGCTTTGCGACTGTCGGTCCAGAGGCGTAATCATCAAATTCGGGGTCATTAGACAAGCCATGACGCCTCGCAGAAATAGCAGCAAGAACCTCAGGACTAGGAGACTGGAAACTAGGCGGTAGCGGGGAAACAGGCGGAGTGTCATTCCGAGTTCTCGATGGTATCTGAGAAGGTCGCGGAGCCGTATACGAGGTACCGAGTGGAACAGGGGCGTCAAACATGGTAACAATAACAGGTGAAGTAGGCAAGGAGCTGGAGGTGGTAGCAGCTGAACTTGATCTTTTCCTGTTGGATCCTGGCATGTTCGACAGTCGGCGGAAAAGACTCCTCCCCATCGAGAGCTTGGGTTCAATGGAAGCAGCCGAAACAGGTGGGGATCGAGGGAGGATGCCAGAGCCGTCAGCAGCAGCAACAGGGCCAGACATAGAGCCAGATTTCCGGTGAGAATTAACGGACGGAGGAAACCCAGAAGACGTCGAGGCACGAGCACTCGAAACGCCGTTGACAGCAGACTTACCAGATGTGAGAGCAGTTGTGGACGAGGCGGTACCAGAATCGGCAGAAGTGGCAGTGGTTGCGGGGAGAGAACCTCGCCGGTGAGTAGATGTGTTTCCAATGGGCTTGGGCAGCGAGGACGGTCCCGGACCTGAGATCGACCCAGCAGGCCGCGAAGGAACAGGCCCGGATGGCTTTGGATGAGGAGAAACCTCACTACCCAAAGCCACCCAGGATTGCGCCTCCAACGACGCGAGGGACCTCGGAGAGACCGGGCATTGATCGCAAGATGACTCAGTTTTCTGTTGTGGTGTTTTCAAATTGGTCTGGATTTTTTTGTGAGTATCAGGACCCGAAACCGCTGTGGATGCTTTCTTATTCTTGTCGTTGCCAATGGGGTTCTTGCCTTTGCCTTTGCCGTCCGTGGTTATTGATTTACCGTGTCCAATAGCTCGTCCCATACGTCTTGCGAAGCCTGACACCTTGGGGAGCCTCGAGGTGTTGGTGGTGGCCTTTTTGTCCTTTGCTGTAGGTTCTAAGATAGTTGCGACGAGGGACGAGGACTCATTGATGATGGCCATAGAAGCGCAGGAAGAGGAAGGAGACATCTTGTTGTCGGGGGTGCCCCAGGCCATCAATTTCATCGGCGGTGGCGGAGATGAAGAGCAATCGCGGCCATTTTGTGCCCCAGAGGTGAAAACGTCTTCCGTGCCCCCCACGTCCATACCCGTTCCAAATATGTCGTCTGCTTCAACCCTATCGTGAGCCTTGAAGCTGGCGAGAATGTTGTCGAGTCCTCTCTTTCCAAACGACCCCTTCATCCTCTCGTGTTCGAGCTCTTTCACTACATGAATCCTCACTTCTTGCCAGATCCTCTCTTGCCTCACAGCATCCATTGCCGTCGGCATAGGCACCATCGACTCTCCTTCTTGCTTGTCAATGTGGCCTTGAATTCCCTCAGATTCACTCTCTTCTTCCTCCTCGTCATCGTCACTTTCTTCTAATGATCCAAGATCGCTGTCGCTGAAAGTGTTGGCAATCGCCTCTATTTGCAGCTCGTCCATTGAGTTGTGCGAGTCGAGTACGTAGCTTCCGTTGGTGATATCCAACACCTGACCATCCTTGAAAGCGACTCGGAGTGGTGGGGTAGGTGGGAGAGGAATGGTTGGGATGGGGTATGGTGATGGGTTGGCGCTCATCAAAGGGTCATATTTCGGAATGGGTGTTGGGTACGAGAGGCGAGGGCTGAATTGAAAGGCCTGCTGTGGTCGACGCGGCATTGGTGCTTTTATCTCGCACACTTCGCGATAAGCGCGGGAGTCTGACGCCTGTCCCTCTTGCGCTGTGCAACAATTGTCCTCAATTGCGTATCTCGCTGACATAGAACGCTCGTCCTGGCTGGCTCTAGGCACCGGGACATCGAAAAGTTCCACCTCTGCCTTCACGGGTATTACGGTTGTCTCCCGGCTCTTGGCCTTGTGTGCTGCGCTCCAAGTGTGAGGGAGACTCTGAGACGTGATGAGACGTCAGCAAGGTATCAGGTGAAAGGTTAGAGTAAGGCGCGCACCAAGCTAGACGAGGACGTGGCCAGTGGCGACAGGAGTGTATGCGAAATACTTTCGATTTCCTTTTTCTCACTCTTGGGAGGCGTGTAGTAGTACTATGACGAAATAGTGCCCGTTAGTCGTGCAATATGCGATCTGGAACATGTCATACCCAGGGAATTGGAGTTTGAACTAGGGATTGAGCTGGAGCCTGTTCAAGCCCAAGCTCATCGCTCAATACAATAGGAACAGACGCT
>Ga0247741_1001930_pt1 | contig 11528 bp, 7 predicted proteins | sample UWRJL213509R2_FD_180945 | JGI IMG/M metagenome (GOLD analysis project Ga0247741, IMG submission 180945) | Plant litter microbial communities from Arlington Agricultural Research Station in Wisconsin, United States - UWRJ-L213-509R-2 | ecosystem: Environmental > Terrestrial > Plant litter >...
TGCCGAGCCATTTGCCTGCAGATGCTGAAATTCCCGTCGCACGCTACGGCCGCTCCAACAGCGGCACCATGAAAACGATATATCGCGTGGGCCTTGGGCATCGTTATGGCCGCAGTATGCAGACCATTGCCGGTGTGCATTATAACTTTTCCCTGCCCGATGATTTCTGGCGCGAGCTGCAACGGCAGGAAGGCAATACCCAAAATCTTCAGGATTTTAAAACCGCGCGCTACTTCGCGTTGATCCGAAATTTCCGCCGCTATTTCTGGCTATTGGTTTATTTGTTTGGCGCAGCGCCAGCGGTAAGCAATGAATTTGTCGCAGGCCGCAAACATCGCTTAACCTCGTTTGGCGATGATGAACACACCCAACACTTGCCATTTGCGACATCGCTGCGCATGGGCGATTTGGGCTACCAAAGCGATGCGCAGGAATCGCTATTCGTTTGCTACAACCATGTTGATAGTTATTTGCGCACATTGTGCGCGGCGATTACTCAGCCGCATCCCGCCTATGAAGCAATTGGCGTGAAAGACGAGCAGGGCAATTACAAGCAATTGAATACCAGCTTGCTGCAAATCGAAAACGAGTTTTACTCCAGCATTCGCCCCAAACGCACCACCCAATCCGGCGAGACCGCCTTGCAAGCTCTAAGATTGCGCGGTGTAGAATATGTTGAAGTGCGCTGTGTGGATTTGAATCCTTACGAACCGCTCGGTGTAACTGCCGAACAATTGCGCGTCATAGATGCATTTTTGCTGTATTGCCTGCTCAGCGACAGCCCGAACACACCCACCGGCGAATACTCCGAATGGCAGGAAAACCAAAGGCGCATCGTCTACTCAGGCCGTAACCCGCAACTGACCTTGCAACGCGATGGCAATGAAGTTAGCTTCAAATCCTGGGCTCAGGAAATTCTAGACAGCTCACTCGCCTGCGCTGAATTGCTCGACCAAAGTTATAGCAGTACGGATTATTCAAGCGCACTTAAAAATCAGTACGCGAAAATCGATAACCCTGACCTCACGCCTTCGGCTCGTGTGTTGGCGGATTTCCAGGCGCAAAATAAAAGCTTTTTTGACCACACTCTTGGCCTTGCTGAAGCGCATCGCCAATATTTCAGTGATCGTCCATTCACTGCTGAAACTCTCGCTGAACTCCATCATCAAGCTGCGCAATCATTAGCGGAACAAACTCAACTCGAAGAGTCGGAAGAACTTCCGTTTGATGAATATCTTAAAAACTATTATCAGCAATATCACAGCTGTAGCTGCGGTTCGAAATAGCTGATCTCGTTCGCCGAAAGCCTGAATCATCCTAAGAAACTCAGGCTTTTGGTGGATAATCCTCTGGCACTTCAAGCTTTAAAAATAAAGAGTGGGACTTTTCGCCGGTGAGTTCGTGCAAATTTCACGCACGCAAACGCGTTCGTCTGCAATTTTTTTAATGTACTTTGTTTTCCCCAGAACGACACGGCTAACGCGCCCGCCTAAGGTTAAGTCGACGAAACCAGCGCAGGTGTAAATTCTCGGGCGCAAACCCGGCATTCAACACTCAGGAAGCGGTACAACAAGGAGATTCTCTATTTGCCAGTTAGAGAGTTCGCAACGGCTTCGTACTCTGTAATAACAATAAATCTACAGGTACTTAACTATGACAAACCGTCTCACAGCGGGCATTCTCGCCCATGCTCCAAAAACATTGCTGGCAGTCGCCAGCTTACTTATATCCCACCTAAGCTCGGCGCAAATTGCCGTTCCCGGCACCATTCAGGCCGAGAGTTACGCCAGCATGACCGGGGTTCAACTCGAAACCACAACCGATACCGGCGGTGGGCAAGATGTAGGTTGGATCGATACCAACGATTGGATGAGTTACAGCATTAACGTAGCAAGCGCCGGTTGGTATACCGTGCAGTATCGCGTGGCATCGCCCAATGCAACTGGCCAGATTGTCTTGAGCCAGAACGCTACGGACGTAAGTGCCGTAAGCACTATCCCGAATACCGGCGGATGGCAGACCTGGGCTAACGTCAACTCGCGTGTTTACCTCAATGCAGGCGTCCAAAGTCTTGCCGTATTTGCTAAAACTGGTGGCTTTAATATCAACTGGATCAAGCTTACCGCTGAATCCACACCCATCACCGCATTACCCGCCATCAAACAGAGTGGCCAATACTGGGTTAACGCCAGCGGCGCGCGCGTCAATTTGCGCGGCACCAATATCGGCAACTGGTTGATCCAGGAATTCTGGATGATGGGCGGCTCCATGACCGGCATCAACGATCAATGCACCCTTGAAGCGACCTTGTCGCAACGTTTCGGCACCACCGAAAAAGAACGCCTGATGAAAGTCTTCCGCGATAGCTTTATCACTACGCGCGACTTTGATTTGATCAAAGGCCTGGGCATGAACGTGGTGCGCATTCCGTTCCTGTACAGCCTTGTCGAAAACGAATACGCGCCTTACACCTTGCGCGCCGACGCCTGGCAATACCTGGATTGGGCAGTAAACGAAGCGGAAAAACGCGGCATGTATGTGATCCTCGATTTGCATGGCGCGGTGGGCGGCCAAGCGGCATCCAGCGAGCAACATGACGGCTGCATTGGCGCAGCGCAAATGTGGACCAACAATACCTATTGGGATAGAACCAAGTGGCTGTGGGACAACATAGCCACTCACTACCGTGGCCGCACCGCCGTCGCCGCTTACGATTTGTTAAATGAGCCTTGGGGAACCGACGCAACCACGCTGGCGAACCGCTCTTACGAACTGTTTAACGTCGTGCGCGCGAAAGACCCGGATCACGTGATTTTATTGCCTGGCCACAACAGCGGCATCGACGCTTACGGCAATCCTAACAGCCGCGGTTTGACCAATAACTCCTTGTGGATGCACTTCTACCCAGGCTTGTGGGGCTGGAACGACACCGCAACTTACGGCGCAGGCCAAGCCAACATGTATGCTAACTGGTTGCACTGCAACCAAGATGGAACCGGTGAATCCTGCACTTGGCGCGACAAAATCAACAACTTGAAATCACCCTTCTTAATCGGTGAATTCCAACCATGGACATTGATGGGTAGTTACGGCGGCCAAATGACGCGTAAAGCCTACGACATATACAACATGTATGGCTGGGCGGCGACCAATTGGGCTTACAAAACTACGTCCAACGCAGGCTCCAACGGCAGCACCAATTCATGGGGCTGGGGCATGGTGACCAACAGCAGCAACGGCGGCACCATGAGCAACATTAACGTGAGCAGCGCAACGAGCGCGCAAATCGAAACCTGGTTCCGCTCCTTCGCCACCCAAAGCCTCGTGCGCAACGAAGATATCGCCTATTGGATGAACTGGAAACCCACGATTAACAATCGCGTTGAAGCCGAAATGTTTACCAACCACAGCGGCATCCGCATGGAAACCACCACCGACACCGGCGGCGGCTTTAACGCAGGCAGCACCGATGACAACGATTGGATGAGCTACCCAATTAACATTCCAACCAGTGGCAATTACACCTTCCAGGTTCGCGTTGCATCACCCTACGCTGGCGGCCAATTAGTACTGAGCAAAAACGGCACCGACGTCGGAGTAGTCACCGTCCCCAACACTGGCGGCTGGCAAAACTGGCAAACCGTTTCCATCACCGTAAACTTACAAGCAGGCCAACAAGACCTCGCAATTTTTGTAAGAAAAGGCGGCTGGAATATCAACTGGTGGCAATTGAACGCGCAGTAAGATTTAAATTGTTTTTGAAATTACAAAGTCAGCACAGAAATGTGTTGGCTTTTTTAGTTTTGAGAATTGGATTTTGATAATTAGGAGGGATATAGTCAGCGAAACTCAATGATCGTGCCAGCAGGATGATATGCCAATAACCAAAGCTCTTTCTTCTAATAGAGTTGAAATAAAAAATAACATCACGGCTTCATGCATTAACGAATTAGTGGCGAATGAACAAATAAAATACTTACAAACCTGTAATCCAATTACGGAAGAAAGTTGGACATTGATAAATGATTTACTAATACCCCAGCGCCCTGACATCCAGATTAGAATTTATGGTCATTACTCACAGGTCTGTGACCTTACAACTTTGTCATACATTAACAATGTCGAAAATTTAGCTATCGATTGCCTGAGAGATGCTCAAGGAATTGAAAGTATAGAAAATTTAAGCAAGCTCAAATCACTGTCAGTTGGAATATACAATCTAGATAATTTTAATTTTCTAAAATCGCTCCCTGCCACGCTTGAAAAGCTAATTTTAGGTGCAACAAAATCCAAAAAGCCAAAACTCGATGGACTCTTACATTTTGCACATTTAAAAGAGCTATACATAGACAGCCAAAGTAACGGAATTGAGTTAGTTGGAAATTTGTCTTCTTTAGAAAAAATTGTTCTACGGTCAGTATCTCCAGACGATATAAGTTTTATTCGTAAACTATCCAAATTATGGTCACTAGATATAAAGCTTGGTGGGATTAATGACTTGAGTGCAATTGCAGATCTACACAATTTAAAATATTTTGAGCTTTGGCAAATCAGAGAATTATCAGATATCTCTGTAATAGAAAGCTTGAGCGGACTTCAGTATCTTTTCATTCAATCACTTCGCAACGTGCAAATTTTTCCAAACTTAGAAAAACTTTATAATCTAAGAAGGATTTACCTTGAAACAATGAAGGGGCTAACAACACTTGACGGCCTATTTCTCGCACCCAATCTACGAGAATTCATACATGTATGCGCTCAAAATATGACTGTAGAAAACTATGAAAGACTAAAAGAAATAAAATCTTTAGAAAAAGCACTTATTCGTTTTGGCAGCAATAAGAAAAACAATCAAATAGATGAATTTCTGACGAAGAATAAAATTGCAATATATTCACATGAGCCTTTTATATTTAAATAAATTTTGACTTGCTCCCAAGTCCAAAATTAGTAACGATAAAAATATTCAAACACTTTGCGACTTAATAAAATCGATAAAAGCGCGTAGTGGTTTTGGTAGATAGCGTCTGCCGGAATAATATAAAAATGGACCCGGAAAACTTGACCACCAATTTTCTAATACGGGTTGAAGCTGACCTGCCTCCATGTGCGGTGCCAACCACTCTTCGAATAAATAAATTAAGCCATGACCGGCAATTGCAGCGCTCACAAGTACATCTGCGGCCGTTGCCGTTACGATTAATGGGCCGCTCGAATCTACGCTGATTTTCTGCTCATCACGTTCGAATTCCCACGGGTTCATATTGCCGCTGAGAAATTTTCCGCGTAGACATGCGTGCTGCAACAGATCACGCGGATGTTCCGGTACACCGTGCCTCGCGAAATATTCGGGCGCTGCCGCTAGAGCCATACGTTGCGTACGCGGGCCGATGGGAACCGCAATCATGTCCTGCTCTAAACTCTCGCCGTAACGAATACCTGCATCGCAGCCGCTCGCGACTATATCGACGAAACTACTATCCACTACCAGCTCAAGCACAATTTCCGGATATGCCTTGAGGAATTGATCGACTATCGGCTGCAGAAAAAGTCGCGCCGCACTTACGGGAACATTCAAACGTAGCGTGCCGCGCGGGCTATCGCGCAGATCATTGAGAACATCCAAGGCGCTAACAACATCGTCCAATGCCGGGCGCAAACGACTCAGGAGCAGCGACCCAGCCTCTGTCGGCGTCACGCTTCGCGTAGTACGCAGCAATAGCCGAACACCAAGTTCTTGTTCCAGGCGTCGCACTGCTTCACTCAATGTGGAGGCGGACTGCCCACTCACGCGAGCGGCCTGACGGAAACCATTATGTTGCGCAACCAGCGCGAAGCTGGAGAGATCTGCCATGGATGTGATGCTTGTGCTCATCGATTTTTTCTCTCTATTGTGCAGAATTCGGTACAACCCGTGCACCATTAGCCTAATTATTACATCGACCAGCTCTTGTTACCATTTACGTAATGAAGCGAATGACTATTTTAAGGCCGCTTCTCAACGCTAGCTTTTGCCGAACGCACTAATTTTAGGAGCTTTTTATGAGCACATATTCACTGACACAAGATCATTTTACCCCCGCTAATTGCGACATCAGTTTTAACCGCATCGGTTACGGCGCGATGCAGCTGTCTGGCCCGCATGTTTGGGGTCCGCCGAAAGATCGCAATGCAGCCATTGCTGTGCTGCGCGAAGCCATCGAATTAGGTATCAATCACATAGACACTTCGGATTTTTACGGGCCACACGTCACTAACCAAATCATCCGCGAGGCGCTGCATCCCTATCGGGATAATCTGACTCTGGTTACCAAGATCGGCTATTTGCGTGGCGATGATCAATCGTGGAACCCTGCAATGTCAGCGCAACAATTGCGCAGCGCGGTTCACGACAATCTTAAAAATTTACAATTAGATGTCCTTAATGTAGTCAATTTGCGCGCACCCGGCACGGCATCGCCGGATGGTTCTTCTATAGGAGAAGCATTGAGTGAGTTAGTTCGAATGAAAGATGAAGGGTTAATTCGTCATATCGGACTCAGCAATGTTAATGTGCAACAAATTGCTGAAGCGCAAAAAATCACCAAAATTGTCTGTGTGCAAAATCAATATAATCTCGTGCATCGCGACGATGACGCATTAATTGAATCACTCGCAAAACAAGGCATCGCTTACGTTCCGTTTTTCCCACTAGGTGGATTTACGCCGTTACAATCAGATGCACTAACGCAAATCGCCAAAACACTTCAGGCCACGCCGATGCAAGTTGCGCTTGCGTGGTTACTACAACGTTCTCCAAATATATTGGTAATTCCTGGGACCTCGTCAGTCGCGCATCTTCGCGAAAATGTTGCCGCTGGCAATCTGCAACTCGACTCGTCGGCGCTAGCAATATTAAACGCAATGTAACTCGCTACAATAAAAAACCCGCATTTTTTACGTGCGGGTTTTTTTATTTCGCTAACAACAATTAATTAGGTTTACCGTTTAATAATTCCTGTCCATTTAAGACGGCGGATAATATGTTGCCGGGAAGCTCTACTCCGGTGCCCAACATAATATATTGGTGAGAAGTGGTATCACGATCTTTCCAGTCGGTGTGAGTGCCACTTATCCACTGATAATTATCTTCCACTTTGTGTATTTCAAAATCACAAACTCTATATACAACTCCTTTTCGCATTACGGTTGTTAAACCTTTAAAGGTTTTGGTATTTTTTATGGTCCAGGTTGCACTGTTATCCCGCACCGGCGTCACGGTTCTGGATAAGAATTGAAAGGTTTCATTCAAGGACGCATCCTGAGCAAGCTTGTAATCAGTTTGGTTACCGACACTTGTAAAAGTGCTCGTATATTCACTTGGGCTCGACGAACTATTTTCAGTGATGGTGGTTGTATCAAGCGTGAGTTGACCGATATTTTTTTGCTCTAAATTTACCAGCAACTTTTCAGCGCCAGTTGTAGTAGATGGAAGCGGACCACCCTCAGGCGATGTATAGGTTAAAGAGCCTTCAGTCGTACGCGTTAAAACGGGCACACCATTTTCATCAATTATTTTTCCATTAGTGAAATTGGTAATGCGTTCACTGTTGTAATAAATGTCATTGAATGTGGCGCCGCCGGCATATTTTGTTTTAAGTGTTGTTCCCTCGGCATATATCACTGGATTAAAACAAACTTCAGCGGTGGGTGTACTTCCTCCAGTTGGAGCGGGCAGCAATTCTGTGTTGCCGTTTCGTAGTGATGCAGCTAAAGATTCATAGGTCAGACCGGGAGTCTTCGCTATAGCAGCCTGAAGTTGATCCAATAATTTGTCCCAAGTCCCACCAAGTGTGAATGTGGACCTAAAAGGTAGGAAATCGCCGCCGGGCAAACTAAATCCCAAGTCATATAACGCAGTTTTTAAGGATGCCTGTGCGTCGGCGAGAGTGGTTTTTACGCTCGCCCAATCGCTACTCGCATACCAATCAGCACTGGATTTTCCGCTGGCAAGTACCAGTGCTAAGTCCGTCAAGAGATTAATATTGGTGTTACCTGCCTGGTTGGCGATGCTGTAATAGGTTTTTATCGGCGCGGCAGTGGTAACTTTCAACGCGCAGGGAAATGCTTGTTCAGCCACTTGGCCGCTAAATTTTCCATCGGAATCTGTGGTGACTTTTGCGCTAAATGTTGAATCATCACTGCACCTCGCACTCACTTCAGCGCCTACCAAGGCAGCACCTTCAGCCGCTGAGCCTTGAATTACAGCTGTTTTCGTAAAGCTTAAGGATACGATGCAATCTGCCGTAATAGGTGCAGTGGTATAAGACTCTGCATTGATGCCTGCGCCACAACCTGAAAAGCTTGCAAAACTATAGCCGCTCTTTGGAACCGCAAGGATGCTGGCGGTATCTCCGTGTAGCGGTTTAGCATTCTCAATGGTGAAAGTTCCGCCTGCTGACGCATTGACGGTAACTGAGTAGGTATTACGCTCAAATACAGCTGTTATCGAACAAGCTGCGGTAATTGCGCCAGTCGTGTAGGTAACGCCATTTAACTTACCTCCACAGCCATCCACCGTTTTTAGATGGTAGCCAGTTTCTGCCGTAAAGTTGAAACTTGTCGTCCTCTCATATTCTATCGTCGCTTGGGAAGTATTTACGCTACCGCCCTGATTGGTAGAGACGCTTACTGGAAATGTTTTTAACGTGACACTATCGCTCGCCCCACCGCACCCAACTAAACCCAACATACATAACAACAATATGCCCGCACCTTTCATTACTGCTCCTTTGACCTAATGGTCCATTAATTTCAGGGCGTAAGACTAACGGATTGGTTTGTACAGGCAAACTATTTATAGGTGTTTTTGTTAAATAAAAAAACCAGAGACATGTGCTCTGGTTTTATCGAGTGCAGAAACTCTGCAGTTAAAAATTTATTCAGCGCTATTCGCTGGCAGATCCCTGTGGATCGGTATTTATGACATCTGCAGAGTGAGCTTCGACAATTTTGATATTTTCAATATTCGTTTTCCCATAAGGCTTGGCCGCTGCTTCAACGCGCTTACGTGCCTCTTCTTGCGTTAGTGCTTCAGATTCGGTGATAACTTCAAGGGATTCTTGTTGGCCATCCAAGGTGTAATCTACAACATAACGATGTTCCATTTTGGTACCTCTCAATAAATCTGCCAATAAATCTGTAATGGTTTAATTTTCTGGTAGCTTTCACCATATCAAGCCGGAGAATTTAAAATCGTTCGATAGCGTACACATTAAGTAGATTTTTACACTGATTTAATTATCGAATTTGAACTCACGTAGATTTAACAATCGCTGCGGTGAGACAACTATTTTTTCAGATTTCAGTGAGCCCGAATTATCGCAAAAAACCTTGGGAAACTATTCTGGCGATTTATATATCTATGTGTAAATATATTAGCCATAGAATTTACGCAGGATTAAATTATGAGCGCCTTACAAATAAATTGCCCGCACTGCCTTGCAACCAACAGAGTTCCCAATGAAAGATTGAGCGACAAACCTCACTGCGGAAAATGCAAAAACTTTTTATTTACTGGTAAGCCAATTGAATTGCGGAACGATAACATCAATGTGACCCTGCAGAAAAATGATGTTCCCGTACTTGTTGATTGCTGGGCCGCATGGTGCGGCCCTTGCCAAAGCTTTGCGCCTGTATTTGAACAAGCAGCAAGTTTGTTTGAGCCTAAATTGCGTTTCGCAAAATTGGATACTGAAGCCCTGCCGACAATTTCGCAACAATGGTCAATTCGCAGTATTCCAACATTAATTTTATTTAAAAATGGAAAAGAGGCAACGCGTGTTTCAGGCGCGTTTCCTATGCCGCAGCTGAAACAATGGTTGCAGCAGCAAGGAGTGATTTAGCCATTAATTAATGGACTGGCTTTACTGGTTGAATTTTTCATAAGCTGGAACTAGCTTTCACTTTCAAATTATCGAAAAGATAGGACTAATTCCAACTTACTTATTATTAAATATTTTATCAAAATAAATTTTACTTCGTCGCAGAGAATTTTAAATTTGCGATTTGATAATCCCCCGACAAACTTTTAATGCGTAGGGTATTAGTTCCATCTTGCAAATTAATAGCTTCCAACTTCTGCTCATGCCAATCTTTGGTGATAGGAACTGTTTGGCTAGCCAAGGTTGAATTATTAAGCGTTAATTCGAGTTTGGTATTTTCAACATCACCGGAAACTACTGTACTCAATAAATAATTTCCTGCGCGTTCAACTGTAAACGTATATTCCAACCATTCACCAGCTTCGATATTTCCAACAACGTATTCTTCGGGCGCATTTTTGTCGGCATAAATATCTACGCCATCATTGCGATAAACCGTGCCGCGATTCCACGGTTGGCGTTCGCCGCCGGTAGAGATGTAATAATTCGCAGAATCCTTATCGAAATAACTTTTGGTACCCATATCGTAATCTACTGCCTTGATGGTGCCGCCAGCCGCGCCGATGATATGTTGTTTAAACGGAAGCGACTTAATCGAAGATGGCTGACGAAACATCGCATCAATTACGTCGGGATGAAATACATTATTTTCAAAGCGAATGTCTTGTCGAGCCAACTGTAAAAGCGCTTGGGTTGCTTCTACTTTAGTGGGTCGCTCGCCTTTCCCGCTCCAATAGTTTTTAATTTTTTCATAGCCATCGTTGGGTTGAATTTGTAATGGATTATTAAATCCATTTTTTTTCAGTGGCCAAAATGCCCAACCGATGCCGTGCGATTCAACCAAGCGAATTGCATCACCAAACCAAAGATTGGAATTTTCACCAGACTCACCGAGCCACACAGGAATATTATTTTCGCTACGTAATTTTAAAATTCCGGCAAGTTCACCATCGGTATTATTGTTCCAATATTTGTGGAAGCTCAGCACCATGTTGCTGTCCCACGCAGGCAAAATTCCCTGATAATTATTTCCCCAACAATTGCCTTCAATAATAATCATATGTTTGCTATCAACTTCGCGAATGGCTTTGGTAATTTTCACCATCAATTCGCGCAGTGGTTTATTGGTTTTTTCTTTGCAGCCGTTTTTATCATCGACAGATTCAAAACCCCAATTGGGTTCATTAATAATGTCGTAGGCACCGATCATAGGTTCGTTAGCGTAGCGCTCTGCGAGTTTGCGCCAAAGTGCGATCATTTTTTCCTGATTTGCCGAGCTTTGCCACAGCGATGGTTTTGCAGGGTCGCGATCTGAAATCGCTAAATCATTTCCTTGTCCGCCGGGTGTTGCGTGCAAGTCCAGAATTAAATACATGTTGTTAGCTTTGCTCCACTGCAGCAAGGCATCAGTCATTTTAAAACCTTCGTCTAACCAGGTTTGCTTGCCTTTAACAGGTTCTTTTTCAACAGGTAGAGTGAACAAGTTGTAGTGCATAGGCAGACGCACAGAATTAAAACCCCAGGTTGCCATCGCATCTATATCTGCTTTGCGGGTGTGGTTTGCTCGCCAGGCGCTGTAAAATTTTTGGGTTGCGTCTGCGCCGA
>Ga0247741_1001931_pt1 | contig 11527 bp, 10 predicted proteins | sample UWRJL213509R2_FD_180945 | JGI IMG/M metagenome (GOLD analysis project Ga0247741, IMG submission 180945) | Plant litter microbial communities from Arlington Agricultural Research Station in Wisconsin, United States - UWRJ-L213-509R-2 | ecosystem: Environmental > Terrestrial > Plant litter >...
GAGCGCGAAACTCGCGAGCTCGCGACCCGCCCCGAGGCCGAGCTCGACGAGCTGACGGGAATCTACGTCGCGCGCGGACTCGAACCCGAGCTCGCCCGCACCGTCGCGACGCAGCTGACGGCGCACGACAAGCTCGCCGCGCATCTCCGCGACGAGCTCGGCATCGAGCAGCATGCGCTGGCACGACCGTTCCAGGCGGCTTGGATCTCGGCGGCGAGCTTCGCCGTGTTCGCGATGTTGCCGATCCTCGCGCTCCTGATCGCGCCCGCCTCCCTGCGAATCGTATCGATCGCGGGCGTCACGCTCGCGAGTCTCGCCGCCCTCGGCGGTGTCGGCGGCTGGCTCGGCGGTGCGTCGATCGCGCGGGCATCACTGCGAGTGACGCTCGGCGGTGCGCTCGCCATGGGGATCACCGCGGGCATCGGTCGCCTGCTCGGCGTGGCGGTCGGCTAGCGACGCCGCAGCGCTTCCTCGAATCAGACGTCCATCACGACGTGGCCCCGCGTGCCGTGCGCGACCACCACACACCGGCCGGCCTTCAGCTCGAGCTCGTACTTCGCGATGCTGTCCATCGGGACGCCGACGGTGGCGAGCGCGACCGCGATCACGCCGGCGGTGCCCCCGACCGCGGAGGCGTTGATCGCGCTCGCGATCAAACCGGCCCGGCTTCCCATGGCGACAAGCGGGCCACCCTCGGGAAACAGGAACAGAGCGCTGCCGAGGCACGGTCCCCATAGCGCCCCCCAGATTGCACCTTGCAGTCCGAGGTACTTCATCCCGTCGCCTGCATCGAAGCCGCTATCGTGCCGGTCGAGCTCGGAACCTCGGACACCGAGCGACAATCGTGTCGTGTGAATGCCGACGGCTTCGGGCATCTCGATGGCCGCTCGCGCGCTCGCGCGTGAATCATAGGTGTCGATGAGCCATGGAACACTCGCCTCGTCCATCCCGATGCAGGCTGCACCCCATGTGCCGTCGCCCGAGCGCCGAGCCGCGCGTCGTGACGGAGATCCCAGCCATCCGAAGTCACGTGAGCGCTCGCTGTGTTGCCCACCGAGCGCAGCGGGTACGAGACGGCGGCATTTCATCCGTACGAATACGCAGACGGGATCGAGCTATCGCGAGTAGCGCGTGACCGTCACGTCGGCGCGCTCCAGCAGAACGGTGGGCGTGCCGCGCGTCTCGACCGGAGCCGTGGTCGGCGTGCGCACGACGTAGATCCGGGCTCGCGTGCCCCACGGCCATGACGACGAGACACAGCCGCTGTAGTGCTCCAGCTGCGCGTACTGATCGCCGACGACGAAGCAGTCCGCCCCGGCGGCATCGGTGGTGATGGTGGTGGCGGCGGCGCGGATCCACGCGGTGGTCTCGCGGCGGTGGGCGCTGCGACGGACCTGGCCGTTCGCGACGACGACCCACGATACGGCCACGGCGACGCCGCAGACCATCGCGAGGATGCGGCGCTCGCCGAGCCAGCCGCGGATCGACTCGACGCCGAGGACCACGAGCAGGGCGACGCCGAAGAAGATGTAGCGAGCCTGCGCGTGACTCACGACGCCGAGGATCACGACGTCGGAGACGGCGAGGAACCAGAGGAGCAGGGTCGCGCGGTCCTTGAACCTCGTGATCGCGGCGAGGCCGGCGAGAAAGATCGGCAGGGCCAGGAGGCCGTAGTAATGGATCGGGTTCGAGGTGACGTACGTCGCGAGGCCCTGTGCGAACCACGTCTTGCCGGGCACGTCCTTGCTCGCGAGCAGGATGCCGAGCGGCGAGCCGGTCTCGGCGTACGCGCTGTAGAGATGCGGTGCGAGCAGCGCGAGGAATGCGGCCGCGGTCGCGACGATCGGCAGGGGCCGCTTCGCGATCGTGCGCCAGCCGAGCACGAGCGTGCCCGCACCGAGGAGCGCGATCGGAATGCAGCTCGCGTAGCGGAGGTACAGCGCGGCCGCGAGCAGCGGCGCCGCGATGACCACGCGCCAGCGCAGCTCGGTGCGCTGGATCACCTCGGAGACCATCACGAGCGTCGCGCCGAGGAGGAACGCGGTGGCCGGAAGATCCGACAGGAGATCGACCGACATGCCCATGACGCTGCGCATGCCCGCGAGCACCGCCACCACCCACGCGCCGGTCAGCGCGCCGTACGTACGCCACGCCAGCCCGCCGGCGGCGAGCACGAACGCGATCCCGAGCAGAAACGTGGGGAGCCGCGCCGCCACCTCGCCGCTGAACATCGCGCCAGGCAGCGCGATGACGCTCATGCCCGACGACGCGTAGAACCAGCGCGACGGCTCACCGGCGAGGAGATCCGCCGCCGCCAGCACGTACTGTGACTCGTCGTGACCGAGCGGCGGTGCCGCGAGCCAGACGATCGCCGCGTTGATGATCCACACCACGAGCCCGGCCCCGAAGATCAGCGTGGGCAGCCGTGCGCGCATCGTCGCTCAGTTGTCGAGCTGGATGAGACCGACCAGGTTGCCGAACGGATCGGCGACGATCGCGGTCTCGATCTCTCCGCCCACGTTGTGCGGGAGCTCGATCGGTCGACCGCCGAGCTCGGTGGTCAGCCGCGTCCACACCGCCTGGATGTCGGAGACCTTCCAGTAGGCGACGGCGCCGCCGGGCCCCGGCTTCAGCGTGGAGACATCGGGATCGAGGCCGAGCTCCTGGCCGTCGACCTCGAAGCCCGCGTAGAACGGCTCGTCGAAGTACGGCGGGCGGGCGAGCGCCGCCGCGTAGAACGCCTTGGCCTTCGCGAGGTCATCGACCTTGTAGATCACCGAGCGGATCGAGCGCAGCACCGGTAGCAGCGCCGCGTGGCCGATCGACATCACCGGTTTCTTCGGCTTTGCCTTGGCCGGCTTCTTGGCCTTCGCTTTGGCCGGCTTCTTGGCCTTGGGCTTCGCCACCGCTTACTCGTCGAACTTGAAGCTCGAGGGGTCCTTGTCCATGATCCGCTCCATGGCGGCCTCCTCGAGGAGATCGATCATGCGCTGACCGCCGTACTTCTTCATCAGCTTGTCGTCGTACTCGTCGGCGACCAGTGCGACATCGCGCAACGTGGCCGTGAGCTCCTCGGGATCGAGCGTGGTGCCGCCGAGGATCGTGTGGGTGAACAGCACGGTCTGCTCGGCCGGATCCCACGCGAACGCGCCGAACCGCAGGTGGCTGTTGAGCTCGAGCAGCTGCTTCGCGAGCGGGCCATCCACGTCGACGCCCTTCACGAGCTGTGACGTACATCGCACCATCGCCCGGTTGTCCCCCCACGGGACCACGTTGATCATCACGTAAGCCGAGCCCTGCTTGATCACGTAGAGCGAGTCATCGACCTTGCGGTACGCGGGGCTGGTCTGGAGCGTGCGCTCGATCAGGAGCGCGGTGGCTACCTCGGCGGGATTCATGTGAGCGTTGTTATCACGAACGGCAACGGCGGCGTGCCATACTCCGCGCGTGAGGTATCTGTACGCCTGCCTGGCGTTACTGCTCGCTACGCGCGTGGCATACGCCGAAGACATCGCCGAGATCGTCGTCGAGGAGAACACCAAGACCACCTCCGATACGGTGATCCTGGTTTCGAAGGTCGAGGTCGGCGACGCGTGGACGCCGGACATGACGGAGGAGATCAAACGGAACCTCGTCTCGAGTGGTCTGTTCAAGGACGTCGAGGTGTTCACCGAGCCCGCGAAGAAGGGCGGCGTGAAGGTGCACATCCTCGCGAAGGACAAGCACTCGTGGGTCATCGCGCCCGCGCTCTACAACCAGCCCACGAACAAGGGCGGCGGTCTCGGCTTCGGTGAGAACAATCTCTTCGGCCTGAACCAGAAGCTGCTCCTCTACGGCCAGATCGCCACCGGTGATTCGTTCTTCATCGGTGCGTGGATCATCCCCGCGATCGGCGGGACGCGGTTCTCCGCGCAGTTCGACACGTTCCTCAAGACCGCGCGCAACATCGAGTACGCCGCGCCGACCAAGTGGATCGAGAAGAAGGCGCGACCGATTCGCGAGTCGCGCATCCACTACCTGAACGGCGGATTCAAGCTCGGCATGGGCCTCTTCGGCGGTGCCCGCATCGAGGCGCGTCTGCGCGCCGCGAAGGTCAGCTACGTGAAGGACGATCTCGAGTACCGCGGCGAGAACGGCCGGGTCGCCGACCTCGAGCTTCCCGACGACGCTTCCCCCATTCCCGAGCCGGGCAAGGAAGGCTGGGACGTCTCCAACGAGTGGACGCTCACCGTCGATCGCCGCGCGAACTGGTACGGCGTGCAGAGCGGCTACAAGTTCACGGCGATCTACGAGACGGCCTTGCCCTCGCTCGGCTCGGACTTTCACTACCAGCTCGCCACCGCGTCGCTGTTCCGCGCGTGGCAGGTGCTCGCGCGCCACAACTTCATCTTCAAGGGTGGCCTGAACTACGGCAACAACCTGCCGTTCCAGCAGGAGTTCAAGACCGGCGGCACGTCGATGCGCGGCTACTTGAACGACCAGTTCCGGGGCAACTTCAAGGCGAGCTTGAACCTCGAGTACTCGGTGCCGCTGTTCACGGTGTTCGGTCTCTCGATCCGCGGCCTCGCGTTCCTCGACTCCGCGTACACCACGTTCACCAAGGTCTCGAACGAGGAGCGCAACTACCTCCCGAACTCCGACGCACGCGGGCTCGACCCGTTCCGCAACTCGGTCGGCGTGGGCACCCGGTTCTATCTCCGGCAGATCGTGTTGCCCCTGTTGGGACTCGATGTCGGGTATGGTCTCGAAGCTCGTGACGTTCAGGTCTATCTGGCGATTGGCCTTACTGATTAGCGGCTGCGGCGCGCCCGCGACTCCGCGCGTCACGCCGTCCTCCGGCGCCATCGATCTGGTGGTGGTCGGCGGCGATATTCGCACCATGGACCCCGCGCATCCGCACGCCCAGGCACTCGCGATCGCGGGCGGGTCGATCGTCGCCCTCGGCGATAGCGATGCGATCCGCACGATGGCCACGTCGACCACGCGCGTGATCGACGTGCACGGCGCCACGATCACGCCGGGTCTCATCGACGCGCACTGTCACCTCTACGGGCTCGGCGTCGACAACGATTCGGTGTCGGTGCGTGCGCTCGCCTCGGAAGCGGAGACGGTGAAGGTCGTGGTGGAGGCAGCGGCGGCGCGTCCGGCCGGCGAGTGGCTGCTCGGCCGCGGCTGGGATCAGAACCGATGGCCGGGGCAGCAGTTCCCGACGAAGGCGAGCCTCGACGCGGCGATCTCCGATCGTCCCGTGGTGCTGCGCCGTATCGACGGCCACGCGAGCTGGGTGAACTCGAAGGCGCTCGCCGCCGCGAACATCACGAAGGCGACCAAGGATCCCGCCGGCGGCACGATCGTCCGCGACGCGAAGGGCGAGCCTACCGGCGTCTTGATCGACAACGCCGCGGAGCTCGTCGCCGCGGTGATGCCGGTCGCGACGCCGGAGATGATCGAGCGCCGGATCCGCGGTGCGTCGCAGCAGGCGATCGCCGCCGGCATCACCGGCGTTCACGAGATGGGCATCGAGGACGCGACCGCGGCCGTGTACACGAAGCTCGCGGCCTCGCATCAGCTGCCGCTGCGCGTGTACGCGTACCTCGCGGGAGATCCGGCGCACCTCGAACGCCTCGCCACGGCGCCGGCGCCCGCGACGGGGCGGTTCGTGATGCGCGGCGTGAAGTTCTTCGCCGATGGCGCGCTCGGCTCGCGCGGCGCGCGCCTGTACGAGCCCTACCTCGACGAGCCGAAGAGCAGCGGTTTGTGGGTCACCGAGCCGAAGGCGCTGATGGCGGGCGTCGAGAGCGCGGTCGCGCACGGCTGGCAGGTCGCCACGCACGCGATCGGCGACGCCGGCGTGGGCAGCACGCTCGACGCGTATCTCGCGGCGGAGCGCGCGCATCCCGGCGATCACCGGCTGCGCGTCGAGCACACGCAGATCATCGCGCCCGCCGATATCGCGCGCATGGTGCAGGCCAAGGCCATCGCCTCGATGCAGCCCACGCACGCGACGAGCGACATGCCGTGGGCGGAGCAGCGGATCGGAGCCGTGCGCATCCTCGGCGCGTACGCGTGGCGCACCATGCTCGACCAGAAGATTCCGCTCGCCGCCGGCTCGGACTTTCCGATCGAGGAAGTCGCGCCGCTGCTCGGCATCTACGCCGCCGTCACGCGCCAGGATGCGAAGGGCAATCCGGCGGGCGGCTGGCATCCGGAGCAGAAGCTGACCCTCGACGAAGCGATCGCCGCGTTCACCACCGGCGCCGCGTACGCCGAGGGCGCCGAAGCCACGCGCGGCATGATCGCGATCGGCCGCCCCGCGGATCTCACGATCTACGACCGCCCGCTCGCCGCCGATCGCACGCTGCTCGACACCCACGTCGACTTCACGATCGTCGAGGGCGAGGTCGTCTTCGATCGAGGTGCGAAGTGAGGTTCTGCCCGTTCTGCAGCGCGGAGAACACCGACGAGCAGGGCACGTGCGCGCAGTGCGGCCGCAGGCTGCCGCCGCTCCCACCGCGCCGCGCGCGCAACGCCCCCGCCACCGGCGTGCAGCTTCCACCGCGCGCCCCGACGGCGATGTCGTCACGCGCCGCCACGCGCACGGAACCCACCGCGGTCGTTCCGCCGACGCCGAACGTGGCGACCACGCTACCGATGCCGGCACTCGCGCCGCCGCGGGACCCACCGCCGACGCAAGGGACCGAGGCGTCGCGCGAGGCGATCACGCAGCCACTGCCGCCGGCGGAGCGTCTCCCGGCTCCCACGAGCCCGCCGCCGATGAGCGCGGAGCCGCGTCGCGCGGGGACGACGAACCCGCCGCCGATGAGCGCGGAGCCGCGTCGCGCGGGGACGACGAATCCGCCGCCGGCTGGCGAACCTCGTCGCACGGGGACGGCGAATCCGCCGCCGATGAGCCCGGAACCGCGTCGCGCGAGCACGACCATGCCGCCGCCGGCTGGCGAACCTCGTCGCACGGGCACGACGAATCCGCCGCCGATGAGCCCGGAACCGCGGCGCGCGAGCACGACCATGCCGCCGCCGATGCCGGGCTACTCGCCGCAATCGTCGAGCCCGGGCATCGTGGTGCCCCAGGTGCCCTTCCATCCCAATGCGTCGGGCGTCGGTATCGTGCCGCCTGTCGCGGGCACGATGGTGTCGCCGGGTGCGCAGACCGCGCGACCGGGCAGCCACGCGGAGATCTCCGCCGCTCCGGCGGGGCCGATGATCGGCCGCGAGAGCGCGCCTGCGTTGCCGCCGCCGCCCGTGGTCGTCGATCCCGACGCGAATCGATCGCTCCTGAACGCAATCTCGCCGGGACCGGCCGCGCAGCGCCGCGACCTGCCGCCACCCGAACCGCGCGATGGCGGTCGCCGCGCCGAGGATGCGCCGCGCGGGAAGCCCACCACGCTGCCGCCCGCGATCCCGGCGCGGCCGAATCCGCCGTCGACGCCGCCGCCGCTGCGCACGCCCGGTCCGCCGCAGAACGCGTTCAACGACGACTTCAACACCGTCGCCGAATCACCCGCGTTCGGCGCGCCGCCGCTGCCGCCTCCGCGATTGCCCCCGCCCGTCACGCCGCCGGTGATCGAAGCGTCGCGGCCACGCCAGTCAGGCGATACGCCGCCGCCGACGAGGATCAACCGCGTCGAGGCCCACGCGGATCGTCCGTTCACGCCGCCGAAGGTCGATGTCGTCCCGGAGATCCCCGAGGCGGGGCTGTACTCCGCCGCACGCTACGCGGTGCGCTTCACGAAGGCGCGCTGGCAGCGGCGCGGTGCGATCAAGACGCTCGGGAACGAGATCAAGCAGGACACCGAGGCGCTCGATCAGGTGCTCGGCGCCCTCGGCAAGGCCGCGCGCGCGGCGAGCGTCGACGGGCGCGTGTTCTCGGCGGAGAACAATGCGATCAACGCGGCCGAGGAGCGCATCAAGGTCCTCGGCGCCGAGCACGGCGATGTCGACGGCCGCAAGGTCGAGGAGAACTCGCGGTTCGTCGACATCGAGCGCGAGCGCAACAGCAAGCTCTCCGAGGCCGAGCGGATGGTCGACGAGGTGCAGAAGGAGCTCGCACACCTCGAAGGACAGCGCAGAGGTTTGCGCGACAAGCGCAAGGAGCTCGAGCGCCGGCAGAAGGCGTACCTCCGCTCCGCCGAGGATAACGACAAGCAGGCCGGCAACGCACAGATGGGCGATACGCGGGCCGAGCTGCGGCGCAGCGCCGAGCAGCATCGCAAGGAGGCCGCGGCGCTCGAGCCCGAGCGCCAGGACGTGGATCGGCGCCTCGCCTCGCTCGAGCGGCCGATCGGCGAGGCCACCGCGCGCCTCGACGCGGCGAAGGCCGAGCTGGACGCCGCCAAGCGCAGCCTCAGCGACGCGCGCGAGGGCCACACGCACCGGCTCGCCGAGCTCGACGCCGAGCAGAAGCGCAAGTCCCGCGAGATCGGGCAGGCCGAGGGCGAGGTCGCCCGCCGGCTCGTCACCCTCGGCACCCTGGTGAACCTGAACCGCATCGACGACGTGCAGTTCGGCGAGCTGTACCAGCGCATCGACCGGTTGCGCGGCGCGATCACGGCGCGCACCACGGAGATCGAGAAGCTGACCGCCGAGCGGGAGGCCTACGACCGGGGCTCGCTCCTCCGGGGCGTGGCCGTGATCGGTGGCGCCGTGATCGCGTTGATCGCGCTGATCGTCATCCTCCGGGCCATCCTCTAGCCCCCCGGGTGCTAGACTCGAAAGGGCCGTGCCCAAGGTCCTGGTCTCCAACAACGGCGAGCTCCTGCGGCACTTCACCGCCGCGCCGTTCAAGCGCCTGGACTTGCAGCTCCTTGTCGCCGCCACCGGCGCCGAGGCCCGCGCCTTGTTCCTCAAGGAAGAGCCGGCGGTGGTCGTGCTCGACGCCGACGACAAGGAAGGCTTCGACGTCGCGAAGGAGATCAAGGCGAAGAGCCCGTCGACCCGCGTGATCCTCGTCGCCGGCAGCCGGCTCTCCGGCGATCAGATGCGGCAGGTCTCCGCGTGCGGCTGCGACGAGCTGCTCATCGCGCCGATGACCGCCGACGAGCTTCACGACGTGCTCGCGATCCAGCTCGGCGAGCCGCGCCCCGGCACCGAGGGCTTCGCGATCACCGTCGAGATCAGCGGCAAGAAGGTCGACGCGACCGTCTCGAACCTCTCCGTCGATGGCGTGCGGCTCGTGGTCTCCGAGCCGGTCGCCGAGGGCCAGTCCGCATCGATCACGGTGAGCCCCGAGGGCGAGACCGCGGTGACGATCAAGGGCACCTGCGTGTGGGCGCAGCCGCGCGACGCGAAGACGGTGGTCGGCGTGGCGTTCGACAAGCTCGATGCACCGGCGCGCACGATGCTCGCGAAGCTCACGCAGTGGCAGGTACGCAAGGACGGCGAGCGCACGCGCGTGGTGCTCCGCGGTGACTTCACCGAAGCCACGCGCTTCGACGAGCTCTTGCCGCAGATGGTGGGCCGCATCGTCTTCGACATGGCGCAGGTCACGTACATGAACTCGCTCGGCGTGCGCGCCTGGTGCGAGTTCCTGCGCCAGGCGCGGATCCAGGGCTACGAGTTCCACGCGTGCTCCGTGCCCTTCATCCTCCAGGCGTCGATGGTGCGCGACGTGATCGGCAAGGGCACGGTCACCTCGTTCTTCGCGCCGTTCCACTGCATCGGCTGCGATCACCAGGAGGAGCGGCTGCTGCAGACCGCCGCGATCCTCGCCTCCGCAGAGACGAACCCCGACGGTTCGGCGTTCGTGCCGCCGGTGTTCAAGTGCCCGAGCTGCGGTGGGGCGTTGGAGTTCGACGACCTGCCCGAACGCTACTTCGCGTTCCTCGAGGACGAGGCAGACTGAGCGATGCGTAGGCTCTTCATGCGATCCCTCGGGATCGCATTTGTGGCTTTCGCGTTGCTGTTCGGACTCGAGTTCTTCGCCGAGTGGAGCAGCGCCGGATATCCGGGCTGGGGCATGGGGAGCTGGGCCGGCGTCAACAACGCCAAGCTCGTCGACATCCTGTCGCCGATGGCGCGCGCGTACAACAACATCCTCGCGATGCTGATCGCGACCATCGGTCTCGCGATCCCGCTCACGGCGAACATGCACACGCCGAAGCTGATCGAGATGTTCCTCCGGGACAAGATCAACCGCTGGGTGCTGACGTTCATGGCGTTCGGCGCCGCCCACGCGTTGTGGGTCGACTACATGATCGGCCCGGAGTTCGCGCCGACGTGGTCGTTGAACCTCGCCGTGTTCCTCGCGCTCGCGGGGTGGGCGATCCTGATCCCGTACTTCTTCTACGTGGTGCGGTTTGTCGATCCGTCGCGGCTGCTCGTGCGCCTTCGCGAGGACGCGATGGATATCGTCAAGCAGGTCGCCACGCGCCGGCTCGATCCCCTCGAGGCGCAGACCCAGCTCTCGATGCGGGTCAGCCAGCTCGGTACGATCATCATCAAGTCGCTCGACCGCAACGATCGCGACGTCGCCGCCGAGGGTGCGTGGTCGATCAAGGTGCTGCTCGATAACTACGACCAGTACAAGTCGCGCATGCCGAAGGAGTGGTTCGTCGTCGATCGCGCGGACTTCGTGGGCCTCTCCGACGAGGCGCTCGAGATGCTGACCGAGACGAAGACCTGGTACGAGATGAAGTGCATGACGCAGCTCGAGCACGGCTTCTTGCGCGCGTTGCATAACGCCAACGACACGGTGTCCACCTTCTCCGATGCGCTCCGCGTGATCGCGTGCCGTGCCGAGGCACATCACGATCAGGAGGCGCTGCGGCTCGCGATCCGGTTCTTCAACAACTTCCTGCGCGAAGCGATCAAGGCGACGAACCTGCGCGCGGTCTACGACGTGTTCCACCAGTACCGCCGGCTCGGACGCGAGCTCGTGGATCGCCCGGAGCTCCTGCGCGAGATCGGGCATCACTTCAGCTACTACGCGGGCATGGCGCGCACCTACGGCATGGTGTTCGCCCCGCAGCTCGCGATCTTCGACCTCGGGTACGTCACGCGCCGCGCCTACGACCGCGCCTCTCCCGCGGCCGGCGAGCTGCTGCAGGAGGTGCTCTCGCTGCCGCACCGGACCGCCGACGACACGCACTCGATGGCGGTCAAGGCGAAGCTCATCCTCGGCGGCTTCTTCCTCGAGAACAAGCACGAGGCGGAGGCCGCGCTCGTGCGCAAGAACCTCGGCGACGTTGCCACCGAAGAGATCGAGCGTGCCGAGGCAGACCTACTCTCCGCCGGCCGCTCGTTCTTCGAGGTCACCGATCGTCAGCTGAACCTCGAGTACGTGCCACCGGAGCGCCGCGAGCCGCTTCGCAAGTTCTGCGCGTCGCTCACGATCGCGCGCAACTCCGGCGCGATTCCCGTCGCGACGTGATCACTGCAGCGCGAACGTGACGAGGAACGCGTTGTCGTTCAGCGTCTCGGTCTGCACGACCGGGTTCGTGGCCGTACCGCGCCAGCCCGCGATCATCACGTTGTTGCCGCTGACCGCCGCGCCCCAGAACTGATCGGGATA
>Ga0247741_1001932_pt1 | contig 11526 bp, 13 predicted proteins | sample UWRJL213509R2_FD_180945 | JGI IMG/M metagenome (GOLD analysis project Ga0247741, IMG submission 180945) | Plant litter microbial communities from Arlington Agricultural Research Station in Wisconsin, United States - UWRJ-L213-509R-2 | ecosystem: Environmental > Terrestrial > Plant litter >...
CGTCACCCCAGAACCGGGAGCCTTCACCATGCTCGACGACCAGCGCCTCAAGGTGCTCGAAGCCGCCATCGCCCGCGATCGTGCGGCGCTCGCGCCCGGGGTCATCGCCATGGACGGCGGAGCGCTCCTGGTGGGTACCGCCACCGATCCGATCGAGGTGATCTCCGTGCATCCGGCGGGCAAGAAGCCGATGCGCGCCGCCGACTGGTGGCGCGGTCGCCCCGCGGATGCCGTGGCGGTGGCACTGTGAGCAATCAGCATCCCTCGGAGCGCATCCGCCCCGCCCGCGGCGAGCAAAATCGTGTGGCGCCCGGACGCATCCAACCGGCTCGCCGGGTCGCCTACGAGGTGATCACTGCGGTGCGCCGTGACGACGCCTACGCCAATCTGCTGCTGCCGGTGAAGCTCGAACGCGCCCGGCTGGGTGCTCAGGATGCCGCACTCGCCACCGAACTCACCTACGGCACCCTGCGCCAACAGGGCTACTACGACGCCGTGATCGAGCTCGCGGCGAAGCGACCGACGAGCGAGATCGACGAGGCGATCCTCGACGTGTTGCGGCTCGGGGTGCATCAGCTGCTGTCGATGAGAGTCGCCCCGCACGCGGCGGTCGACGAGTCGGTGTCCCTGGCCCGCGAGGTCGGCTCCCGGTCGGCGACGGGCTTCGTCAACGGCGTGCTGCGCACCATCACGCGCTCCGAACCGTCCGAGTGGCGCGCTCGTGTGATGGCCGAGCCGCGCAACGACGACGAACGGCTCTCGCTCGAGTTCTCGCATCCCGTCTGGATCGTGCGTGCCTTCCGGCAGGCCCTGGCCGCGGAGGGTCGCGAAGACGAGCTCGAGTCGCTGCTCGAAGCCGATAATTTCGCTCCGAAGGTGAGCCTGGTGGCTCTTCCCGGTATCGCGACCGTCGCGGAGATCCGCGGGGAGCGTGCATCGAAGTACTCACCGATCGCCGGCGTCAGCGACGGGGGAGACCCGGCGCTGCTGCCCGCCGTGCACGAGGGCCGCGCTCGGGTACAGGACGAGGGATCGCAGTTGGCCGCCCTCGCGCTCAGCCGCGCCCGCCCGATCGAGCCGGGGGAGCGCTGGCTCGACCTCTGCGCCGGACCGGGCGGTAAGGCCGTGCTGCTCGCGGCCGAGGCGGCGAAGGCCGGTGTCACCCTGGTGGCGAACGAGGTCACGCCCGCACGAGCGCAGCTGGTGCGCAACGCCCTCGCGGTGCTGCCCGACCCGCCGCAGGTGCTGGTCCAGGACGGCCGAGAACTCGGTTCGCAGCTCGCGGGACAGTTCGACCGCATCCTGCTCGACGCACCATGCACCGGTCTCGGCGCCCTCCGCCGTCGGCCCGAGGCGCGTTGGCGCAAGAAGCCGAAGGACGTGCCCGAGCTGTCCTCGCTCCAGACGGAGCTGCTCGAGGCCGGACTGACCGCGCTCAAGCCCGGAGGCATACTGGCCTACGTCACCTGTTCCCCGCACCTGGCCGAGACCCGTGCGGTGGTCGGCTCTGTGTTGAAGAACCGCACGGATGTCCGGCGCCTCGACGCTGTCGAGGTGCTGTCCGGCGTGACCAAGACCCCGCTTCCGCTCGGCGAGGTCAGCGACGGACACGTGCAGCTCTGGCCGCATCGGCACGGCACCGACGCGATGTTCATCGCGCTGTTGCAGCGCGACCAGTAGCGAGCCCGACGGCCCCTAAAATCGTGGGATGACCGCGCGCATCAACCCGAGCATCCTCACAGCCGACTTCGCGAACCTGGAGCACGAGCTCGACCGCATCGCGACCGCGGACCTCGTGCACGTCGACATCATGGACAACCACTTCGTGCCGAACCTCACGTTCGGCCCGCGCATGGTCGAATCGCTGCAGCGGGTGACTCCGCTGCCGCTCGACGTGCACCTGATGATCGATGACCCCGACCGCTGGGCGCCCGGTTACGCGGAGGTGGGTGCCTTCTCGGTGACCTTCCACGCCGAGGCCGCGACCGACCCGGTGGCGATCGCCCGGCGACTGCGCGACATCGGTGCCCGCGCGGGCATCGCGGTCAAGCCGGGTACCGACATCCGCCCGTTCCTCGAGCTGCTGCCCGAGTTCGACCAGGTGCTCGTCATGACAGTCGAGCCCGGTTTCGGCGGCCAGAGCTTCATGGAGAGCACGATGCCCAAGCTCGCGCTGTTGCGTGAGGCGGTCGATGCCTCGGGACTGGATGTCTGGCTTCAGGTGGACGGCGGAATCACCGAGCAGACGATCGGCATCGCCGCCGAGGCTGGCGCGGACACGTTTGTGGCGGGTTCCAGCGTCTACAACGTCGGCGAGCCCGCGAGCCAGATCGAGAAGCTCCGGGCGGCGGCGGCGGCCCACTCGCACTGACCGTTCACTATCGCCCGTCCGTCTCGCTCATCGGTAGGCGCTGGAGCTGCCCGTGCTCATCCGTCAACAGGATCAGCTCGCCGATTCGTCAGCCAACAGGATGGATTCGGCATTCTGGCGCGCTCCATCCTGTTGACTGCAGCGCAGGGCCGGTTCGTTGCTCGACTACGGGCGCAAATTGGCATCTCGATGCCGCGAGTTGTCACTAACCCACTGCTATCGTCCGCAAACGGGTAGTCCAGTGACAACTCGCGAGCAGAATCGCCTGCATATCCCACGAGGGGGTGCTGGCAAGGCGAGGCGCGACACCGAACGACTCTGCTTGAATTGACCCATGAGTGACTTCAACAAGACCAAGCCAGAGATCGAGCCGTACGACGGCCCCGCCCCCAGCGAGCTCGTGCTCATCGACCTCGAGGTCGGCGACGGCCCCGAGGCGACCCCGGGCGCCACCGTCGACGTGCACTACCTCGGCGTCGACTTCGAGTCCGGCGAGGAGTTCGACTCCTCCTGGAGCCGCGGCCAGTCGGTCGACTTCCCGCTCGCCGCGCTGATCGCCGGTTGGCAGCAGGGCATCCCCGGCATGAAGGTCGGCGGCCGCCGCGAGCTGATCGTTCCGCCCGCGCTGGCGTACGGCGAGGCCGGTGGCGGACACCAGCTCTCCGGCCGCACCCTGATCTTCGTGATCGACCTGCTGGGCGTCAGCTAGACCTCGGTCTCGGCAACCAGCTCAATTCCAGGGAAGGGCGATCGTGGCGACACGGTCGCCCTTTCCCGCGCCCGCGGGCGGTACGACCAGCACTCCGGCGGCGTCGGCGAGCCCACGCATCATGCCGGATGCCCGGTGCCGGTTCGGCACGGCAGCCCCATGTTCGAGTCGGTACGGCATCAATACGTCGGCGCCGGTCACCCCGTCCACCGCGACCCCGAGCACGACCTCGCCGAGCGGAGCCGGCGCCGCACCGCGCAGCCCGGCCAGCAGCGGGCCGCCCACGCTGAGCAGCGACAGCATCGCCGCCAGCGGGTTGCCGGGCAGAGCGAGCACGAACCGGGCATGCGGGAGACTGGCGCCGGGGAGACGGGGATCGGGGAGACGGGCATCGGCCATACGGGCATCGGGGAGACGGGCGAGCAGCGTGGGGCCGCCGGGTCGCATCCGGATGCCGTCGATCAGGAGTTCGGCACCCAGCTCGACGAGGGCCGCCCGAAGGTGATCCCGGTCCGAGCCCCCGGTGCCGCCGGTACTAACGACGACGTCTACATCAGGCCGATCCAGCGCGGCGAAGGTGTCGTCGAGCGTGTCGGCGACCCGGCTCGAGGAGGTGACAGAGGCGCCGAGCATCCCGAGCAGCGCCGGCAGTTGCGGCCCGAAGCTGTCCCGGACCTGGCCGGGTGCCGGGATACCGGACGTGACGACCTCGCCGCCGGTGAGGGCGAGGGCGGCGAGCACCGGACGACGAACGCCGAGAGTGTCGTGACCGGCCCCAGCCGCGAGCGCGATGTGCGCCGGATTCAGCATCGTGCCCGGCGCGATCACGACCTCGCCGCGTCGTGCCTCCTCCCCGGCAGTGCGCACGTGATGGCCCGACTTCGGCGTAGGCGCCGCGAGGCTGCCGTGCGCGTGCTCGGCGATCTCGCTCCGTACCACGGCGTCGGCGCCGCGGGGGATGACGCCGCCGGTGACGATCGCCGTCGCCTCGCCGGGCCGCAGCGAATCGGCGTTCACGATCGCCCACGGGCCGACCCCGGCGACCGCCCAGCCGTCCATGGCAGATGACGCGTAGTGCGGCACGTCGTGCCGGGCCGTCACCGGCTCCGCGAGCACCCGTCCGGTCGCGGCCTCCAGCGGTACCGTCTCGCTCGGGACCGCGGATGCCGCGGCGAACGCCACCTCGCGCGCAGCCCGCCACTCGGCTCGGCTGCCCGTCGTGCTCTCGCTGCCGGCCGAACTCGTGCTACCCGTCGCGCTCACGCTAGGCGCGCCGTTCGATGCCTGCGTGATGGTCACCGCCGCTCCGCGAGGGCGGCGGCCGCGGCGATCGCCTCGCGCACCGCCCGGTCGGGCTCCACTCCCGCCGCGCTGGCCAGGCCGGCGGCATATCCGACGATGAACGTCGTGAGGGGTGCGGCCGGGCGGATCACGGCACGCGCCGTGATACCGGCCAGGGCGAGCACCGCGTCGACGTCGACGGTGAGACCCGCCAGCCCGAGTTCGTCGGTCAGGGCGACGGACCAGTCCGCAAGCAGCTGTGCCTTCTCGGCCTCGCCATCGGTGTGGGTGTTCTCGGTGTTCTCGCTCATGCGTGTGCTCCAAACAGTTCGGCGTCGGTCCAGGTATCGATGTCGTGGGTGCTTCCGGGCGGTACGGCGATCCGGGGCAGTGGATGGGTCTTCTCGATCGCGGCGAGCAGCGAGCGTACCGAGCTGCCGGCGACCGGTGCGGAGCCCGGTTGTCGCAGAACTGCCTCACGCAGGGCGACGGTCGGGTACAGGCCGGCCAGATATTGCTCGCGAGCCTCGTCGACCGCGATGCCCTCTCCGGCAGCAAGCAGCGCGGTGATCACCTCGGCCACCCGCGGCATGTCGCAGGCGAGCACCAGTACGTGGCCGACGGTGGAATCGAGAGCGGCCAATCCGGCAGCGATTCCGGCAGCGGGCCCGCCGAAAGCAGGGGCCTCGCGGGTGACCAGGATGCCGGGGGGCGCGACGACATCACCCACGACGACCGTGCGCCGGGCATCCGTTACCGCATCGAGGGTGATTTCGAGCAGCGTGCGTCCGTCGATCTCGAGCATGGCCTTTGCTGTGCCGCCGAGTCGCGAAGAACGACCGCCGGCGAGCACCACCGCATCGAACTCCATGCTCTTCACCCTAGGCGTCGCATCACTCGGACGACACGGTCGTTTGACCGTTGTCAGAAGCGGCTGGCGGTGTTACTCCTGACAGATGGGAAGAATCACGGTTCGGCGTCGCGTCACCCGCATCACGCTCGGGCAGGAACCGAGGCGTCGGGAGGACGTACTCGCGGTCGAGGAGCCGCTCGAGATCCGGGTGGGCGGAACGCAGCTCGCGATCACCATGCGCACCCCTGGGCACGACTTCGATCTGGCCGCAGGGTTTCTGGTCTCGGAGGGGGTGATCGCCCAGGGCAGGGACTTCGGGGCGGCACGCTATTGCGCGGGCGCAACCGTCGACGGCGAGAACACCTACAACGTGCTCGACGTGACGCTGGGCTTCGGGGTGCCGGCGCCCGACCCCAGCCTGGAACGCAACTTCTACACCACCAGCTCCTGCGGCCTCTGTGGCAAGGCGAGCATCGACGCCGTGCGCACGCTGTCGCGCTACGCGGTGGCGGATGACCCGCTCACGATCGATGCGGAGCTCTTGGCCTCCTTTCCTGATCGGCTCCGTGCTGGCCAGGACGTCTTCGAGAAGACCGGGGGACTGCATGCGGCCGCCCTGTTCGACGGGCGTACCGGCGAGCTGCTCGTACTGCGCGAAGACGTCGGTCGCCACAACGCCGTCGACAAGGTGGTCGGCTGGGCGCTGAAAGAGAACCTGCTGCCGCTCACCGGCATGGTGCTGATGGTCTCGGGGCGCGCGAGCTTCGAGCTGACGCAGAAGGCGTCGATGGCGGGCATCCCTGTCCTGGCGGCCGTCTCCGCGCCGTCGTCGCTCGCGGTCGAACTCGCCGGCGAGCTCGGCCTGACCGTCGTCGGGTTCCTGCGCGGCAACTCGATGGTGGTCTACTCGGCCGACCAGCGCATCCTGTCCGAACCCGCCGAAGTCCAGCCCCTCGAGAAAGCAGACGCCCGATGAGTACAGACGGCCCGGAGAAGACTCCCGTCAGCGCCGAGAAGAACCCCGTCAGTGCCGAGAACGACTATCCCGATCTCACCGTCGAGCGGCGGGAGGACTGGGCAGTCGGGATGCCCGCCATCTTCAATTCGATGGAGCCCGCCATCCGCCGCATGGGGCTCGGCCGCACCGCGAAGTTGATGACGACCATCAACCAGAAGGACGGCTTCGACTGCATGAGCTGTGCCTGGCCCGACCCGGACAACCGCAAGACCCTCGAGTTCTGCGAGAACGGGGCCCGCGCGGTCACCTGGGAGGCGACGCCGGTGCTCGTGCCGGAGGACTTCTGGCAGCGGTATTCGGTCAGTGACCTGGCCGACAAATCCGAATACTGGCTCGGGATGCAAGGGCGGCTCACCCAGCCCGTGTACAAGCCTGCCGGCTCCGACCACTACGTGCCGGTGAGCTGGGACGAGGCATTCTCTATCGTCGGCGATGCCCTGAAGGGGCTCGACAGCCCCGACGAGGCCGCCTTCTACACCAGCGGCCGCGCCGCCAACGAGACCGCCTTCGTCTACCAGCTCTTCGCCCGCGCCTACGGCACCAACAACCTGCCCGACTGCTCGAACATGTGCCACGAGGCCACGGGCACCGCCCTCGGCGAGGTGATCGGCATCGGCAAGTCGACGATCGCCTACGACGACTTCGAACGCACCGACTTGATCATCGTGATGGGGCAGAACCCCGGCACCAACCACCCGCGCATGCTCACGGCGCTCGAGGACGCGAAGCTCAAGGGCACCAGCATCGTCGCCGTCAATCCGCTGCCAGAGGCCGGGCTGATCCGTTACAAGAACCCGCAGCGGGTGCGCGGGGTCATCGGCAAGGGCACGCAGATCGCCGACCAATTCCTCCAGATCCGCTCGGGTGGCGACATGGCGCTGTTGCAGGCCGTGTCGAAGCGCGTGCTGTTGGCCGAGGAGGCGAACCCCGGCACGGTGCTCGACCACGACTTCATCCAGAAGCACGTCTCCGGGTTCGAGGAGACAAAGGCCAATCTGCTCGCCGTCGACGAGGCGGAGGTGCTGCTCGCCACAGGTCTCAGCTCTGCGCAGATCGACGAACTCGCGGAGCGCTACATCGCCGCCGACCGGGTCATCATCACCTGGGCTATGGGCCTCACCCAGCACAAGAATTCCGTCGCCACGCTGAAGGAGCTGATGAACCTGCTCTTCCTGCGCGGCAACATCGGCAAGCACGGTGCAGGCGCCTCCCCGATCCGCGGCCACAGCAATGTCCAGGGCGATCGCACCATGGGCATCTGGGAGCAGATGCACCCGGAGTTCCTCGATGCCATCCAGGCCGAGTTCGGCTTCGACCCGCCACGCCCGCACGGATTCGACTCGCTCAAGACCATCGAGGGCATGCAGACCGGGCAGATCAAGGTCTTCATGGCGGTCGGCGGAAACTTCGTGGCGGCGATCTCCGACACGGATGCCGCGGAGGCCGCCATGCGCGGCACCGAGCTCAGCGTGCAGGTGTCGACCAAGCTCAACCGATCGCACGGAGTGACCGGAGCCGCCGCCCTCATCCTGCCGACGCTCGGCCGCACCGAGTTCGACCTGCAGAAGTCCGGTCCGCAGTTCCTGTCGGTCGAAGACACGGTCTGCGCCGTGCACGCCACCCACGGCAGCGTGCCGCCGGTGTCGCCGAACCTGAAGTCGGAGCTGGCGATCATCGTCGGCGTGGCGCGGGCGACGCTCGGCGACGACGGTCCGGTCGATTGGCAGTCGCTGCAGGACGACTACGACGTCGTGCGTGAACACATCAGCCGCGTCATCCCCGGGTTCGAGAACTTCAATCAGCAGGTGCGGCACAGGGGAGGCTTCGTCCTGCCGAACGGCCCGCGCGACTCGCGCACCTTCGCCACCGCCACCGGCAAGGCGATGATGACGGTCAACGCGCTGGAGGCTCTGGAGCGGCCGGCCGGGCGCCTCATCCTGCAGACGATGCGGTCGCACGACCAGTTCAACACGACCATCTACGCGCTGAACGACCGGTACCGCGGCATCCACAAGGGACGAGACGTGATCTTCGTGAACCCCGACGACATCATCGAACTCGGCCTCACCGACGGTCAGCGCGTCGACATCTTCGGCGAGTGGCACGACGAGAAGGAGCGGGTGCTGCGCAACTACCGGGTGGTCTCCTACGCCACCGCTCGGGGCTGCGCCGCCGCGTACTACCCCGAGGCGAACGTGCTGGTACCGCTCGACAGCGCCGGTGAGGGCAGCAACACCCCGACGTCGAAGGCTGTCATCGTGCGGCTGGAGCCGGCGGCGGCACTCGTGCCAGCCGACGGGGCAGCGGTAATCCTCGGCTGACGAGCGGGTAGGGCGGCCATCGGTTCTGCGGAGCCGACCGACGATGCAGCACGATCAGCGCGGGCCACTAACCTAGAAGGGTGAAGACCTTCGACGACCTCTTTGTGGAGCTGAGCGAGAAGGCCGTGTCCCGGCCCGAGGGCTCCGGCACCGTGGCGGAGCTCGACGCTGGCGTCCATGCGATCGGCAAGAAGATCGTCGAGGAGGCCGCAGAGGTCTGGATGGCTGCCGAGTACCAGTCCGACGCCGAGACGGCCGAAGAGATCTCCCAGCTCGTGTACCACCTGCAGGTCCTCATGATCGCGAAGGGGCTCGCCCCGGCGGACATCTGGCGACATCTCTGATCGGTTCGTTCCGGCCCGTCGCCCGCATCCTTCTGCCGACCGAAAGAGACCAATGCTCCGCATCGCAGTGCCCAACAAGGGCTCCCTGAGCGAAACCGCCTCAGACATGCTCGCCGAGGCCGGATACGCCGGCCGTCGTGACCCCCGCGCGCTCAACGTGGTCGACCCACGCAACGACGTCGAGTTCTTCTACCTCCGCCCCCGCGACATCGCCACGTACGTCGGCTCCGGCGCTCTCGACGTCGGCATCACCGGACGCGACCTGCTGCTCGACTCCGGCTCCAGCGCGGCCGAGATCACCAGCCTCGATTTCGGGGCCTCCACCTTCCGCTTCGCCGGAAAGCCGGGTGCGTTCACCGACCTGGCCGACCTGAACGGCATCCGAGTGGCCACGAGCTATCCCGGCCTGGTCGGTGACTTCCTGGCGCAGGCCGGGGTCGCCGCGCAGCTGGTGAAACTCGATGGCGCGGTCGAATCGGCGGTCAAGCTCGGGGTCGCGGATGCCGTGGCCGACGTGGTCTCGACCGGGTCCACCCTGCGGGCCCAGGGGCTCGAGATCTTCGGCCCGGTCATCCTGCAGTCCTCGGCGGTTCTGATCGGCGCGAGCGCCGACAGCGGCAAGACCGAGCACCCCGGCATCGCCATCCTGCAGCGCCGGCTGCAGGGCGTTCTCGTGGCACGCCAGTTCGTGTTGATGGACTACGACCTGCCCGTCGACCTGATCGACCGGGCCTCCGCCATAGCCCCCGGGCTCGAGTCACCGACCGTCTCTCCGCTGCGCGACAGCAACTGGGTCGCCGTGCGGGTCATGGTGCGCAGCGACGACACCAACCTGATCATGGACCGGCTCTACGATCTGGGCGCGCGGGCGATTCTGGTCAGCCCGATCCACGCCGCGAGGATCTGACCGTGGCCGTCGTGACCCGCGTGATCCCGTGCCTGGATGTCGCGGCAGGCCGTGTCGTCAAGGGTGTCAACTTCTTGAACCTCCGCGACGCAGGCGACCCGGTCGAGCTCGCCGCGAAGTACTACGAGCAGGGTGCAGACGAGATCACTTTTCTCGACGTGACCGCGACGGTGGATGACCGCTCCACCACCTACGACGTCGTGCGGGCGACCGCGGAGCAGGTGTTCATCCCGCTGACCGTCGGCGGCGGCGTCCGCTCCAGTGACGACGTCGCCCGGCTTCTGGCCGTCGGCGCGGACAAGGTCGGTGTCAACAGCGCGGCCATCCAGCGTCCCGAATTGGTGGGCGAGATCGCGGACCGGTTCGGCGCCCAGGTGCTCGTGCTCTCCCTCGACATCAAGCGCACCGCAGCCACACCCTCCGGCTTCGTCGTGACCACGCACGGCGGTCGCCGCGAGACCGAACTGGATGCCCTCGCCTGGGCCGCCGAGGTGATCGAGCGTGGCGCGGGCGAGCTGCTGGTCAACTCGATCGACGCGGACGGCACCAAGGAAGGCTTCGACCTCGAACTGGTGCGGCTGATGCGCGAGCTCTCTCGCGTTCCGGTGATCGCCAGCGGCGGTGCCGGCTCCGTGCGCGACTTCGCGCCCGCGGTGGCGGCCGGCGCGGACGCGGTGCTTGCGGCGTCGGTGTTCCACAACGGAGAGTTGACCGTCGGTGACGTGAAGCGTGAGCTGACGGCATCCGGAATCGAAGTGAGATGACCATGAACACCCCTGCAACCGATCTCGACTCCGTGCTGACCCGGGCGAAGTTCGATGCGGATGGCCTGCTTCCGGCGATCATCCAGGAGCAGTCGACCGGGCAGGTGCTCATGCTCGGCTATATGAACGCCGAGGCGCTGCGGCGCACACTCACCGAGGGTCGCGTGACGTTCTGGTCGCGCTCCCGGCAGGAGTTCTGGCGCAAGGGCGACACCTCGGGCCACCGCCAGTATGTGAAGGGCGCGGCTTTCGACTGTGATGCCGACACGCTGCTGGTACAGGTCGAGCAGATCGGCGCCGCCTGTCACACGGGGGAGCACGCCTGCTTCGACGTCGACCCACTCGCTCCGACGATCGGCGGTTCGGAGAGCGACGACTCGCACCCGGAGCGCGGCTTCATCGGTACCGAGACCCCGAACTTCGTCGACAACGAGATCGACCAGGTCACGTTCGGTGAACTCGATGAGTGAGACCAGATGAGTGAGACAAGTACGCGCGCCGAGTTCGACGAGCTCCTCTCCGGGCATCGCGTCGTGCCCGTGATCCGTGAGCTGTTCGCCGACGGTGAGACCCCAGTGGGCATTTACCGCAAGCTCGCTCAGGGCGGTCCTGGCACCTTCCTGCTCGAGTCGGCGGAACAGGGCGGTATCTGGTCGCGCTACTCCTTCGTCGGCGTTTCCAGCTTCGGGGTGCTGACCCAGGTGAACGGCGAGGCGGTCTGGCTCGACTACGGCATCGACGAACAGCGGGCGCTGGGCACGGGATTCAGCCGTGCACCGCTCGAGGCACTCGGCCACCTCTACGAGCGCTGGGGAACCGCCCGTGTTCCCGGGCATCCGCCGCTCACCGGTGGTCTGGTCGGATTCATCGGCTGGGAGGCGATCCGGCAGATCGAGAGACTGCCCAACGTGCCCCCCGCAGACTTCGCGATGCCGGGACAGGCCTTCAGCTTCGTCTC
>Ga0247741_1001933_pt1 | contig 11525 bp, 13 predicted proteins | sample UWRJL213509R2_FD_180945 | JGI IMG/M metagenome (GOLD analysis project Ga0247741, IMG submission 180945) | Plant litter microbial communities from Arlington Agricultural Research Station in Wisconsin, United States - UWRJ-L213-509R-2 | ecosystem: Environmental > Terrestrial > Plant litter >...
AACAAGTCTCGATTTGGCGGCTTGCCTATAATTGGCGCGCGCAAAGAATAGATGCTGTCCCCTTGGAGTTAGTCCACCCAAACGAGAGATCGGTAATGGATTATCTCGGGGTGCTGAGAAATGGCCTTCGCCCACGTAGTCTCCGGATGTATCGGCGTGGGTAGATGGATCCGGAAAAAGCGGAGGGGTAGGAAGTGGTGAAAAGAAGGAAGGACGCATCTGGGGATGGTAGGCGGATGACGAATTGCGTGCGTTTACAGCCTTTGGAATATATATTGTATCTTGGTCGGTCCGATGGGCCATAGAGGTCGAGGGAAAAGTATCGGAGGGCTGAGCTGACTGCCATGTTCTGGCTGACGTAACGTGCATCGTCGAGACACAGTCTCTTTGCCAATTGGTCTTATGTCCAAAGTCACGTTCATTGGCTCCCTGAACACTTGGGAGATCATTAGGTGACATGGACGAAGCATATTGCTAGGAAGTAACAGAGGCAAGTTTTTAAGTGAGGAAAGTCTGACAGGTGATCGAATGTGTGCACTCCGCTCATCTAATTAGTACCGCTGATCATACCCTCATTGGGGCAATTGATAGCCTTGTGGGTCATGTTAAGGCTTGAAATGTATATCAGCAATCTTGGCGAGTTGCCTCGTGGATTACACACTTGACCGGCTACCAAAAACATGTCTGGCATACCGCTTGATGTATATTCAACTCGAGCTGAATATATTATGCATACGGCTTCGTCCCGATATTGAGTAGAGCGCTCAAGAACGCACCGTGAGATTCGCTGCACAGGATTCAAGGTTAACATCGGATAATTCGATATAATTAACACCAATAGTAGGACGGTGCGCGCTCGTCCCGGCGATTTTGGTAAACGTTTTCGTCTCAGCGGCATTCTCGATGCCTTCGGTGGTCCCAATGCTTGGGACTAGGTGCACACAGAGCGCCCACAAGCAGGTCAGCTGGACTCGAAAACCTCTCTACAACAAAGAAGATCTGATTCTCATGTCAACACAGAGTCTCAAAATAAAGGAGTGACGTCTTTAGTTTTAAGATAACGCCACACACCCAATAACAAACAATTTACTGGGTAAACCTCGCATCCATAGTTCAGTTCCAACGACTTACAACAGTCATTTAAATCTCTCGAAATTTCTGCATGGAGTTTGCCACACGCTTGTTGAGTACTCTAGCTGTCCAACCGACCTCTCAGTGTTCCTGAGAACGCAACGCGTCGACGCGTCAATTAACGGGTCATGTGACTAGCTGGCTTCTCTTTTTTCTTTTGGATTCTTTCGTAGAATCAAAGCAGAAAGCAGACTTTCCAGAGCCCACGAGCTTTCCCCTTAAGGCTGCTATCAGTTCTCCAGGTATCAAAGGTGCTTCGTTGGGAAGAAACATACTCTTACTGTATGTCAACAGTCGCGGTGCTCGGAATATCTGAGTTGCTCGTGGGTGCAGCAAAATTCACCAGATATGTACTGAAAATGTCTTCCTCATTTATCTACGCCTATTCGCGTGTAACATCCAGATATCACCTTGGTTCACTGTCCAGTGTCAGTTTCTGGGGCGTCGGAAGTCGGACAATGATGGCATCCTTCCCGATATATCCGACCAGGGCCGTAGTTATCTAGACCTCAACCGCCTCTTCCAACTTTCTCCGATTCCACCACATAGCCATCTCGAACTGCCCAATGCCTGCAGAGATCAAGAACAAAGTCTGTCTTATGTGCGCATTTCTCTATGACTAATTTGTTCGAGTTGAGAAAGACCCTCTCAGCGTTCACGACGGTTGGGGCATCGCTGCAGAAAAAGGCATCAAGGGCAATGCTATCGAAAATGCCGACACCAAGAACATGTCTTACATTACGGAGAACCACGAAGCCCTTACTCTCCTCGCGAGCGGTACAGCTGTGGGTTTGAGTGAAGGATTAATGGGTAATTCTGAGGTCGGGTAAGTTTTTTCGCGCTCCATTCCTTCGCTTTTGCTCAATCTAACCTACTAACTCAAAGCCATTTGAATATTGGTGCGGGTCGTATTGTGTGGCAGGATATTGTCCGTATCGACATGTCTATCAAAAAACGGCAGTTCCACAAAAACGACGCGATTTTGGAGAGCTGCAAGCGGGCGAAGGAGGGATCCGGTAGGCTGCACCTTCTCGGTCTGGTGCGAGATCTATCAATATCTTCCTTCCCTGGGAGCTGAAAATAGATTCTCTAGGTGTCTGACGGGGGCGTTCATTCACACATCAAGCATCTATTTGCGTTGCTCGAGACTGCAAAAGAGCAAGGCGTGCCACATACCTACGTGCATTTCCTTGGGGATGGACGCGATACTGCTCCTCGTTCTGCTAATAAATACGCGCAGGAGCTGCTTGACTTCATCAAGAAGCTCGGTTATGGTGAAGTTGCGACGGTCATTGGTCGATATTACGCTATGGACAGAGATAAAAGATGGGAACGAGTGAAGATCGCCATTGATGGTCTGGTGCTAGGTGAGGGTGAAAAGGTGGAAGGTGGACAGGAGGGTCTGATCAAAGCTATTGAGGCGAATTACGAGAAGGACATCACGGATGAATTTTTAAAGCCTCTCATCGTTGATGGCGACGAGGGCCGAATTAAGGGTATGTGAACAAGCTCTTCAATCTTTAAGTCCACTCCTTATTTCCCGAATTCAGATGGGGATACGCTATTCTTCTTCAACTATAGGTCAGATCGTATGCGCGAGATCACCTCCGTCTTTGGGCTTCCTGATAAGCCCATGGAAGTGACGATCCCAAAAGACTTGGTGAATTTTTGCACCATTATAATATCCGTCGTCATCGATTCTCATCAACAGCCTTTGTGAAGCATATCACGACCATGTCACGATACAATGCCGAGTTCCCATTCGCTATTGCCTTCCCACCTCAAGCAATGACAAACGTTCTCGCGGAGTGGCTTGCCAAGGAAGGCGTCAAGCAAGCCCACATTGCAGGTTGGTCGTTTTTAGGTGTTACCGATGAATAAATCTAATCCAATAACTTGTTATTCAAGAAACTGAAAAGTATGCCCATGTCACATTCTTCTTCAATGGCGGTGTCGAGAAGCAGTTCGACCAAGAGACTCGCCATATGATTCCATCACCGAAGGTCGCTACATATGACAAGCAGCCTGAGATGAGTGCACAGGGTGTCGCTGACAAGGTGGCGGAGGTTTTGGCTTCGGGAGAGGAAGACTTTGTGATGTGCAATTTTGCTCCTCCAGACATGGTGCGTTCAGCGACTGGTGTTTCCTGGATGCTTGCTTAAAGTCATCCGCCAACACTATTAGGTTGGTCATACCGGCGTGTACGAAGCAGCCGTCCAAGCAATAGGGGCTACTGACAAGGCTGTTGGAACCGTCTTCGACGCTGCCTACAAGCACGGCTATGTCCTCCTCATCACTGCCGACCACGGCAACGCGGAACAGATGCTCGACCCTGTCACTGGTAATCCCCACACTGCACACACTACGAACGTCGTACCGTTCCTTATGGCCGGCAAGGGCCTGAAGTTCAAAACCGAGAAGGTGAAGGAAAAGCTTGAGGTGAAGGCAGGCGAACAACCGAAAGGAGAGGAAGAAGCCAAGGAAGAGGGCGAAGAAGAGGATCCGCCTGCACTTTGTGATGTGGCCCCTACCATCTTGGATATCTTGGTGCGTCGTTCTTGGCGACGATATTATCCATACTAACCTGCGGGGATTCAGGGCCTTCCTATCCCCGACGAAATGTCTGGACGATCTCTACTTGCGCATGATTAACTAGACGGTCAAGACTCCTGAACGGCTGAAGAGCAAACTATATGGACTACACAGTAGAAAAAAAATCTAGATGTACACCTACGATCCTTCAACATTTTTGATACCTTGCTGAGGTTTGGTCAAAGTTCGATGATGGTCCACCCGGAGTTCGATCGGTCCGTCCTGTACCAATATGCTCTAATCCATGATCATTTAATCCTTTAAGACAAATTGAGTTCGAAGACAGTCTTCCTTTCAGACCAACACGGAGAAGAAAGAGGGGATTTATTGATAGGGGATTTATCGATGAGCGACCCGCCACTAACTCTGATGATATGTACTGCGAGGAGTGCGCTCGTCTATGAGATAGCAAAATATATAGGCACAAACGAGCACATTGATCCCCTACTAGACAACAGCGCATTTTATATCAATTGGGTGCAAAGTGAATGTCGAGCCAGGGAACGTGGTGAAGCTATTCCGGCCATGGATGTACGCGTCCACAATTTACCAATATGTGCGGGAAAAAACAAGTCTAGGAACTGCGTTTACAGAGAGTATTGTATCGAGTTGCTCTCTCCAAACTCGATTCGCTGTTGAATATTTGAATTTAGCACGAGCTGAACGGTAAATATATAGGCAGTTTACCTCCAGATACTTCTTCGAGACCTCGGAAAGGCCAAGAGTCGAAAATGGCCAGACATAATATTCTTGTTTCAGCTGCCGCGAAAGGATGAACGAAGTTAGCCGTGGGGAAGGTGATGAGCCCTCAATAAGCTCAGGGATGCGAGTGCAAAGAGCCTTTTTTGTATATGATTTAGAGCCTGGTGTGCTGAGATCGAGTATGAATGATTGACCAGGCAATTTGGAAATAATGGACTTACCGGGCGAGCAGGTATTCAATATATTTCACCGCAGCCTCCGCCTTTCTCTCTTCTATAGGCCTATATCTGCCACGCCTGTTGAGGGAGTCTAGGAGGGCGAGGAGGCACATGGCACTTTCAACTCGGCTATCGGTAGGTAATTGGTTCAACAGAAACGCCAAGCATTCTTCCACTCCGCGTAGTAAGTGAGTAAATATATCCTCTTTGTCCTGCTACGAGATTGATTAGATTAGAATAGGCGTTTGGGTGCCTGAATACACACCTGTGATTCGAAGTGTTGCACGAGATGCACTGCAAGGGAAACCGTGTCTCGCATGAGTGTGTGCGAATTCAGCTCGAGAACTCTTTTCAAAGACATCCCTAAGAGTGCCAGCCGAACGTCCGCTGTCCAAGCAGATTTCCCTAAAAGCGTCGGTACTGTCCTTAAACAGTACGCACGACAGTTCCATGCTGTGAAAAAAAAAAAACATATCATTGACGGAAGCACCAAGGCAGTGATTCAAAGAGCTTACCCCCGTACGATTGGTCTAAGTTCTGTATATTTGCAAGGCACAGCAACGCCATTTCTCCGAAGAACTTTGATCGATCGATGTAGAAATGCCTCGAGCGTTTCTCGTCCAGTAAAAAATCGCCTAGGGAAGCATGCGCAATCTTTACGATCTTTCCGTCGTCGCGCTGGGTAACATTTACAATTGAAGCGAGAGGTGCCAGCAGCATTTCGATTTTTGCTGGCTTTAACGAGAGAAGTTGGGCGATTTGTGAAATAAATGAAAGGTTCCACCGTTTGTCGTCGCCAACAATGAGGAGTCCTAAGATCCGGAGCACGTCCTTGACGTTTTCTTCTGATATGATGGAAAGAACGTGCCTGTATAGCGCGTCCAGATTTGCGAAGGGCAAATCTTTTTCTGCGAGTCCTGGATGAAGACCGAGAATGACCTCCAGACGTTCGATCGGATCATGGCACAACGAGGAGATGTAGCTGGCGACAATAGCTACATATATGAATTGGCCAGATGCTGTCCGTACGAGTTGTTCGATAATTTCGTCGCCTGGCCACCGAGATGGGATATAGTCTCTAGCCTGTGGGTGGGTGGCTTTGATATTTGCAAAGACACTTTCAAGGTAGTTATGGATGTCGACATCGGGATGGAACTTGTGATCAAGCGCCAACTGGGAGGAGACTGGACCCACGGATTGGGAGTTGAATGTCGCCTTGATGACAGTTTCTGCACGACTAGAAACCAGTATTTTGAACTCGCATACCTGGGCAGTGTGGATTAGGAGCCGGATGAGGTCGGATTGGCTCTGGGGATCGGAACATTCGTCGAGACCATCGACGACAATAAGACCTGGTGTCATACGAAGTTGAGAGTCTGCCTTCAGAGAGCGTATTGGACCGATGACAAGAGAGTTCATTTGCGTTTCTAAACTTCTCCTGAAGATCGAAGGGTCCAGCTCGACAGCAGCGGTTATCAATTGACGTAGCTCTGGTATGGCGATCGCGAGTTGGTAAGCGATTGTCGCGACGAATCCCGTATGTGTCGATCTATCAGCGTCCGTCCTAGAAAAGAAGAACGCTGCGAGCAGAAGCCTCTGCCTAGAGCATAGCTCTGCAAGGGTTTGTGCGATCGTGGATTTCCCGGCTCCTGCGTCTCCGTGAAGCCAGATCATCACCGTTTCCGGGTCCAAGAGTCCAAGAATGTAGTCCATCAGCCTTTGCAGAACCGCAACTCGCGTATTCTCGTGACACTTGGGTCTATTGAAGACTTTTCCAGAGTCGTGCATTGCATCCGGAACTATATGCACTTGTAGGCCTTCTAATCCAGCATCTAGGTGATAAAAGTGTTATAAATCACGACGATCTTCCAAGTAATGAGAAATTCGAACCTTGGCCTTGACCTATGGCCGTGAATATACCTCCGGAGATGAATATGTTCTTGACCTGGTGGAATAACGATGTAACGATAGCTGGCATCGACAATAGGTGGGCGGTGAACGGTATATAACGCTCAGATACTGGGCTTGAATATGTGCACTACGAGAGACTGCGAGCGCCGGGGAAGAGACGAAGGTAGATGTAGTCCAAGCCTCAAAGCAATTGGAAAGGGGTTTTCTTCATTGCGTCGACTTATATTTTAGTCTATGCGGTCTATTATTCGTCATGTGAGAATTTACTGTGCTTGGACAATTCGATCACTGTCAACATTTTGGGTGCGACAGGCCCAGCTCCGTTCTTATATATCGATTGGAAGTCGCTCAGCTCCATTACTGAAAGCTGGATGACTCGTCTCCGAAGTGAGTCTACATATAAAGAAGATTAAGATTGAGTGCTTGAGCACTTAGTCCGGTCTCTCGAGGTCGGCTGTTATCAGCTGTTAACTGTTCGGAGCGTGCAGTGTTTGCAGGACCCCGGGCCCTGGCATTAGCAGGCGCACTCTGAGACCAATCCGGACAAAAATCGAGGATTATCTTAAAACAGCTGGATATTAATCCGGACAAAATTGGCCAAAATCCTCATCAAGCTAGGTACATTGTCCGCACGAAAATGGTTCATGGGAGCCTCAAACTGGAGATCCGTAGACTGGACCAAAATTTCGAGGGAGATTTGGCCTAGAAACAACCTGAAACCACGCAGTGTTGCTCGGAACATAAGTTAGAAGTTATTTTTGAGGAATAGAGCTGAAAAGACAAGAATAACGGCTCCAAAACCCTTTTTTGTGGTATCTACTGTCCGAAAATTTGCTCAAAGCTAGATGTAATCCGGACAAAAATCGGTCTTGCCTGTCCAGACACATACGCGTTTTCAGTATCAGAGTGCGCCTGCTAATGCCAGGGGTCCTGTGTTTATGGACGGAGCATGTTTCATAGGGGTAGACTCTCAGGTAACCGGTCAGTGTGTGAAGGACGGCACAGTATATCAGCTGACGAAGGGGAATTGAAGGATGTCTTGTCCACTTGCAAGACTTTAACTACGATTGAAGCTGGCAACTGGACTAATGAGCTGACACGACAAGAAATTTTATAACAGAAATAAAATAGCAGCGGAAAGAGCGTTAAATAGACAAACCAGGGCTTGTGCAACACCCGAGTCGGCTTTGAAAGTCAGGGCCAGTGATATCTATTGAACCCCCAGTGCAGGAGATGTAGACCGATAAGGAATAGTTTTACAGGTATGACAGCCATTCACTGCGGAGATCGATAGCTATGAAAAATAGATATGAAGGTATGCTACAAGTTCAGTCAGAAAACGCACAGTGACGATGAACGAACCGGGATGGCGCCGTTAAGCGCTCGTGTCTAAATTTAGCTGGGCCAACTGATGTTGTGGATTTGGTGCTCAAGCGCTCAATGCTCACTGCTCAGTCAGCATACCCACAGTATGTGCTATAATCCTGAAGTTAGTACAATGCAACGGCCTCTGTACAACTTTATGTTCAACTTGTAAGCGATAAACGTTTAAACGTTGACCATCGTCATTGTAGACGTGTGTATGTAGATGAAATTGCGGTACTATTTGTGAATATAGTCACGTCCTGATGGAGTTCTACGTAGACCCCGAGCCAAGGTCCACTGATCTATGGACCGCAATTAAAATATCTGCTCTATACTAGTACTTCTGTATGAGAACAACCAAGAAAATCTTCAACGTTGGAGGAGACGACTGTCTATGAATATCAGGGATGATGTCGAAGCCAAGGGAGATACTTGGTGGTGTCTGTGAAATAGATAGATGCATCCCAGACGTTATAGCAAATTACAGCCGGGCATTTATTTAGCGTTTACGATTCTTGCCACCATCTAATTGATGAAGACCATCAGCAACGTTCAATATTCAATGATGATAAATGGCTAACGTGAGATTCGAACACTGTTGTCGTTCCCAACATTACTTATCACGCTATTCATCACATTTCCCGAATTGACGTTTGAGACAGACATCGGCCCACCAGGCGGGGTATGGCCCCCATAGTAAGGCCCCAAATAGGGGTGGGGCGGCGGAGAGTACGGAGTGAAGTAAGCATTTCCGTAGGTACCAGGTGGTTGAAAGGGTGGCGTTGGCGGATAAAACGAGGAGTAAGGTGACATTGGAGGTGGGGAATTCGTATTATACGGATAGTGGGGTGAGGAGGCTGGCTCTGCGTTCTTCTTCGGCTTTCGTGGAGATGGAAAGTCGTATTCGTCGTCCTCGCTGTCGTCACTATCCACCTCGTCCGTTTCAACAGCAGATCTCCGATCCTTCCTTCGAGACTGCTCTCGCTCAGCCTTCAGAAGTGCCTTTTGCTTGGCCTTCAGTTTCCGGAGTTCCTTAAGCTGCCTCTCTTCTAAAGCTTTCTCCGCCAACAAGGTATTTAAGGGGTCTTCGTCTTTCGAGTCAATTCTAAGGCCTTGACCCTGCTGTCCAATGTTCTCCTTCACATCGGCCAATATGAGCTTGATCTGCGCGAGAGTTTCATGTACTTGAAGATCCGAAGAGATCTACAAAACGGCATCGTCAGATACCGCTAATGTAGATGTAGATTGGGTTACCTCAAACTTGTTAATCGCCTGTTGAAGCCTTTCACGATATTCCTTGATATCAGTGACATCTGTCGAACTCGATAAAACACGTTTGAACAGATTTCTGTGGGCCTTCTTTTCCACAAAGTCCTGGATTGACTGTAAGGTCCTATAAATGGGATAAATTCCCTAGATGGTATAAAGAAAGAATGAGATTGTTCACCCAAGAAGGTCGATGATCACATCGTTGAGATGCGGTCCCGGCCAATTCTTCTTATCCTCAGATTTCTCATACGACCTCCATACCGCAAAAACAATGCTGGCTGCATCTTCTGCAAGCCGCTCAAACTCCTCCTTGTTGTCCTTGACAGCCTATTATCTTATCGATCAGAAGATGGTCGACATACAAGAGCCGATGATCCGTACCTGCACTGTGCTGACGATTTGAAGAGTAGCGGTCGCTGCTTGCTGCAGGAAGGGGACAGGTGCAAGCTGTGCGGCCTGTTGTACACCTTGAAGAATCAAAACCCCTCCATTGACGCTCGCTTGGAACCAATCAAAGTCATCGTCTCTCTTCTTCTTATCCTTCTTGCCGGATTTGTGGACACCTTTGGGTGACATTTGTATAGGATGGATTATCGAGAGAGCGAGAGAGTGGAAGGAAGCAAGGAGGTGTGGATGTAAGCGGAGAGGTAATGAGGACTTCGCATGTACACACCTTGAGGCTCGGTTATGTTGTGTGACAAGGTAGACATAGCCACTAGTCTTCCGAGTACCGTAGTACCCATTGTGGTATTGCTTGCATTCTTGAATACAGACGCCAAATCACAGCGCCATGGAAGCGCCTTGTAAAGTATTTGGGTGGCATGGAACCAAGTGGCACAGCATTATTGAGCGTACCTCACGTCCACTCAACAACGGGACCGACATAATGACAAGGCACCCGCAACATTTCAGCACGATCTTGACCTGGTTTGACCACTGATCACAAGGAACAGCTCCAGCTAGTATAGCCCTGGATTAGAATGTGCCGGAACGTTGTGGAGCATTAGCTATTCCCGTAGCGCAGCCATGCATAGCAAACTGGTGAAAAATACTTCGAAGATCCGTCTGAGAAGTCGCTCTAGAAAGTATAGCGAATTCTTGTGTTACTTGAGAATCGCGATGATGGTCCTGGCCATGGCAGTGGTCCACTGCTGGTCGAGTTCAGAAATCACCATGCCCTTGTTTGGCAATGCCGATCACACACATCACAGCCACATACTGTACTCATACTACTGATAACCGACGCCTCAATCCACTATCGCCGATCCCTGTCCGAGACCACCGTAAGCCTTGAATCCCAGAGAACTGTTACACATTGTATCTCATCTCAATCACTTCCAACAGATTTTTGTATGTGACGAGGCATCATCGAGGGCGAGCTCTACCTACTTATTACTATTAGTAGTATTAGCGCTCGTCTAGCAGATAGACAGGAAGCCATATATATCAGGGGGGTATCTGTTGAGTCATTACCGACCGCCATCATAACGGCGCCCAATAATACGTGAGAAAGTGAGCCCACAAGCCGTGAGAGCAGCCTCATGCTCTCCCCAATAAGGTCAAAAGGGCCAAATGCGGATAGAGCTAAGGGGATACACCGTGAGGCAACCTGCTTCGCTCCGCGTCAGATATCAGCATAAGATTAAATGGAATGCAGGATAATCTTCGCCTAAAAGGGCATTTTCGGGGTTAATTTTGAGAAGTGCACTAAAGCATCTGCCAAACTCGGCGAACTCTGAAGATCATACTCGATAAGAACACCGCACCTCTATAAGTATTTCATTCGCACTTCTTGAGTGTTTAGCCACTCCTCTTCCTTTACCACCACCGTCCCCTCTCTTCAGCAATGCCACTCTCTTCCGCCGTCGTCCAGACACTTCGCGTTCGGCCTCAACTACAATCCGCAGTGCGGGACGCCATGTCTCGCGTCGTCTCACCGTCAGGTACAGAGCCTAATTCACCACCGGCCCCTGAAGAAGTGCTTCTCAGCTGTTATCGTACCAAAACCGAGCAGCTGGGCAGCAGTTCTTCAGTACAACCTCATATGTCGGCTTCGGCCTATCGATCGTCACCTGTTGAGTACATCCCGGCGCCTAAACCCTCCTTGACACCCTCCTCGAAGCCAAGGTCCAAGGAAACACGCGTGAAAGGACGATCGAACTTGGCAGAAGAGCAACGAAGGCTGAACCTTGAGTCGGATCGTTTCGCTAAAATCATCAGCCCAATACTCGTGGAATGCATCGGTTGTGGGAGACATGTCAAGCTCGATGCCCGGGGAACGTACTACACTCAGTTCTGGTACAAGCACAGAGACGGGTGCGAGGCTATTCCGAAGGA
>Ga0247741_1001934_pt1 | contig 11524 bp, 8 predicted proteins | sample UWRJL213509R2_FD_180945 | JGI IMG/M metagenome (GOLD analysis project Ga0247741, IMG submission 180945) | Plant litter microbial communities from Arlington Agricultural Research Station in Wisconsin, United States - UWRJ-L213-509R-2 | ecosystem: Environmental > Terrestrial > Plant litter >...
CGGCCGAGGCGCCGCCAGTGCCGATCGCGATGATCACCGGATCGCGGTCGATGATCGCGGGCAGGGTGAAATCGCACCAATCGGGCCGGTCGACCGCGTTGACCAGCACGCCGCGCGCCTTCAGCCGCGCGACTGCCCGCTCCGCGAGCGTCTCGTCGGCAATGGCGACGATCGCGAGTGCCGCGTCGGCGCCTTCGTCGCTGATTACCGCGCCGGCGCGTTCGAGCAGGCGGCGCTTGGCGTCAGCCGCCTCGCCGTCGCCCAGCAGGATTACCGGCCGGCCTGCCAGCCGCACGAACAGCGGCAGGCTGTGCAGGGTCACGCGGTCAACCACTCCGGCAACCGCTCGGCGGCGATGATCGTCTCCGGTTCGATCCGGTCCGCGACCACCGCGAACCTGTCGCCATCGACCATCACCTCGGGCACCAGCGCGCGGCTGTTATAGGTGCTCGCCATGGTCGCGCCATAGGCCCCGGCGGTGCGGAAGATCGCGAGATCGCCGGATTTCACCGCATCGATGTCGCGCGCCATGGCGAAGGTGTCGCCGCTCTCGCACACCGGGCCCGCGATATTGGCGATCATCCGTTCGCCGGTCGGGCGAACGGCGGCGAAATCGTGCCACGCGTCGTACAGCGCCGGGCGGGCGAGGTCGTTCATCGCGGCGTCGACGATCACATAGGGGTTGGTCACGCCGGGCTTCACCCAGATCACCTTGGTCAGCAGCACGCCGGCATTGCCCGCGATCACCCGGCCGGGTTCGAACATCAGCATGACGTTCCAGCCCTTGGTCACCCGCGCGACCATCGCGCCATATTCGGCGGGGCTCGGGGGATTGTCGCCCGCCTTGTACGGCACGCCCAGACCGCCGCCGAGATCGACCCGCTCGATCGGGTGGCCGGCCGCGCGAAGCTGCGCGACCAGCTCGCCGACGCGGGTATAGGCGGCCTCGAGCGGGGCGAGATCGAACAGCTGGCTGCCGATATGGATGGCAATGCCGCGCATCGCGAGGCCGGGCAGGGCGGCGAGCCGGCCGAAGATCGCCGGTGCCTGGTCGATCGGCACGCCGAACTTGTTCTCGCTCTTGCCGGTCGAGATCTTGGCATGAGTACCGGCATCGACATCCGGATTCACCCGAAGCGTCGCATTGGCGCGGATGCCCATCCCGGCGGCGAGCCCTGAAAGCGCTTCGCCTTCCTCTTCGAGTTCGAGGTTGAACTGGCCCAGCCCGGCATCGAGCGCGCGCAGCAATTCGACCCGGGTCTTGCCGACCCCGGAAAACACCACGTCCTCGGCCTTCATGCCCGAGGCCAGCGCGCGGGCGAGCTCGCCGCCCGACACGACATCGGCGCCATAGCCCTCGTCCGCGAGCACCTTGAGTACCGCGAGATTGGGATTGGCCTTGATCGCATAGGCGAAATGGGCGCGCTCGACGCCCGCGAGCCCCTCGCGGAACACGCGCGCATGCCGCGTCAGCGTGGCGCGCGAATAGACATAGACGGGGGTACCGACTGCATCGGCGATACGTTCCAGGGGAACGCCTTCGGCGTACATCGCGCCGTCAACAAGACTGAAATGGTCCATGAGCTCAATTCGGTGGGAGGTCGTATTCGTCGCTGCGGCGCTCCTCGGAACTGCGGAGGAGGTCGTCGCTGCGGGCGGGGCGCGCCTGGTTGCTCGGTTTGAGCAGTTCCTGGGCGGTCGGCGGTTTCTCCGCACCATAGGGTGCGATCGGCAGGGATTCGCCTTTCTGCGGTTTCAAGTCCTGCCGCGAGCCGCAGCCCGCCAGGGCCGTGGCGGCCAGGGCCGCCCCAATGAGCATGGCGCGTTTCATGATCCGCCTTCCTTCTTCGCCGCCGCGATCGCGGCCCGTACCCGTGCCGGCGCGGTCCCACCGAAACTGGTGCGGCTGGCGACCGATGCGTCGACGCTGAGCACGTCATAGACGCGTTGATCGATCCGCGCATCGATTGCCTGCAGGTCGGCCAGGGGAATCGCATCGAGCGCGATGCTACGTTCTTCCGCCAGCTTCACCGCGCGGCCGGTGACGTGGTGCGCCTCGCGGAAGGGCACGCCCGCTTCGCGCACCAGCCAGTCGGCCAGGTCGGTCGCGGTCGAGAAGCCCGTCTCGGCCAGGCCGCGCATCCGCTCGGTACGGAACGTCGCGCTCTCGACCATGCCGGTCATGGCGGCGATCGACAGGCCAAGCAGGTCGTGCGCTTCGAATACCGGTGGCTTGTCGTCCTGCATGTCCTTGGAATAGGCGAGCGGCAGGCCCTTCATCGTCACCATCAGCGCAGTCATGCAGCCAATAATCCGGCCGGAATGGCCGCGCACCAACTCGGCGGCGTCGGGATTGCGCTTCTGCGGCATGATCGACGATCCGGTCGACCATTGGTCGGACAGCGAGACGAAACCGAAGGGCTGCGATGCCCAGAGGATGAATTCCTCGGCCAGGCGCGACAAATGGAGCGCAGTTTGCACTGCCGCGGTCAGATATTCGATCGCGAAGTCGCGGTCCGACACGCCGTCGAGCGAGTTGCGCATCGGCCCGTCAAAGCCAAGGGCCGCCGCCGTCATCTCCCGATCGATCGGAAAGCCGGTGCCGGCCAGGGCCGCGGAACCCAGCGGCGACCGGTTCATCCGCGCGCGCGCATCGGCGAAGCGGCCACGGTCGCGTGCGATCATCTCGTGATAGGCCATCAGATGATGGCCAAGTGTCACTGGCTGCGCGCTCTGGAGATGGGTAAAGCCCGGCATCACGCTTGCCGCGTGCTCCTCGGCGCGGGTGAGCAAGGCTCGCTGGAAATGCGCAAGGCCCGCGTCCACGGCGTCGATCGCGTCGCGCACCCAGAGGCGGAAATCGGTCGCGACCTGGTCGTTGCGCGATCGGGCAGTGTGCAGCCGGCCCGCGACAGGCCCGATGGCGTCGGCGAGGCGCGCCTCGCTCTGCATATGGATGTCTTCGAGGACGAGATCCTCGGCCACGCCGTTCGCTTCATAATGAGCCGCGACCTGGTCCAGGCCGGCGCCGATCATTGCCGCATCCTCCGGCGAGATGATGCCCTGCGCACCCAGCATCGCCACATGCGCCCTGGATCCCGCCAGGTCCTGCTTCCACAGGCGCTTGTCGAACGGGATCGAGGCATTTATCTCGCGCATCACCGCCGCCGGCCCTTCGGCGAAGCGGCCGCCCCACATGGCATTGGATAGGTCCGATATGTCCTTGCGCTCGACGATCGTCTCTCTCCTGGCCACCGGGCTGCTGATCGGCGGCTGCGATAGGCAAGTCTCCGCGCCGGAGCAAGCAAAGCCCTCGCCCGCCGTACCGGCAACCTCCGTGGCACCGGCCGGTGCCACGGACGGCGAAAAGCCGGCGCTCGAAAAGATCGGGACGCTCGACCGCGACCACAAGGGTGAGGCTGCGCCCCTCGTGGCGTTCCAGGATCCGGCCGGCAAGCCAGTCACGATCGCCGCCTTCGCCGGCAAGCCGGTGCTGTTGAATCTCTGGGCGACCTGGTGCGCGCCTTGTGTCGCGGAGATGCCGACGCTCGATGCACTGGCGAAGGACATGAAGGTGGTGGCCGTCAGCCAGGATCTGGGCGGCGCGGAGAAGGTCGCGCCGTTCTTCGCCAAGACAGGTCTCAAGCAGCTGCAGCCTTATCTCGATCCCAAGGTTGGTCTGAGTGTCGCGCTGAATGCGGAATTGCCGACCAGCATCCTTTATGATTCGACCGGCCATGAAGTGTGGCGGATGACGGGCGGCATGGATTGGACGAGCGCGAGCGCACGCGAACTGCTCGCTGAGGCGCGCTGACCGGAAGACGTCTCACCGCCGCGTCCGGAGCCCCGAATTGCAAGCCCGTCCAAACGCCGCGCGCGTTGGCCCGTGGAATGAGCCACTGGGTTGGGCGCGGCCACTCTTCGACGGTAGGGCCGAATCCGTGCCATTTTTGCATCAGCCTACAAAACAGTGAAGCGTCCCATGCCGACGCCGCATCCACCCGCTTGACGATCCCTCGAACCGACCCTAGGAATGCCGCAATTCCCGATCCTATATGATATCAAATCCAATAAGATGTCGGATCGGGAGTTGAGAGGATAACCAGTCTGAAAGGGGGAACGGGATGCGCTTCTCGTCTAAAATCAAATTAAGCGGTTCCGTGATGGCGTTGTCGGCAGCGATGATTTTCGCGCCGGGTATCGCCTTCGCGCAGAACACGCCTTCGACCACTCGGGCCACTCCGGCCGACGACGCCACGCTGCCGCAGGAAACCCTGTCGGACGGCTCTGCGGCTGATCTCGGCAAGGACATCGTCGTCACCGGCACCAGCATCAAGGGTGTCGCACCAATCGGGTCGAACCTCGTATCCGTCGGTCAGGCGACGATCGAGAAGACGGCCCCGATCAACGTTTCGCAGCTGGTCAACACCGTTCCAGCAATCACGACCTCGGGCTCGCTGGCCCAGGGCGAGAACGCCTATTCCTATTACTCGCCGCAGATCCACAGCCTCGCCGGTTCGTCTTCGAACACCACCCTGGTGATCATGGACGGCCTTCGCCTGCCGGGTGGTGGCACGCAGTTCGCCCAGACCGATCCCAACATTATCCCGGTCAGCGCCATCGAGCGCGTCGAGGTTCTCGCCGACGGCGCGTCCTCGGTGTACGGTTCGGACGCCGTCGCGGGCGTGGTCAACTTCATCACCCGCCGGACCTATGACGGTCTCGAGGTGAATGCGCGTTACGGCTTCGCCGACAATTATCACAACTATGACATCAACGGCATCTGGGGTACCAAATGGGATACCGGCGGTGTCTATATTGCGGGGTCCTACAGCAAGGGCAGCCTGCTGATGAACAAGGACCGGCCCTTTGCCAGCCTTGGTGATTTCCGCCCTGTAGGCGGCACGAATACCAACAGCTATAACTGCAGCCCCGCGACCATCCAGGTCACCGGCCGCCCGGCCGGCGCTGGTCCCAACCCGTCGGGCGTCTATCTGTCGCCAAGCGCGACCACCACGGTCGCCAACACGGCGGTCAACGCGCCCTGCAACAACTCGGTATATGGCGTTCTGGTGCCGAGCCAGTGGCGCGCCAACACCATGATGAAGGTGTATAACGAGTTCGGCGACGACTTCCGCATCACCGCGATGTTCAATTACAACATCCAGAAGACGAAGTCGCCGAACGGCCCGGGCACCATCACCAACGCGACCGCCTTTGGCCCTGGACGCGGGATCGCATCCTATACCGCGCCCAACGGCACCGTGACGCCGTTTCCGCAGGTCAACCCGTTCTTCGTGGCGCCCGCGGGTACGCCCGATGCCACCCAGGAATCGGTCAGCTGGCTCGCGCTGCGTGACGACGGCAACTATGGCTATGGCGAGTCCGAAGCGGATTCGATCTATGCGACCTTCGTTGCGGAATATGACCTGAGCGACAGCTGGACCGTGAAGTTCAGCGACGCGTTCGGCCGCAATCGCTCGGCGCTCAATACGATCGACGGTTTCTGCGGATCCTGCGCCCTGCTCGCCCTGAACGGCACGGCACAGGTCAGCGGTAACACGACGACCAGCGACATTGCCGGTCAGAACGTGATCGCGCTGAACCTGCCGCTCACCACGGCGAATGCGCTCGACGTGTGGCGGACTGGCACGGCCAACCGCACCTCGGCGGCGGTGCTCCGCTCGCTCTATGGCGCCGATAGCCAGAACACCAACTTCAACACCTTCAACCAGATGAAGCTCGACTTCCAGGGCGGCGTCTTCAACCTGCCGGCCGGTGAAGTGAAGGTCGCCTTCGGCGGTGAGCATTACTGGGCGAACGAAGTTCAGAAGATCAACGGCGCCAACGGAACGGGCCCCACCGTGAACGGCGCGAACTTCCGCCAGTATATGTATGAGCGGACGGTCAACTCGGCCTATGCGGAAATCGTCGTTCCGGTGATCTCGCCGGACATGGAGATTCCGTTCTTCCGTCGGGTCGATGTCAACGTCTCCGGCCGTTACGACAGCTATAGCGACGTCGGTGACACCACGAACCCGAAGTTCGCGGCAAACTGGGAATTGTTCGAGGGCGTAAAGCTTCGCGGCAACTATGCGACGGCCTTCGTCGCGCCGCCGCTGGCGGTCATCGGCGATCCCAGCCAGGGCTACCTCTATGCCTCGGGCAGCGTCGGCAACCAGGGTCAGATCGTCGTCCCGGTCGCCAACTATCCTAGCGTCGTGAACGTCCCGGGCGCAGTGGTGACCAATACCAGCAACGTCTGTACCGCTGCTGCGGCCACCTGCACGATCGGTCTTGCGGCCAACCCGGGCATGCGTCGTCAGCTCGGCGGCGGCTTCTCGAACATGGTGCCGCAGAAGGGGACGAGCTACTCGTTCGGCCTCGATCTGGCGCCGCGCTTCATGCCCGGCTTCATGGCGGCCGTAACGTGGTTCCACAACACGTTCGACGGCGGCGTCAGCTCGCCGAGCCCGACGGCAATCGTCAACTCGGCCGGTCTGCGCAACTTGCTCACGATCTGCCCGGGCACTCCGGGTGCGAACGCGGACGGAAGCTGCAGCCAGGCCCAGATCGATACGTTCGCCAACATCGCGAACGGCTCGACCATTTCTGGTGCGATCCCTGAAAAGATCTACTTCTTCCTGGATCAGAGCTCACGCAACGCGCTCAACCTGATCGTCGAGGGTATCGACTTCCAAACCAGCTACCGTGCGCCGATCGGCAACCTTGGCAATTTCACGGTTGGCATCAGCGGGACGTATTTCACCAAGTTCCAGCAGAACTTCGGTGGGGGAACTTCGTTCAGCATCCTGAACACGTCGGGCTACAACACGACCTTCCCGTCTGTCCGGTACAAGCATCGTGCGCAGCTGGGTTGGGAACTGGGCGGCGTTTCCGCCGACCTGTTCTGGAACCACACCGGGTCGTACAAGAACTGGATCAGCAGCTCGGTGATCCCGATCACGACGAACTCGGTCGGCAACCCGACGGGCGGTGGCGACACCGTCAAGGCCGACAACACCTTCGACTTGCACCTTCAGTACACGGTCAAGAACGAGGGCATGTTCAACGGCTGGCAGGCCTATGTCGACGTGAAGAACCTCTTCGACAAGCAGCCGCCGTTCTACAACGGCAACACCAACGGCATCCTTGGCGGCGCATGGGGCTATAACGGCTTCGTGTCGAACCCCCTGGGACGCCAGATTGCGGTGGGTGTGCGTACGAAGTTCTGATCTCCTTCCCCGCCCGTCCCTTCGGGGGCGGGCGGGACTTTTCTCTACCAAGCGGAACAAGACGGTCATGACGATCAGCAAGCGGGACCGGATGCGCAAGGGGACACTTCCCGGCGCCAGCCTCGCGACCGTGCAACCTCCCGCTCGACAGTCTTTCATCTCTTCGAATTTTCCGCCTGCGCGCGCCCCGAACCGGGCAGTGCCTCGCGGCGGCCGCATTCCGGCCTTTCCCATCACGCCCGATCGCGGCCCAGCGCCGGTCCTCGCGCGGTGATGCCGACGGGAATCATAAAACGGACGACAAACGTCCGGCATAACAATGGAGCGGGTCGTATGCGTGCTTGTAGCTGGATGAGTGTAGCGGCCCTGATGGCAGGGGCGCTGACCGCGGCACCTGCCATGGCCAAGACCGAGGCGCTCTCGCACTTCACGCTGATCGACGGCACCGGCCGCGCGCCAGCCAAGAATTCCGCGATGATCATCACGGACGGCAAGATCAGCTGGGTTGGTCCAGCGGCGAAGCTCAAGGTGCCAGCGGGCGTCCAGGTCAGGGATCTGACCGGCAAGTTCGTCATGCCTGGGATCATCGACAGCCATGTCCATCTCGGGCTGGTCGACGGCATCACCCAGGATCTGAAATATTATACTCGCGAGAACGTCGAGCGGCAGCTGAAGCTCTATGCGGCGTACGGCGTCACCTCGGTTCAGGTGCTCGGTACCGACAAGGACGAAATCCACGACATCGTCCGCGATATCCGCGCGAATCCCGCGGGCCGCGCGCGCGTCTGGACGTCCGGGCGCGGCGTCGTGTTCAAGGGGTCGTATGGCGGGGTCGTCGGTCTCGACGCCCAGGTCGCGACGCCGGCCGAAGCGACCGCGATGGTCGATCGGGAAGTGAAAAAGGGCAGCGATTTCATCAAGCTGTGGGTCGATGACGAATTTGGCGATATCGCCGAACGCATGCCGCCCGCGATCAGCACGGCGGTGATCGCCGAGGCGCACAAGGACGGCAAAAAGGCTGTCGCGCACATCTTCTATTACGACAATGCCAAGGAACTGACCCGTGAAGGCGTCGATGGCTTTGCACATTCGGTGCGCGACCGCGCCGTCGATGCCCCGCTCCTCGCCGCGATGAAGGCGAAGGGCGTGTGGCAGATTGCGGCGACGTTGAGTCGCGAGGCGAGCTTCACCTATGATCTGCTGCCGTTCGTCGAGGATCCCTTCTTCTCGCGGGGCGTGACCCCGGGCGTGATCGAGGACCTCAAAAACCCGGCGCGCCGTGCGCGGCTCAAGGCCGGGCCGCATTTCCCGCAATATCCGGGTGTCCTGACCACCGCGATGGAAAATTTCGGGCGCGAGGCAAAGGCCGGCATCCCCTACGGCATGGGCACTGACAGCGGCCCTTCGGCGCGCTTCCCGGGCTATTTTGCCCATTGGGAGCTCGAGCTGATGGTCAAATCCGGCATCACGCCGCTTCAGGCGCTGACCGCGGCGACCGGCAGCAACGCGACGTTCATGGGCGCTACCAATGTCGGCACGATCGCGCCGACCAAGGCGGCAGACCTGCTCGTGCTCGACAAGGACCCGACCGTCGATATTCGCAACACCCGTGCGATCGACAGCGTCTATCTCGCTGGTGAGCAGGTCCCGACGATCTGGCAGACCTGCACCGGCCGTGCCGCCGACGCCTGCACCGGCGGTCCGAAGTGACCGACGCCACATCAGGCGCGCGGGCCGCACGGCCAACGCTCGTCCGGCACAAGGTGCTGTGGCTGACGGTGCTCGCCTATCTGATCACCTATATGGACCGCGTCGTCATCTCGACCGCGGCACCGTCGATTCAGAAAGAATTCGGCTTTCACGACGTGACGATGGGGTGGATCTTCGGAGCCTTCTCCATCTCCTATGCGCTGTTCCAGATACCCGGCGGCTGGCTGGGCGACAAATTCGGCCCGCGCCGCGCGCTGACCGGCGTGGTGCTCTGGTGGTCGACCTTCACCGCCGCGACCGCCCTGACCTGGTCGGCCGGATCGATGATCGTCACCCGCTTCCTGTTCGGTATGGGTGAGGCAGGCGCCTTCCCGATCGCGACGCGCTCGCTCTCGCGCTGGATGCTGCCGGCCGAACGTGGCTGGGCGCAGGGCCTGACTCATGCCGGTGCCCGGCTCGGCGGGGCCGTGACACCGGTGTTCGTCGCACTGCTGATCGTGGATTTCGGCTGGCGCATGCCGTTCATCGCCTTTGCCGTCGTCGGCATCGCCTGGGCGATCTTCTGGTTCTGGTTCTACCGCGACAGCCCGCGCGAGCACGCATCGGTGAACGAGGCAGAGCGCGTGATGATCGAGGACGCGCTCGGCGAAGGCCGCACCAAGGCCAGCGTGCCATGGGCGAAGCTGCTCGCCCGGCCCCAGCTCTGGCTGCTGTCGGCGATGTATTTCTGCTATGCTTATTGCATCAACATCTTTCTGACATGGTTTCCGAAATATCTCCATGACGCGCGCGGTTATGACATCGCGCTGATGGGCCTGTTCGCCAGCCTGCCGCTGATGGCGGGCGTGGTCGGAGATCTCGCGGGGGGCTGGTTCTCGGATCATTTGGTGAAGCGCGGGCGCGGCCTGCTGTTTGCCCGACGTTGGGTGTCGGTGGTCGGTTTCACGATTGCGGCGATCATGATCCCGCTTGCGACGGCTTCGGACAGCCACGCGGTCAGCATCGCATGCTTCTGCCTTGCGCTGTTCGGCCTCGAGCTGACGGTCGGGGTGTCCTGGGCGGTGACGCTGGACATTGGCGGCGAGTTCGCCGGCTCGGTATCCGCAGTGATGAACACGATCGGCAACCTGGGCGCTTTCGTCGCGGCGGCCGCGACCGGCTATATCGTCTCGGCGAGCGGCTGGGGCGCCGCGTTCGGCGTGTTGGCTGGCCTTTGCGTGGCCGCTGCACTGTTGATGTTCACGATCGACGCTTCGCGACCCCTGATTGACGAAGCCGCGCATGATTGAGCGGTGCGCGGGCAATAGGGGGCGCATCTGCGGCGCTGACAATGAGGGTCTCGGGGCAGGGTCAGTCCGCCCCGCAGGAGGGTCGGAATGAAGTATCTCGTAGCTTTGACAACGTTTGGCATTATGGCGGGGACGGCGGCGACCATAGCCGCCGCGCCACCCGGAAACGCGGCGAACGGTGCCGAAATCTTCAAGAAATGCGCCTCGTGCCACAGCGTCGACACGACCGGCAAGAATGGCCTTGGCCCCAATCTGCGCGGCATCGCCGGGCGCAAGGCGGGGATGGTCGCCGGTTTCAATTACTCGCCTGCGCTGAAGGCGTCCGGTCTGGTCTGGAACGACAAGAATCTCGCGCGGTTCCTCGCCGCTCCTCGCCAGGCGGTCCCGGGCACCAAGATGATCTTTATCGGCCTCCCAAAGCCGCAGGATCAGGCGGATGTGATCGCTTATCTCAAACAGAACAGCGCGAAGAAATAATTCAGATGCGTTTCCCCTCACTCTCTCGTTCGGCAGGCTTTCAATGAATATTTTCGGCGCCATGCGTCTTCCCCGCTCGGTCTTGTTCGGCGTCGGTCAGCGCCGTGCCATCGGCAAGGTCACCGCTTCGCTCGGCAAACGAGCCCTGATCTGTACCGATGCGCGCCTTTCGGCCGACCCCATGTTCAAGGCGATGCTAGCCGACCTCGCCGAGGCCGGGATCGAGACTCACGTCTATGACCAGACCCAGCCCGACCTGCCGGTCGAATCCATTCTCGAATGCGTCGAGCAAGTCCGCGGCTTCACTGCCGATGTCGTGCTGGGCATTGGCGGCGGCAGCTGCATGGATCTGTCGAAGGTCGTCGCGGTGCTGCTCGCACACGGCGGCAACATCAGCGACTATTATGGTGAGTTCAAGGTTCCGGGGCCGGTCCTGCCGCTGGTTGCCGTCCCGACCACCTCGGGCACGGGATCGGAAGTCACGCCCGTCGCCGTCGTCTCCGACAATGCACTCGGTGCCAAGGTCGGTATCGCCAGCCCCTATCTCATCCCAATGGCGGCGATTTGCGATCCGGAACTGACGCTCACCTGCCCGCGCGGCCTTACTGCCTGTTCGGGTTCCGACGCGATGACTCATGCGGTCGAGGCGTTTACCGCGCTTGCCCGCCCGATCGATGCGATGCTCACCCAGGAACATGTCTTCGTCGGCAAGAATGTACTGTCGGACCACTTCGCCAAGCTTGCAGTGAAGAGCGTGTGGGACAGCCTCAAGACCGCTTATGACGACGGCACCGACATGGCCGCGCGCGAGCA
>Ga0247741_1001936_pt1 | contig 11520 bp, 11 predicted proteins | sample UWRJL213509R2_FD_180945 | JGI IMG/M metagenome (GOLD analysis project Ga0247741, IMG submission 180945) | Plant litter microbial communities from Arlington Agricultural Research Station in Wisconsin, United States - UWRJ-L213-509R-2 | ecosystem: Environmental > Terrestrial > Plant litter >...
GGGCTGCGTATATAATTCCACCTTGGGCATAAAATTGGGTAATTTACGGGGCGAAAATTCTGGCAGTGTAAATAATGTAATATTTTGGGTAAATTACAAAAATTTCCCCAACGCATGTGATCGGTTTTGGGAGACACACAAGCGCTCTAGTACCGTTCAAGGTACGATAAAACATGGTAATATGAACCTAGGACCACTCTCCCAGCTCACTAAAGCCACCAACGTCTTCCTCCATCTCCAACTGCGGCTTTGCCACGGTTGGCCTCCCCCTTCTGACGACGGGGCCGTCTGCCCTGAGCAGTTCTTCAATTTCAGCAGCGGCAAAATTAATCTCACTGTCAACATTCACTTCGGGGAGCGAGTCATCCGGAGGGGTGGTTCAATCAAGCAAATTTGGTTTACTTATTAGAAATTATATACATATAAATACATGCCCCAAATTTCGACTAGTATTTTATGTGTAACTTACAGTAAGTTACGCCCGTAATATACACTTTGCATATAATCGCCGATTAGATACGCAGCCCTAAGTCAGTCACGGTGGCAGAAAGCAAGTTCAACTCACGTGGGGGTCGCAACTCGGCTACTGAAGTAGCCGACACCAGTTTTATCGTAGCACTGATTTGGCACGATTCCGAGTGGATCGTGCCAAATGTTAATTTTGATATGGGATTACGACCTGGCGCTCACTTATGCTACTTAGGCTTTATTACGAAGAGATTTTCTGGTGGCTACTAATACCCCCAGTCCTTTGTCTGATTGTGGTTGGGCACTGTACAAACTCGAGACCGGATGTAGGCCAGACAATTCAACTCACGTACACCGCCGCGACGCCCGCCCTCATTCTTGATGAACTCTTGACGACGTAACCACTGAAATTGATTGAGAGTCAATATGAATCAGTTGCGAGCCTAGCCACCGAAGCAATGCATTGATCTGTAGATATGCATGTAGGATCACTTATCGCAAATACCCGTGAATGCTCAAGCCAGCGCCACAAAAGTGAGGCAAATTCGACGATGACGACGAGCGCCATAACCCCAGTCAATTACCGTACTATCCTGTAGCGATCCACATCCGAACTTTCCCCTCCTGGTCACTCCGAGCCATGCCTGGCCATGTACATGAAAAATCTCCAACACCTCCACAGCAGCCATCACGGTATTTCGCGTCGGCGTTGTTACTGTTGTTAGGAACTTGAACCAATTACTCGAGTAGAAACGCTGTGGCGAATGCAACACCAGGCGCGGGCGAGTGTATCCTGCATTCTTTACCGCCCGCTGCGTTCACTGGGGGTTTCTTATACCGTTTGTATGGATTCTGGGTTGAATACAGCGGCCCCACCAAGACAGTTCATTCACCAGACTCAAGAATTTCGGCCAAACACCTGACCGGTTAAGGTGAGATTCCCATTTTGAGAGACGTCGCCGACCTTTGTACCTATGGGGGCTGGTGAGCTTAAGGTTACACCGTATCGAAACACGAACTTGCATGAAACCCAATGAAATAATACGACCAAAAAACCTGGAGTCGAGGCGTGATCGAAAACAGTCAAATTTGGCGATGCATTGATCTGTTGTGTACCTGTACGATAACTCAGCTCTCAGATATAGCACAAGAATAGAAACACGACGATGACCAGTGAATAATTAGACGTAATAGTCCGAAGAATAAGAGAGTGTGTGAGAGAATGTGAGAGAAAGAGAAGTAGGAGAAGAAGACAGGGTGCAGGCATACCCTTACGCTAAAAAACCCCGACTAGTCCTCATACATCCAATGTTCCAGGTCCGGACCTGCACAGGGCACAGACTTTTGATATATTCGAGCCTGCGAGGAGGGGCTGATATTGCCCTGGATGGCAGGTTGAGTACCAGTGTTGCCTCCAACACCGACGTGGATGTGGATCTGCCCGGAACCACGTCGGAGGTTGGCCATTAGCTGCGAAAGGGTATCTGAAGGTCCGATCTGTGGTGGGTCAGGTATCGAGAGCTGTAGGCGGACAAACAGCGTACGCATTCTTCTCCGGTACCTAGCCTTTTCATTGACATCGCCACCAGATCGACATACTTGGGCAACCCGATGGCATACGAATCATGATTAAACCTCGCCCCCGCTCACTGTGGCGGCCAGACAGCGATTTGGATTGATGAATATTGAATATTGAAGTGGCCCAGAACGGGAGGAAGGCTCTCCACTGGCGTATGTCAAGATACCTACCTTCAAACGCCTGCGCAGTATGCGGAAGTTCCATTTTCGCTAAACGTTGGCGACTTCGATGTGGCTATAGACGAGCAGTGAGCTTACTGCATGGTTGCGTGGTTATGGCCAGACGAGTCGGAGCTCGAGGCGTAATCGACAACAGTAAAATTTGGTGATGCAGTGATCTGTTGCATACCTATACGGTAGGTCAGTCAGACGTAAAATATGGAAAACAGATTGAGGAAAAGTTAGGACGCGGACGTACCGTTCACAAAAACCTTGGCAACTGGTTTCCATACACATTGACAAGACCCCACGTTCCAAGTTCAGACCAACCCAGGGGTCCATATTATGACTATCTTCAGGCCTTCGAGGAGGGGACCGCTCCTGCTCTGGGTTGTCGTTTCTTGGTTGTCTCCGACTCGGAGTCCGACGCATACGTGGATCTTCCCGGAACATCATTGGAGGTTGATCGTTAGGCTGAGAAAGGGTACTGGTACTTGGAGGACCGATCTGCGGTGGGTCAAATAAGATATCGAGGGCTGTGAACGGACGGACAAACAACGTACTCATTGCATAGCCGTTTTGTCCGCAGAACGACCGTTCATCGCTACCGCAACCGACTGGCATACAAATCGTGATGAGAGATTGTCCAGTGGCCAGAAAGCGACTCAGAAAGAATATTCAAGGTCAAGTTGTCCTGAGCTTGGACATGTGAGGATTCCACTAGCGCATGACCCATGCCTTTTGAAAGATGAAGGATGGAGAGAGCTAAGCACAGCTTGCAAGACCCGAAGCAGACGAAGGACTAGGAGACGTCGTAGTTCTAGAAGAAGGGCGTTCAGTACAGAGGGAAGGGGAGGATGGAACAAGAAAGAGGACACACTGCAGCATGTCGATGCTCGCCCATATGCATACGCAACATCCATCGAATCGTCGAATGCCACACCAAACACTCAACGTTGCAACACTGGGGAGGTCGAGTAGTACTACTGTGGAGCTGTGTGGCTGTGTACCAGACATCGTACACCGGACGCTACCTATGGTGCACCCAAGGGGCTCCAGCCGGAAAAATCCGAGACACCCACTCCCCCCTTGGTGTACCCGACTGGTGTCAACAGTCCGCCTGCCTTATGCGGAAGGTACACCTTGATTTGGCAATACGGGATGCGCCTGGGCCTTGACGCGCCATCCTTTCAAGCATCGTAACAACAGAGCTTGAATCATAATCTCCTCAACCCTTATTTTATCTATCATCTATCGAATTTTGCTTTCTATGCATCGTTTAATCAAGCACAAGCACAAGCACAAGCACCCTCACCCTCAGGCTTGACCATTTTCCTACCAAAAGATACTTAAAGCACCTTTAGTTATAACTACTCCCTAAGACACGCACAATCCTCAGAGAGTTAGTTTACCTGCCGATTACATCACGTCAAGCGAGGAGATTGGCAAAATACCTGAAAGCCTTGACCCTTGCACCAGCAAGAACCTCGCTGCTTTTCCTCATACCGAGGCGCAGTTCGTCGAGTGCTCCGACTCCAGTGCTCCTTAGTTGCAGGGGCTCAATTCCGAGTCAATTGTAAATGGCGCACTATAGTACCACAGACGACAAAACATTCGAACGTGAATTCACACGAAGTCCAGCAAACCATAAATTCCTCGCGGCCCGCAGGGTTCTCTTTGAATGTTCAAGTTAGAGGGATATACTATAATATTTTCTCCAAGCGAACAGAGAGGGACAACTCATGTACTTGTGCTGCTGAATTTCGAAACTACGCGCCTCGTGGGAGACTGTTTGTCGTGGACTGTTCGCGCACAGGTCGTCAGGGTCATCCAAATCGAGGTGCGCTATCTAAGTAAGGCAGGCGGACTGTTGACACCAGTCGGGTACACCAAGGGGGGAGTGGGTGTCTCGGATTTTTCCGGCTGGAGCCCCTTGGGTGCACCCGGCCTAAACACCGCTACTTTTGTACAAATAAAACCCTGACTCCAGATTTGCCCGGATTTCTTATTCCTCTGGTCAAAATGGTCCAATAGGCCATCTGATCAAAACGTTCAGACCGATTTTTATTTGGGTCAAAACTGACGGAGTTATAAAATTTTGCATCGAGGAATTCCGCCGGCTTATGTAATTTAACCTAATATGGAAAGATCTAATCTAATCTAATCAAATGATGCAGCAACTTGCTCAGGAATGCGTCGATGTGATGTATATTTCTTTGAGCTGAAGGCCTGAACACGGAGTTGCGCATTCTTGACAGACAGTCCATCACGGTATGCTTCTGTCCATCGCATCATTCGATTTTGCCATTTCCGAATCAAGAGCTTGTCAATAGATGCGAGTGCCAGCGGCATGTTTTGTTGAAGTGTTGCAAAGGTGTAATCGCAGTTGCTTCGGAGATAGCGCTTCACTGTTCCCCAGAAATACTCAATATAATTGAGTTCGCAGTGAAATTTTGGGAGGATAAGGCAGATATGCCCAGCTGCTTCGATGACCTCTTGCACCAATGACCGTTGCGCTTTGAAGTCAGGCTGGCAATCAAGAATTCGTCTTGCGCAGCAAGCATTGGCTTCGTCAGGGCATGCCTTGCACTCCATTTTCAGTTTATTGTCCCAAAGACCACGTTCAGTAAGAACTTGCTTCATTCCCTTCGGTTGGTCAGGGAAATCGGGGTGGTCAAGAGGGAAGATCATCTTCTGCACGATTTTCTGACCAGACAGGTCAAGGAACCAGCCATCTCGAAGGCGGGCCTGCTTACCCCCAGGTCTCAAATTCATACGTGAGGTAAGGAGTGCATCCACTGGATATGCGCAGTGACCTTGTGAATTGTCGACGAGGAAAAGGGCTTGATATCCTGGGCCATGCAGTTGCTCAAACGCAGGGATGATCTTATCAATGAGCTGCCAGCAAAGAATGAGCACCATATCACACATTATCTTGACGAGCTTCTCACCTGCTTCACAAAAAGTTCACCATTCCAGTAGCCCTCGTAATTCTTGCCGTACTCGAGGGACTGACTTGCTTCTTTCATCCATCCATGTGTAGCGCAAATGACATCTGATTGATGAATACCACGGCCCACTCCCTTCTTCATCAATGGTTGCTCGTCTTTTGGCACCCAACTCTTCTTCATCCCATCGTTTGCCTGCGCTGTCATCTCATCTTGTGGAACCATGACCAAACGCCGCTCAACAAAGTTCAGAGGTTGTTTCACGACCTCGTCTTCAAGGTTATTGGGTTGGTATTCCACCATCCGATATCGAAGAGCAAACAGCTGAGGTATGAATATGTTCTGACGATATTCCACAACATCCGGACGCTCATGACCATCATAATACAGGGCCTTCTTGTGCTCAACATATCGGAAGCCCTCCTTGTGCAAGAATTGACGTGCGGTCTCCAGGGACACGCCCTTCGCCACCTTTTGCTGAATTCGGGGAAACAATTCATGCTCCATGTATCGCTTGAGGCCACGGGGCATCTCATCATCAACAATTTGGCGAAGGTATTTGTTGGCTGCATCCGGAATCATTTTCTTCTCGCTGAATTCGACAAGTTTTTCAGGATTCATGGACCATTTGTTTGAACGAAGATATGAGCGCAGCTCTGCACGAATAGCAGGATCCTCGAGAAGGGAGTATGACTTGACATGGCGGCCACGTTCAGAATGGGGCATGGTACGTGATGCCAACCATTCTGTGACCCATCTCCTGACAAGTCTGGAGCCCCACTTGCCAGAAAAGCGCTGGGCTTCAGCAGCACGTTCCGAAGCATCTTGCCCATTTCTCCCGTTCCGAACCACAAGAGAGAGGTATAAATGGATTGCGCGGATACGACGAGCTTGAAGACCTTCCCGACCAGCTTCAAAATTGGTCCTCTTGGACCCGATCAACTTTTCGATATCAAACAAGCCTTGTACAAGTGCATTGCGACGCTCGTCCTTTGCGATTCGGCGGGAAACTCGGGCTGTAACTTCAAGACGCTGTCGTTTGCGAGGAGGTGGTTGAGAGATATGAAACGCGGGAGCGGGAGGACTCGAAAATTGTTCAGGTACTTCATGACCCTCACTTTCCTCGTCATCGCAGTGAGCGCTTAGGTCGATTATGTCTTCGACCATAGGTACGTCGCTTGGCAAGTCTGACAGATAGCCCGTGAAGATGGACTGTTCTGGAGCATCGTGGACCTTGTCCAAGTCTTCAGTTCCTTGAGATGGCTTGGGCGTGGCAGGACTGCCTCGGATGTCATTTGACAACGTAGCATTTGCTTTGGGCTTGCCCGTTAAAAAATTTCGCATGAGATCTGCCCCAGCTCTGCATTAAAGTAAGCTATGGTCAGATACTTGGTTTTGATGATACAACTCACGATTTTCGCAGTTTTTCATCAGAGACAGCCTTCTCTCGTGCCCTCTGCTCAAGTTCACGACGCCGGCGATCTGAACGCCCTGTGTACCCAAACCCTCGCTTGCTTTCAGCCTTCTTCCATTCCTTGCTGGTGTGTGATTTCATGATTGTCTCGTATGGTGTCGGCTCCGTTAACAGACGAAGTTCGTGTTCCATGGACCTTTGCAGGCGCGCAGTATCCTCTTCGCTGTCATATGAGGCTTCCTCATCCGAAATATCCGAGTCCTCTGGGTCTGAGCTCATCTCTTCCCATGAGAAGTCACTATTATCACTCTGCTCGTGGCTGACACCTCCTGTCCATCTGGTGACCTCAATTTCGGACTCGGAGTCTGTCATGACGTTAATGACAGTTTCGCCATTGATGAACGCGACATTGCATGAGATGGAGCGAGGTTCTTCGACGTGTCTTGCAACTCGCGCTCGTTTCAGTGTTTGAATACGTCCAGATTTCTTTGGGCGCCCCATTGTGGAGGAGAGTTCAGTTGAATTTGCATTCGGACTTGCCTTACAACTCGTTATTCGCCTGCATGAATTATCTAGCCTTTTCTAGTCACCGACGGACCTCAAAAGCGCACATTTATGACCGAAACTACTACCTTTTATATCGCATTTTGACACCATATCACGGCCTCCTATGAGGGGCAAATTTCAAATTTTTTTCGCCACCGATTCCGCCGCTGTACAAAAGTAGCGGTGTTTAGGCCGGGTGCACCATAGCATCCAAAAGAGCAGTGATCTGGATTTTCACAAGCGTAGAGGAGCTCAGGCTCAAGTTTGGGCCTGGGTATGTGCGAGGGGCGGGTACCGCACCATCGGCACCTGATGGAGATACAGATGGGGATGAAAGAAGAGGGACGAAGGAACTTGCAGAGGAAGAGGATTAGAGAGGGATGGAGAGAAACTAATGAATCGTCCAGGGGAGGCTTATCGATCGTGAGCTCGACAATGACACCGAGCTCAGTGGGATGCGATGAGTTCTTGGTAGCATAGACGTGAAGCAAAACCAAACACTTGTAAATAACGCGTCCTCCATCGTGTACAACGAAGAACCTATTTGTCCGTCCAACAACCCGAGCAACGCCTATTCCCACATCCGAGCCACATATCCAGGATCCTTTCCAACACTTCACCCTACTTAGACTCAAACTCAGCTCGGAGCCGTTCTCGAGCTCGCGATCGAGAATCCGCCCCGCCCATTGGCTTCCTCTGCTCTGTCTCCAATTCTCTCTGAGCTGAACAAGCCAGTGCTCGCGACCGTTCACAACTCTGCACTTGTGGATGCTTGAACTCCGACGTCAGTTGGTACTCCCGACTCTGCGTTTGGCATTGTCGAGGCGGGTCAGAGTGTTTTGTCCCCTTAGGCGGTCGTTTGTTGGATGTTGTCAATGCCAGTAAAGGCGAGGAATTACGGATGAGCTGCTGTACGCGTTGGATTGCTGCGTACGTTTATTTTCTGTCCTTCTCTCGTTGTCCAGTACCTAATGAACTCTTACACAGGTTCGCCTCTCCTCGATCATCCCTCTCCTCGCGAGGTGGCAGCAAGACTAGCGTCTCTGGCGTATACGCACCAAGCATCTAGATTTTTCACACCCAACTCGAAGCAAATCTAGGATAAAAGTGAGACCCAGAGTACATAGGCAACGCGGGTCAGATTTGTGGAGGCGTGTGGGCGATAGAGGATAGAGGGAGCAGCTAATGACTAGCGAGACGGGTTTGGTCTGTTGACTATTGACCTTCGAGCTTTGAATGGTGAACAGTACGTCTATTCTCTCTAACCCTCTGCTGGCTTTCTTTCGTCCTCTCCCTTTCTTCATTCATTTCCCATTCTCTCCTTCTATCTCTTTCAAATTGCTTCTGATCTTTGATAACCCAACTCACACATTGCCCTCGCAGTTACCCAGTGCTATGCACCTTCGACACAGAATGAACACTTGTAGTCTGCCTGGTGGCAACTTTCTTGGGAATAGCTTCACGCTCAGAGCCGCAGCCATTGTCATTCGACAAGCCAGGACGACTTGGCACATTCCTTAGATGACGACCCACCTGCCAGGACTTCACGCCATCTGATTAGCAGCGGGGGTCGATCATCCAAGTCTTCCGTCTCAGCCTATGGTCAACTTCTATTGGCATGCAGGGAAAACCGTCACTCTCGTCCCATGATGAATGTTTGAACTCCCATCCCCCCTCGGTGTTCAGATCCTCGAGAAAGACCTGCCCAGCATACGAACCCCAAGCAGATGCCCCTGCTGATGCTAGTTTCCAACCCGAGGTCCTCGTATCCTCGCCGATATCTCTTTGGGTTTAGCTACCCCAGCGTTCCCTTTGACTATTACTCGATTTGGAGATAAGGTGTCGTCGAGTAAAGCCAGAAGATTGGAGTGAGCCAGATTCGTATGTTGCGCCACTTGCTGTGAGTTCTCGTCTCCCATCCTTCTTTCGTTTCTCTTTCCTCTCTATTCTTCCCGCGTCCTTCCTCCTTGCTGATACACCCTCCTCATCTAGAACTACACCCTCTTACGACTACTGTGGCAAGTTTGGCTCCGACATCGCTGTCGTCCCCGCCTTTCCTTCATTTGCTTCAACACGCAATAAAATCGGCCCGCTCTTAGGCAGAATATCCGCCACCAGGCGTTTCGCAAACGAACTGGTGGGCCTATTTGTTACTCTGCCCTTCTTGCGGCCGAGGCGTTAGGCGGGATGCTGACAGCGAGAATTACGGGTTGCTGCGTCACGCGCATTCCGAGCTGATAAAGAACGCGAAGGAGTGCGAGTGAATATTTGATTTAGTGACCCTTTAGAGACTGTACGGCCTTACAACTATGCAATGAAATTTGGTTCTTATATGAGCTTGACTGATAAGTACGCTACCGTCCATTATCTCTAGCATTCCTCAAGTTCACATTGGCCAAATCTGAGGCGCCGGTACGCAAGACGGGTTCGGCTACCAAAGTAACCGGTATTAACTTGGACATGCTGCGCTTCCAGCAACTTATGAACCTTGTACTACGGCGACACCATCAATTGCTGGCTGAGGAAATAGGTTAAAATCTTAGCCGCGACGCCAATCTCAGGCTGTCATTCTACTCAAGCGTATTATACCTTCTGACGAGCGTTTTCCGGGGATTCCCCACTTGGGACACTGTCGCGTTTTCCTCCTTCCGGTTTCTGAAACCAAATGTGCGACAGGCCCCACCGATTTCAGCGCGGAAGGCCACAACCAAGGAAACCGCTCTGGACATTCAACTCGCTGAAGATCACGGACTCACTTTTGGTACGACTTCGTGAGCTAAAAGACAGTGCGATGAGGACTTAAAAGTCGGTCCGGGTCTTCGAGCGCAGTGAATACACACCCCTTGTAAGTTCTCAGATGGTCGGGATACGTCTGTGCCCGGTGCAAAGCTCACAAACCCCAATATATCAAGATAGGCCGATCCAGACCATGTCACTGCCAATTATACACAGCCAATGAAACCGCACAAGTACCACGCATCAAGCAATTCAGTACTTACTTACTAGGGGATTGAACCCTCTCTCTCTCCATCGTTCTATCTCATCCTGTCTCCCATCACGATGGATCCACAAGCTGGATGTTTCTCCTGGTGTCCTCTGGGAAAATCTCCGACAAAAGATGTGTGTGTTCGACGATTAATATGTGTCAAATTTACATTGTGCGCCTTGTGCTGACTGTTCGTAGAGCCAAGCGGCACGGGAGAAGTCTGTTGTTCCAGAAACTCAAGAATATCTCGCTGCTGGTGGGAAGGAGGTGATAAAGGTATTACAGTCCGCAGCCGAGCTGGTACCTGTGCCATTGTTGCAGGATGCGCTTGGCGTTGCTATCAAGATCATTGAGGTGTGCGAAGTAAGTCCTCAGATGATCTGTGAGCGCAAAGAAAACTGAAGGGACATGTATTTACCAGGATGCTGCGGCTATTGAAGAGAAGGTCCAAGAATTGCAGAAACGAGTCGAAGCGCTCATGATAGCGATTGTGAGGAACGTGACCGCTGGGTCTGAAGAAGCAAAGATTGTTGCCGCAGGCAAAGTGATTGAAAATGACCTGAAGGATCTTCTTGAGTGCGTGGTTTTACAAGCATTGGAAATAAGTGGTAGCTGAAATAGCCCTTGATGTTTTAGCACTCTGAACACGATTATTTCCGACGTCACCAAGATTCGCCGCCAGAATCGTGTGCTCATGATCATTTTCTCAAATCTGAACAAAGGCAAGGTCGATGGGTGTGTAGATCGCCTCACTATTGCCCTCGAGAAATTCAACGTATGTATTCCCTACTTGACTTTCATCAAAGTGCTTACCTGTTAATAGGTTGGAAATGATTTGCGCCAAACAAGAGCACTCGAAGACTTGCAGGGGCAGCTGAAAAGCATACAGATCCTCACTCAGTTTGTCGCTGATCAAGTCGTCCTTGTGCGCAATGATATCAAGAATTTCGGCGAAGTAGTGGCAAGCGTCAAACAAGAGGCAAGCTCAAAGAAACTAGAACGGCAGGATATGCCATTGAAACCTGCAATCTTCTATGGACGCGACGACCTGGTCAAGAAGACATCCAAGCTGCTATCATCGGAAGCGGCATTACACATGTGCTTTCTTGGTCCTGGTGGGATGGGGAAGACCTCACTTGCACTGGCAATCATCGATTCACCTCTCGTGAAAGCCAAGTTCCAGGAGGAGCATCGTGTGTGGGTACCTTGCGTAGAAGCGACATCTGCCAGCCTATTCCTTCAGGTTCTCTACACGAGCCTTCAAGTCCAGCGTAAAACCGATAGCGTCATGAGCGACATTCTATATGAGCTTAAATCTTCCAAGGAGCCCTACCTTCTCCTACTCGATAACTTTGAAACACCATGGAATACGACTGGCTCGGATGGCCAGAAACGAGTTGAGGATACACTTCACAAGTTGA
>Ga0247741_1001937_pt1 | contig 11514 bp, 13 predicted proteins | sample UWRJL213509R2_FD_180945 | JGI IMG/M metagenome (GOLD analysis project Ga0247741, IMG submission 180945) | Plant litter microbial communities from Arlington Agricultural Research Station in Wisconsin, United States - UWRJ-L213-509R-2 | ecosystem: Environmental > Terrestrial > Plant litter >...
AAAAAACTGGACTCGTTCCTGCCATGCCTTGCAATGGCCCACATTTTCAAGTGAGTCCATCAAAGATACGCGCAGCTGCCGAGCTCGCTACTAATAAATTCCAACAGCGTCTATCTCTTTCGGCCTTGATTGAGCTGGGCAGAAGAGATTGGTCGAGGGCTCAGAGAATCGCTCGAGATATTTGGATGTCGTTCTACCGGTCCGGTCCGGTACATATGTTCCGGGTCATGTGCCCTCATGCAGACGAAAATTCCGATTCGAGAAATTAGAATCGACTGCCCTTGGCAGAACATCTTTCGATATTTCTTCCACCTCGGTTCGACACTTGAAGGGGCTGTTGGCTCATCTAGCCTTCGGAGACCGAAGCTTTACTATATAGACGCCAAACTTTGAATGGTCATGCTCAAGCTCAACCTTTGTGGCACCGTTGCTGGAAACTTGTTGGATGGGCCATCGCGTTGCCGCGTGGCAGGAACGAGTCCCAATGACCACACCAAACATTGAAACAATGGTGGCGTCGACTTACCATCACGGCCGTTGCCGGCTACTGAAGCGTTACACAGTCGGTTTTGCAGGCAGTGCGGGATATAAGTACGAGTCCCTATAGAGGGACTCGTAACAACTAATGATCGACCGAAATACGTCTCCAACATCCATCGTCACTCATGGCTCGACTTGCGAAGAAGACACACAGAAAAGCTGGCTTCAATCTCGTTCTCGGTCCTGGGTTCTTGACACCGGGTGCTTAATGTTTGATGTTGACCCCTAATATCAACATTGACCACCTTCCTTCAAAGTGGCTGAGATTTCAATTGTACGTCTCATCATTCTTTCCTCATGCCTGTGAGGGGATACTAACTATTTATGTCCAGCTCCTCGGCTATGTTGTCTGCTATCTTTATTAAAGTGGAGGTAGTCCTCGTATTTCGCCTCCTTCGACGAATCCTATACCCGGAGAATGAGGAGACGATCGGCGGTAGCAGGAATGAAGGGGGTGGCGAGAGAAACTTGAACGTAGTCGAAAGACTCGTGCTATTTTTGGCGAGACCGTCAATAGTATCGGGTACGTCGTACTAATTTCATCCCATCTTCCATGCTAACCAATACCTTTAGACCACCACGACGATGAACTCCGCCCTCGCCTGGTCTCATTCTGTGAAAATCCGACAATGCTCGATGGGACTTGCAGGAGGTGCCAGAGAAACTGATGCATCACTCTCAACGGTCTTCAGTGACCGGCGGGGGACGCAGCATAGACGCCAAGAACGTTGTGAATGATCGCGTTGGCGTCATTGAGGGAGAGGAGTTGTGGGTCAGGACATCTTGTGCAGTAGGCTGGGTCTCTGCATGGGGACAGGTCGATTGTTCGGAAAGGACTGGCATGGATGGAAGGGCGCGTCCGTTCGGCTCTGGGTTGAAGCTTGAGAGCACTGGTACCGGATGCTGGGCGAAGAGGAGAAGAAGATGATGTCGATGATGCGTTGATGCGGACGCGTCGGCGATGGACAGGACATCCGCGGAACACAGTACACGCCCCTTGCTTTTCTTCTTCAACGAGCACCTCAATTCGTCTCGACTGCAGTCTGCTGTTGACGCCGTCATCAACGCATCAAGCTCCAGAACCGTCGGGCGGGTGGCCGGCACCGTCGCGATCCTGATTCTCCATCTCCTCTATCTTCTATCATATCTATGCTGTCAACGTCGACTCCTTGAGTCTCATCCCTGTCGCTGGGCTCTTGTTCTTGTCACTCGTGGGTTTTGTCAACCCGCCACTACCCATGCTGGACGAGAGCATACGCGGGTCAAGCAGAGTTTCGCGCAGCATCACTCTTCTCGTGGACAAATTCTCGTACTACCACCAATGGCCACATCCACCCCTCCGTACACCTCCGGCACATCCAAAACCCCGAGCCTCAAACCAAGACCAGCGACCACCCAACGAAGACGACGATAGGTGTCTTTGTCCAAGGCACTGGCGCGTCGTGCACAGCACCCGGTTATGCAGGCTTTGCGTGTAGTCTAGGGCTGGATATGGAGTTCGGAGTCGAGAATATTGGATGAGTGCAAAATGTGAAGCTTTTCGAATCGAATTTGAGGGCGGGGGCAGGTGCAGCCCCGAGACCCGTGAGTTGGCTTGGGTTGAACTCGAAGACGAAGTCGACGAATAGGGTCGGTGTTGTGCGGAGGTGTGTTGCAATTTCTTTTCAGACGCTGGTGTTTGGGAGGCCCCCAATGGAATTTCGAGCGACAGGTCATTTTGTCGACGAGAGTTTTGCCTCTTCTTCTTCAATTGCTTCTTCTATACTATGTCGTCGCTGTTTTCACCTTTCTTTCCCATCTTGCTCTACGAGATCGCGGTGCTGACATTTATGTTTTGATTAGTTCCTTCCTTACATCCAACACCGGCGACGCGAAATCTGACCGCACACGCGTTCTCAGCTTTGGGCGAAGGCGCAGAAGACGTAGGCGACTTACATGGAGGCGGAAGACATGCATTAATCTCGAAGACTGGATACACGTTTCTCGGGATCTAGGCACGAGGCACGAGGAGCTAGAATACCGTCCTCCCTCTGCCCCCTGGCCCCGGCTCCATGACCGGTACTGGCACGCATCTCGTCGTAGCTCATATTCATTGATATGCCCACCCGGAGTCGAAGTGGCCTTCAACGCCCTCGTTCACGACGATATGAACGCGTCAAACTCATGATCCCATTCCCCACGACCTCGCATCCCTCCTGTAATATATCGCTGGGAATCTGAAGCGGCCAGCACTGCGGAAAAGAAGAGAAATCGACACATAGCGCAACGCAGACCCAGTATTTGGTCTCGGGTGTTGAATTGGGCATGGGTGTCGGTCATCGCGAGGAGGTTTTGGCTTGCACTGGGCCTTTAGGATTGGCGTGGATGTGCCATATATGCGACCTTGGAATATAAACATTTCGACGCCTCACACCTGTACACATTCCTACAATAGACTCGGAACGACCTGTACCCGGACTCTCGGACTCTCGGACTCTCAAGCATGTACTATCGACGCCATGAACGTTGTATCAGGCTGATTTGGTTAGGCGGTGGGGAGAGGCGGGATCCGAGAGGAGTTGTGTCTCAGGACCATTTGTGCTCTGGGAAGTTGTTGGCGCGGGACATCCGTGTATGCGACCCGTTCGGCTCTGCAGGTCGATTACTAGGTACTCGCATGGATGGAAATCGAGTAACGTTCCGGACGCGTTCGTTCGTTTGTGTTGGAGCCGAGGAGAGGATGACGTCGATGATGCGTTGACACGTCCGCGCCGATGATAGTCAACCTGTCCAAGGACATTGAACAACGCTGGAAGTCTGTTCGACTCAACCCACAACTGCTGTTGCGCAGTGGACGACAACGTGATGACCGAGGACCCCGAACAACAGCCAGAAGCAAAGACGATAGAAGCAACCTATGACTCTCGTCCTAGAGGCTACGATTCACAACCACCGCTGCGGTTCCGATCTCCTCTATAACTACCTAACCCTCTGGGCGGTTGGCATCAACTCTCTGAATCTCATCCGTGTCCCTGATCTTTATTCTCATCCTTCGTGGTCCCTACCTTCTCAACATCGACATTCGTCATTTCTTCCGTCTCATCTGGACACTTTACGACGCTGTTGGCTTGTTGAGCCTTCGTGAATAGAGGATTTAGTACCTCATGTCCAAGCTCAGCTCTCCATCACCTAGAACACGCAACCGAAACAAATAAAAACGCCCTCCCAACATGTGTATCGAACGACTGTTCGACTTGTACTCAAGTTAAATGCGAGACAGGTTTATAGGCTATTGTTCTCGGTATTCGGCTCTCGACACTGGTAATGGTTGACATCCAACTTCTTTCGAAGTGGACGAGGTTTCGATTGTACGATTTATTCCTTCATACCGCTTGCCAACGAATGCTGACTATTTCTGTCCAGCTCGTAACTTCGTTGAGGCGAAGGTAGCGTTCATGTTCCACCTCCTTCAACAAATCCTTTACCAGACGGGTCGGAGTGTCTCCAGATGACGAGGCGGACGACCAGCAACGTGATGAATGGAGGTCGATGTAGATATCGCCACCTCAATGTGTCCTGCTTACCGCCTCTTATTTCCCCATTCCGCGCTAACTGCTAACTAAAACCTCTAGACCGTGGTAACAACGACCTTGCACCGGCCACGTCTCTGTCACTGGCAATGTTTAAGCTTTATCTTGATGATGTTCGGCGAACTATGCTTTTATTGGTGGTGGCCTGGAGGAAGGATGCGAATTCAGAAGAGGTCATGAAAAATGAAGAACCCCAAATTCCAACTCAAGTGAAGCGCCCGAGTTTCGCGGAGATCTCTTCTCGTACACAACCCTCATACTAGTACCCATGGCCCCCTTCACCCCCCTGCAAGCCCAAATATCTAATCGGGACTGTGGTCAGTGGCCACCCAACGACGATGCACGTTCTTTCACCAAAGTGTCAGCAAGGCGTAAACCTATCCAGGATTATGCAAGCCTAGCGTGTGTCCAGGGCCGGACATGGCATTCGGACTTGCGGAGTTGAAGGCTGCGGCCCATCAAGAGCGGAGCATTTCCTGGTGGGAGGAAGGAATGGGAAGGACGATGGACGAAAGGGATGAGGGCGAAGAAGACCAACTTTGCAAAAGCTGGTCATGCACCCAAGTTTCTCGCTCACAAACCCTCGTTCCTCCGCCCGTGACCATTTCGCCCTTATCGCAAGTCCAACGCCCCAAGATCAACGGCCACCCGACGACGACAACGATGGGCGTCTTCACACCAAGGGCCGTCGTACACCCTGTCGTATAACCCGGGATCAAACAGGTTCTGTGCATGTCTAGGACTGGACAGGCGTTGGAGTGGAGGATGTGATGATTGGAGCGCAGGGGCCAGATGCGGCGTCGAGGTCCTTGAGTTGGCCTAGGTTAAACTCGAAGCTGGATGGTGGACTGTTTTTGGTAGACCGGTGACCGATCCCTCGATGAGGTGACGCCTGAAAGGCCCTCGATAGAGGTCCTCCGTGTTTCTGAAGCTGCAAGCTGACGTACTCCCGACTGGTCACGAGTCTATGTTTTTGGTACTGTACAAAGGTATGTTGTCGTTTTTGAGCGATGGTGTCGACGAGGGTGTTATACTCCATAATGGATTTTTGAAAGACATGACATTTCGCGAGCGCGTTTTGGCCTTAGCATGCCCCTCATTTGCTTCTTCCCCCTCGTCGCCGGTTTCCTTTTATCTTACTGTTAGATCGTTATGCTGACGAATATTTGTATATCATCTAGCTTACGCCAAGAAACTCACTCGAACGAAACACCGCCGACGCGACATGGCCTTTACACGTCACGCGTCCTCAGTCTTGGTCAAAGCTGCGGAAGATGTGGAAGCCTTATATGGAGGTGGAAGATAGACTTAATCCGAGGACTCCTAACGCGTTATTGGAGGATACAGAGCTTGCATTATACTCCTTCCAGCCTCTTCCCTCGTAACTCGTCTTGAACATGTCCAGCCATGAACCGACATGCTTCAAAATGCCTCATTCAATGCAACACGAACGCTTCTCAAACTCTTTCCCTCGGATTTGCCCCTCGCACATACTCATGTATACCTCTTGAAAATGCGGTGGTACGATTGAGAAAACAACCTCGCAACGCAATACTGAGTCGCTATTTCCTCTTTGGCTTTGGGTTGGGGAAGGCGTTGGCCGTTGCCAGAAGCATGGGTGTGCATTTGATGTTTAGTGTGTGGTTTGGAAGGGGTGGGATGAGCGTGCTAGGTGTCGATGTCGTTGAAGATGGTCGACTGGACACTCGATCATTATTGCCATCTTGTGTCATCACCAAGCCGCCCACCTTTGGAATATGAAAACCTTGACGTTCGGTATCGGCAAATACTTGCAGGGGGCACACCATCGACATCAGGAACATTTACTTCATTGCGGGTGCTGGATAGGCGACACCGGCGAGGGAGGTGTGTATTTCGTGGACGTGAGTTATGGCTCAGTACTTTCGGTGTTCTGAGGTCTTCATACGTGGATGTTGGCGGTGTCTATCCATGTATGCGCTCGTTCGGGTCGTTTACCCTGAGGGACGGATGGAAGAGCTGCCCTCAGAGAGGGAATTCTTGCGTTTGTTCGGGCCTGGATTGGAACTCGTGAGGACTGAGAGGGGAAGCAGGAGATCTCTAGGTCGTCGATGCATTGGCCAAGATGCAGGAGGTGGGAGCAGATTGTTTGACGACGGGCGTTAACGTTGAGCGCTGAGTACTGAGCGACGATCACGAGTTTGATTGAAGCAGCTCATCGGGTTTGTTGGACGATTATGGTGGCACCAATCGAGGCACCAAGCACACGAACCTCTGATGCTTGCTTCTCTTCTTCTCCCCCAACTGGCAACAGGCTTCCATATATCCTTGTATCAGTCCTGCGTCGATGTATATACTCGCAGACTTCCCTTCTCCCAATTTCTTCGCTCATCGATTCTGGCTTTCGCCGCATCGCGACCTCGTCTCTGCTTTCAAGATCCATCCGCCTCTGACTCCACCGTCAGACCTCATATTATCAGCAACCGATCCTCAAGTTACTCTACAAGCAGACCCCGTCATAGCACCTCACACCAGTCCTTCTGCGCTGTCCAAAATCGGTTTATCATGAATACAAGGCAACTTTGCAGGAACAGTCCTCCTTCGTCCCTACGTCTTCCAACTTCAGCTCATCCCCATCATCTGTTGGTTTCGTTTCTGCACATCCGGATACAGCGTCACACGGACCAAGATAAGGCCCTATCCAACATCAACACTAACGCTAGGGGGGTGTTGAGGGTTTATTTGACAATGGTAGACGGGGACGGGGACAGCGAGAAGAAGGATATGACCAGGAAAATAGGTGGTTGAGTGAGGTGCGGATATACTGAGCTGCTTTGAATCTGAGGTACACGAGAAAGAGAAAGTCCGCGGTTATTGCGTTGTGAAGAGCGTAGAGGAGGACTCGTGTACATGTATCATAGGTGGTGTATTTTGGGCTGAACTCGAGATGAGTCAGAGCAAGTTCAACACAACAATGTGCATAGTAGGTGAGGTGCACATTGTTAACCTGCACGTCGAATTCAGAGAGTCAAAAGCCAGACAATTGGTGAAAGAGTGTACCTATAACTACATTTGAAGACCTTTTGCACTCATAGATACCAAATGACTATCTGGCACTAGTCTACGTCCATTTTCTCATAACGTCCACAACAATCCTTCCCAATATAGCTCTAATAGGTCGACATTGAGAGAGGTATCGCGCGATAGAATTCTTTGCTTTCTTGTTTCCTGTGGATATGCGGTACAGAACGAGTTGAAAATGCAGTTGGCGGCGATGGACGCGAGATTGGAATCAGGAGGCGAGTTCGCAAGAACCAGGGGGAGAAATTGCAGGGCACATCGGTATGTGTACGATAGGTCATAGTTAGAGGCGTACTCTGAAGAAGCGGAGAGGGACAAGCACGCAGGCCTTGCCATTGATGTAATCTTTTGGACGCCTTCGGTGATGACTCCACCATGTGGAGTAGAGAACTTCTTTGTCCAGTAAGTAGCGCCCACTTGAATGGCGGTGTCGTCTATTTCGGAAACGTGAAAGAGATGGACACATCTTCAATCTCGTGAAATAGCTTGACTTGAGTAGGAGTTTCAGTGACTTTCGACTCTTAACAGAGTGGCCGCCAGACTGGAGATAACATAGACAGGATAAAGCTGTCTCCTGACATATTTGCGTAACCCGAGGGGACAAGATGGATGCCAGAAGTAGATGGACTCCTGATCCTGGCATGTAAGTGTTGGTAAACTTAGATGATAATTGTACGTGTAAGCAGACTGGGCCAATACTCACTGCTGCATGCATCTGAGTGACGATCGCGATTAAATTAATAAATGAAACAAGTTGAAACAGCCTGAGTGTTGGACAATTACGATGGCTCTAAGCAAGGCACCAAGCACACGAAGCTCTGGTACTTGTTGCTTTCTTCTTCTCCGCCAACCAGCTTTCATATCTATTCCCTGTATCCCTGTATCAGTTTCGCGTTTTCCCAAAGAATTGATTTATCAATAAAACCAAGGCGCAGTCCTCCTTCGTCCACACACATCTGCCAACTCAAACGCCCCATCCTCACCAATTCCCCTCCTGCAGATGGTTCAATACAAGGTCCGATGCGTCAACATCAACACTACATCCGTTCCACTCATACCGTCTACGATGCTCCTGGTTCCCGAATCCCGATCATAATGGCATAGTTCCAATAGGTCGTCATCGAGAGAGGTACTGTGCGATAGATTTCTTCGCCTCCTTTGTTTCCTGTGGGTACGCGGTGCAGAAAGAGCTGAAAATGCAGTTCGCGGCAATGGATGCGAGTTGAGAATCGGGGGGGACGTTTGCAAGGAAGACAGGAAGAAGTCCCAGGGCATATCGATATGTGTACCATAGGCCATAGCTAGATGCATATTGTGACCGATAGCTGAAGAAGCGGACGGGAACAAGTACACCGATTTTAAACCGCTGGACAATGAAGGTGCCGAGACGCTCCATGCCAGTTTCCTTCCACCATGTGGAGCGGAGATCCTCCTTATTTAGGAAGTAGAGCATACTTGAATGCTGGTGTCGTCTATTTCGAAAACGTGAAAGAGATGGCCGCATCTTCAATCTCGTAAAATATCTTGACTTGAGAAGGGGTTTCAGTGACTTTCGACTCTTAACAGAGTGGCCACCAGCTTGAAGATAACGTAGACAAGATATGGCTGCCTCTAGGTGTATTTGGGGAACCCATGGGGCCAAGATGGATACCAGCAATGGATGTAGTCTTGTTTCTAGCCGGATGCCCGTCAACACAGGACCATCCGGATCCCATCGTTGTGGATGGACTATTGGGGATATGGCTAGAGCCAATTGATGGCACCAACGTATTTTGAACCGGTTGAGAACGCGGGATAAATTTTGTTCTACGCAGGCAAGAGTGAGAATGGCACAATAACCCGGGCAATATTGCTCATAGAGCTGTAGCAGTGCTGGGACATATTGTCCATAGAGCTGAAGGTGGCGTTTACAGAGCATGTTTCTGTTTCCGAATGCCTAGATTGCATGTCAGCCAAATCAGAGGCACGGTTCATACTGGAGTGAACATACCGAGTTGTGCAGATAATCAATAATATACGGGTAATGGTACAAAATATCATTCGAGTACACATCGCTGCTGGGCAAGGTCATCTGTTTGAACCTCTCCTCCAGCTCATCCGTAGGACATGCCTGTATTGTTGATGAATAGAATAATGGAAGTCCACTATCTATCTCGGGCGTGTAATATTAGCATAGTTTCAAGGAGCTCCCCACCACCAAGAAGTAGGCAGAATAAGATAGGGACTCACAATGAAGTTCCCCAATCCGAACATTCAAGTTACCATGATAAGGGTCAAGATAACTGCACCAAATGGCCAGATCAGTGTGGATGGCTGAGAGGTTGAATGGGAGGTCCAAGAGCCGACTGGGATCTGATATGAAATCGTAAAGAGAGGCGTGAAGGACACGAACCCCTTTGTTGTCACCCCTGTATTCAATAAGGGAGCCTAAGTCTTCTAAACCACGCTGCACGTCTCCAGGATTTAGGCTGAGGATTTTTTCCATGTTCTCTGGAGCTATGAATTCAAAAGGAAAATGCTCAAGAGCCCATGGAACCTTTATCATCCTTGTTGACAATAAGCACATCCCAATGATGCGCAGGACCAGCTCTACGTCCTCGCAAGAGAGTAATATATACCTATACAGCGCATCAAGCTGTGCGAAAGGGGATTCTCCCGATAACGGCCGCAATTTTAAGACAACATCGAGGCGGAGCGTCGGGTTATGTCGAGGTGATGAGATGTACCTGATGACTGTCGTGGGATAGATGAATTGGCCCGACGACTTCTGCGCCAGATCTACTTTCACTTGCGATGATGGCCACTCATGAGGGATGTGTCGACTTGAAGGATGGGTCCGCTTGATTTCGTCGAACTTGGCGGACAGAAAATATTCTACATCCTCTATCGATTCAGGTTCATCGTCCAGTGAGTGTCGTGTGGATACCTCGGCAACAGGAGTCGCATTGAAGACCCTGGCAATCGGGACTTCGGGTCGACTGGTGATGAGAAATTTTAGCAGCATAGAATGTTGCTCAACGACTCTCGAGATCCCGTGCAAGAGGATGGTCCGTTCTTCGGGATCCAAGCACTCGTCCAAGCCGTCTATGACAATGACTGTCGGATATACCACATCTTGCTGAGAGAGTTGGTGAAGAGGCCCAAGGATGAGCTGCTCCAATTGATGAGCGAATGGACGGCTCAAGATGTGGGGATCGTTTTCAATTGTAGCAACGATTAGAGGTCGAGATTCTGGGACAGAGAGAACAATGTTGTAGGCTAGAGTTGCAATGACAAATTTTATGTTGTTTCGGGAGGAATCTGCACGCGAAAAGAAGAAAGTGGCGAGGAGTTGCTGTCGACTATGAAGCTTCTCTGCCATAGTGCGAGCGATGGCGGATTTTCCAGCGCCAGCAGCCCCGTAAAGCCACATGATAAATGCTGTGATCTCGATGACGAGGTTGACCCAGTCGCCAATCTTCTCGAGGACAGCAACACGGGTATTCTCGTGGCATCGAGGTATGTCGAGTTGATGACCATAATCGTAGAAGGCGCTTGGAGCGGCCGCCTTGGTCAAGATCTCAAATCCAGCTAGCACGGATCGTCCAAACATCAGTCGGAGCGCTATCGATTAAGGAGACAAGCGGCGCACCTTGCCCAACGATCGATCCATAAGGAAAGTTCTGCTCCGTGAAAGTTCCGCCTGAGATGTGTAAATTCCTTGAGTTAAACATGGAATGAATGGAGGAGGATGTTGAAGGCTGCATTCGACATGAATAATAGCCAGGGGAATGAAAAAAAAAGAAAAAAGGGGGGGCTCAAGCTGGTTCTCAATATAAGACCAAAGAATGTGTTACATGTGCTGAGTGCACGGGCCAAGTGCTTTTTCTGGCAAAACTCGCACAGCTAATTATGACTTTATAGCATATTTCATAAATGGTATCCAAAAAATAAATAAATATATGAATGAGCCAAGGGGACACGAATGGTGAGCACACCTATCAAATCGATGACTCAAAGGCCCCTTCCTCGTTTGATGCGATGTTCGGCTACTTCGGGATTTCCGAACTAAGCAGTCCGCTTTCCCGATGTCGACACCTCTGTAGCGTTTGTCGTTGTCGGCAATGACGACACTGCTCGGGCTTCTTTCCGGTTGATTCCGGTCACTTCAACTTACTGTACTAAATCAATCAATTCGTTAGTCACGCGTCACACCCGATCTTTTCTGACCCCGGATTTGTAGTCTCGTCCCCATCCGATTGTGTGGATATATAAGGAAACCTCACCATGCACGAGTGCGATCAAATAAATTTGATGGTTCGGTGGATCCCCACAACGTCTGGTGCATTTGCTATAGGGCAACCCT
>Ga0247741_1001938_pt1 | contig 11513 bp, 8 predicted proteins | sample UWRJL213509R2_FD_180945 | JGI IMG/M metagenome (GOLD analysis project Ga0247741, IMG submission 180945) | Plant litter microbial communities from Arlington Agricultural Research Station in Wisconsin, United States - UWRJ-L213-509R-2 | ecosystem: Environmental > Terrestrial > Plant litter >...
AGTTGGGAGTTTAATGAATGAAACTGACCGTGGCCAACGGCTCGCTCCCTCCTCATCATTGCTTCGCGTTCCAGTCGCTCAGCTTCAGCGAGCTCCGAGGTTTGCAGCTTGATAGCGTTGGCCTCTTGCTCCTTCTGCAGGCCCTTGGCCTTCAAGGCATTGCTACCGACCATAGAGCCAATGGCAGACTCGACCTTGCCTGTCATACGCGTGCCGGTACCTCCAGCGTGGTGCGTCTGGTCACCGTGGTTGACGGTTCCGGTAGGAGGAATGCCTCGGGCTCCTCCTGTGTGGCCCATACCGGTGCCGTAGGTGTCATTGTCGTGAATACCGTGGCCGGTCGATCCAGATCCGTGACCATATTGTCCATGATGGAGCTGTCAATGAGGAGCGTCAGCAACGGAGTACTAGTAGGCACTCTTGAAAAGAAGGCACGAACGTCTTGGTTGGCGGCAGCAAGAGCTGGTCCATCCCCAAGACTGTGTTGGGGATAGTTCATGGCCATGCCACCAGCTCCACCGCTGGCGCCCATGGGGACACCGGTCAAACCGGTAGCAGCGGGGAAAGTATCAGTGGTCGCGCCGGTGAAGGGCGTCTCATGTTGGCCATGATGTTGACCATGGCGGTCTGTCGTCTCGTGAGTGACGTGCTTTAAAATTATCAGTATAAAACGTATATAATCTTGAAGCGTATCACCAACCTTGTCGTTGTGCTTGTTGTGCTTTGATCCGAAGAGAGGCATGATTATTGGGTTCGTAAGATTTGCTTGGTTGTGTGGGTATTAATTATAATGAAAATAATAGAACGCTTGTTTTATATACCTTTCAGCATTGCTGATGACGCAGGGACACCATTGAGCGGAGTTGGGAGCTGCTCCCAAAGCTGAGTGGCGTTCTTGCTATAAAAGGAAATGTGACGTCGTTCGGCGCCTCTGGGGTGATCCAGCCTCGCGAACCGGAATAACTGCGCACTCACCTGACCATGTTCGTCACTAAATTTTTTAAAGAAGCACTCCATAGAGCGGCAGTGTTTTTCACTGAGCAGAACCCCAATTCAATCGTTTTGTGGGGTAATAAACAAACTTATATCGGTACTCTGACGGCGACGTCATGTGGACTTGATATGACTCACCCTTGACAGTGGTAGAATTCTTAGTCTCTGCAGTGGGGGACCGAGGTTCAATGGAACAAGGATTAAGAACCTCTAGAAATGGAATGGAAGACAAACTTCATCAGCCAGCCACATCACTTAGAATGGGATTTGTAAACGCAAAAGAATAGATTTTCGTTAAAACATGCGTTGGCGTGCCCCACATAGCACCTTCAAACCGAACCTGGTGTTAAAACAACTACTTACTCAATCACCTCTGCTGTTATCGCCAACCGGTCGAGTGTCGTTCTTGGGCTCTGAAGTAGGTTGCGCAGCCTCCGATTCACAGTTCTCTGACAATCTAAGGTCCAAAGGAGGGATCGGAGGATACAGTCGAGAGAATCTTCGAGTTAGAGAATCTAGCCGCAGCTGATCAGTGGTTCGGTTGTCAGCGCCAATTTTGCAACCTAACAAGGCAGCAGCCGGTGTAGAAGTTAGAACGATAAACTTACTGACTGGAGACTCCGAATTTGGATGATATCTGAAAATAAAACTGGCAGGGCCTTCGCGCCCGAGAGCCACGGTTCAGCTGCAGCCAATCAGGAAGTCGATAGTCTGTACAGCTCTGCACAACGTAGAAGTTGTTGCAGAGGCCTGTGTGTACCGTCTTCCTTGACATCGAAATCTCCTCATATCGGTATCGTCGGCAACATGCATGGCGAAGGTGGAAGCTATGGTGAACGGAGAAACAAGACAGAAAAGAAATACCAACGGAGGATGTATTAGTCTGTGCATTGTCTGAAGGTTTCTCATCGAAAGTTTATATAGCGCAAATCCAGATAGTGGACGCAAGAAAGTCCGGATATTCCCGCAAGAAGGCCGTACCATTACCCCAGTTTCTTATTCGGCAAAAGCCAACTTATGTACTTTGAGGTCGAGCTGAAAATTCCAAAGGATTTTCATATTATAATAACCATCTCTAAGTAGATCTAATTCTAATCTAAATACTTCTAAACGATTCCCCGAAAGACGGAAAGGTTCATGAATGCAGAGCTAGTATTGCTGTAGTCTGCTTCGGCTACCGTGGTTGCTTAAACCGTGCCGCAACCCAGCTGGACGAGGGTGACACCAACCTGTAGAGGAAATGAAGCATCAGCCATCGAGCGTCCCAATTGTCCTCCACACTGGAGGAAATTTCCAAAATGCTTACCAGAGTGGCGCCGTCGCAGCAAAGCGCCGTCTGACCGCTGCTGCAAGCGGTTCCGAGAAGATTGGCAGTGCAGGAAGCTGCGGTCATAGGTAAACAATATCAATATTGATCTCGGTGCGATGAGGCAACACAGAGAAGTCGAACTCACAAGCAATCATAGTGCCGGTTGGGTTTGTGATACCCGCAGCAGCAAAGGCCTGAGTGAGGCCTAGTTCGTCGACCTGTTAATTGAGAGAGTCAGTATGGGTCTTATATTCAAGTTTGGCTGCAAGAAGGCGAAGTATGAACGTACGGTGCCATAGTTGGAGCAGCACTGCTCATTCCCTACGAGGCATTGACCGTTGCGAGCGATAGGGCGGATATAGCTGGCATTCGCAAAGAAAGGTACGGCGGCGACGATGGCAGCGGTGAAGGCAGCGGTGAACTTCATGTTGTGATAGTTGATTGAGGTTGATTGGAGACTTGAAGTTTGAGTGGCTGGAAGTAGGTGCTTGATGAGATGAGTTGAATATGGTTTCTTGGGGTGCTTTTATACCTCTCGGAAAGTGAGAGCAACACTTGAGACTCGATTGGCATAGAGACATCCTCAACCAACACTGTGTGTTGTCCAGCCGGCGAGCCCTCCACTGGATGCTCTGCGCACCGCGGCAGCAAAGTCCGCATTGGAGGAATCAGCTGCTGTTGGTCTTCGTTGGCGATTCGACGGCACCGAAAGTCACGCATATTGGTCGGTGGTGGAGCTGTTAGTTCGCCAGGAATAAGGGCCAAGTAGTGAGGTCAACCTCCAGCATCCCTCACGCGCTCCAAGGAAAAAGATCCGTGAGATACAAACCGCACTATCGGTGCATTAGAAGTTGTTTGTCTGGGACAGGCGCATAGACACGGTTGTTTGACGGCGCAAAGAAAAACACGGGGGGATAGAAGTCCATGTAGCGAAGCAAATGAGGTTCGTATATCCAGAGTAAAATATACTTCAATTAATTCGTGTTCCGGTAGAAGGTCGGCCTTTGTCCACTTAAATGTGGGATGTGCTCTTGAGAGAGCGCAACACGCCAATGACTAGACGCATCTGATTAGAGCCTTGTCGCGTTGGAGAATCGGTGAAGAGGTGCACGCTTCTCCGCCGCGTAGCCTCCCTGAAATGCTCCTCGGGTTTGATTTTGATTTTGGCGGCTATTTGCCAATTGAGCTCGAGGGCCTTCTGTACGGGTTTCACAGGGCCCATTCCTGTTGAATTGTACCTAGAAGTGTCCGAGAGCAGATTCCACCTGATTAAGATCTCCTGAGTGGGACTAGCAAGACGATTCCACCAAGATCTTGAGGTTGGAGGAGGCATTCATATGCCAGTGAGTGCTCCATCCGAGTCGGCAGCCATTAGGCGTTAACCTTCAATATTAGACCCCACATCGTGGTAAGCGCACATGAAATGTCATGGCCGGAGCACCATTGTGGTGGTAAGAAGCAAGATACTGGTTTCAGGCGGTGACAGCCGCCGCGTACGGTATTAGAGTGTGTGCGACCGTAACGGCGCTTGCCATTCAGGCTCGCTGGCCTGAAATTTGAAAGGTTGCATCGAGGGGCTTAACATTTTTCGAGGACATCTTCATTAGCATTTTCCTTCTCGAAACGCCTACTTGTTTTGAGAACCAATATCATGAAGCTCATTCACCAGAGACGAATTGACTCTGGCTCATGGTAACGGCTTCAATGTAGATTTGCATTATATATCACTAATGTCCAACGTAGTGGAAATCTTGAAGGACAGTGACCTACTGCTGAATGACTATGCTATGAGTATCTTAATGCGGAGATATGTCAATGCATATCCGAGAATCTATGGCCTCCAGCGACATCAAGGTTTGACGAAGCTGATCATTAATTCCAACCAGGCCACCACTAAAATGTTGGATGTTCACGACGACTCCTCTCAACGAAGGAAAGCCGCCTCGGTTTACAATAATGTCGAGCGTCCGCTTGAGGTCTTCAACCATCGGAGAATTTTCATTGTCGCCAATACAAACTTTTAGCTCGATTTCTTCGAGTATGTTTATTCCTGCCCAATTTTGAAAAGTATGCGGTATGTGGCAAACTGTCAGTGGATGTGGCGGAAAGTATCCCCTGACGGTTATACTAAACTTCTTCAACGTCTTCAGGCTTGTGATCTGCATACTCTCTTCCACATGTCGGAAGGAAAGCTTGTTGAAGACAGATACTGACGAGTTGTTAGTATAAACAACATTCGACCATAAGGTTCACGTGGCTCTTACCAACCAAGGCGAGTGATTTGATTGAAACCACCAACTCTAGCACTTCTGTGGCTGCACGAGAATCCGTAGTGCACAATCTGGGAAGGGCCAGATGCTTGAGGTGAGCAAAGCTAATGATCGAGGACTGCGACAGCAGAAGAGTCCTGACGCCGCTAGCTGATTTTCCAAACGACAGAGACTTCAAGTATAGAATAGGAGGGATCCGAGCTTCAGGAGGGACTTCGGCAGAAATTTTGGTGTGGTAAAGGCTGAGATGACACAGACTCCTCGCAGATGCGATTAGAAAATGGGGAAATCCATGGATTGAGTTGATGGAGAGTTCGACGAGCGAAGGGGATGCGATGATGTTTTCCAGCGATATCCGAACCTCAGTATTTATCTCGTTCCAGTATACACACGAGATGGTGTTACGCCTCGATTCCAGAGATAATTTCTCTACATTTGTAAGGGTCCGAAGGGTGTTTGCAAAGAGCTGATCGTCGTGGTGTGTAGGTGGGACGAAAATATGCAAGTTGCGGACGTATTGTGCGAGGTCGGGGTTCGTGACAAAGAGACCTGTAAAGCACATAGTAGCATGTGCTTGCGCAAGAGTCAATGCCTCGTCTGAGTTGATATCCCGTGGTAGGACTTTTATCGTCCTGAATATATGTTTGCGACTGGAGTTTAGGAATGTGCGTGATGCCAGAGCACAGGCCTTGATGTGATCCATGGTGTCCGTTCCTCTGGCTAGTTCGTCGATAATGAGCTCGCAGAGCTCAACAGGAAGCGCTGGGTACTGGTCTTGTTGAATGAACATCATGGTGGTTGGGGTGAACGATCAAGATATAATCCAATTACACGGCTGTGCCACTTTAGTGCCTGGGCATAGTGATGTCCGACGGGCTTTGACGGATTGCAGAGCGACCTGTCATTGCATACTACTGAACGCACGCATAATACATTACAGAGCATCAATATATGGAGATATGTTAACGCAGAACCGAGAATCTATGGCCTCTAGCAACGTCAACGCTTGACGGAGTTCGCCATTTATTTCAACCAGTTTGCCCTTACGAGTTGTGAAATGTTGAACATTTACTACGACTCTTCTCAACGCGGAGAAGTGGTCTTGGTTTGCAAGGACATCGAGCGTCCGTTTAACCTCTTCAGCCAGCAACGTCCCCGTTCCCTCCCATTGAGCAGGTCGTAAATCGAGCTCTAAATCCTCCAGAACGTTGATTCCTGCCCACTTTCGCAGAATTGTTTGAATGCAAGGAAGTGGGTCGAGCCGATTGGGCCGGCGGCCCTTGACTGTTGCGTGGAATTTCTTCAAAGTCTTCAGTCTTGTGAGTAACATGCTCTCTCCTATGCCACCGCTGAAGTATTGCGCGGTAATGTGCGACACTAAGCAAAGAATCAGTACCACAACTTTTAATCGCGAATAATGTAAAAAAAGGCTTACCGACCAGGGCAATTGATTCGATTGACGTTGCTGACCGCAAAATCTCTGTGGCTGCGTCAAATTCCATGGGTAGGACGATGTGCTTTAGGTGTGCGAGGCTAAAAACCGGAGACTGATTGAATCTTGCCTGTAGAAGAGTCGTGATGCTGGCATCTGCATTTGAGAACGACAAAGATTTCAAGGAAGGAATGGGCAGTGTTTGAGCTTCAGGAGGATGTTGAATAGAGAATGTTACGTTTAGGAAACTGAGGTGTCTCAGATTCCTTGCAGATGCGAGAAGGTAGCACGGAACTTCATGGATGGAATTGAGATTGAGCTCAAGGAGTGAAAGGGATGTCATGGTGCCTTCCAGCGAGGTCCGAATCCCAGTCGCGATATTGTTCCAGCGTTTGAATAGGTCATTGGGACCTCTACGCGATTTGATAAAGAGCTTCTCTATATTTTTCAGCCTCCGAAGCATCTGTGCGAAGAACCGATCGTCGTGGTTTGTATCTCGAACGCAAACATGAAGAATGCGGACGTATTGAGCCAGGTCGGGGTTGATGATAAGAGGAGCTGTAAGGCGTGCAGTAGCACGTCCATGCCGTTGCGCAACGGTTACATTCGCACTACTCTCCAATTCTGGCAGGACTTTGATCGTCTTGAATAGGTGTTTGCGACAACACGGGAGGAATGTGCGAGACGCCAGAGCACAGGCCTTTAGAGCGCCTATGTTGTCTGGTTTCGGAGTCCAGGCTAGTTGGTTTATGATGAGCTCGCAAACCTCAAGAGGAAGGGGCGGCTGTTGACGTTGTGCCACAGTAGACATTGTTGAAGTAGTGTAAGATCAAGACTAAACTACGCTGGCTCTGCGAACGTCATGACCGCATCTTTCAAAGGCTCACGTGCGTATTTGTCCCGCTCTACATACGTCTTCCTGCCACCTGGTTCCAGCGGCTCTCTATTTTTTGAATGTAGAATACTGTAGCTGCTGATCTCTAAGTAAAACGGGTCAGGGAGATATAAGTATAATTATTCTGCTCCCAATAAGGCCGGGGTTTGGGCAGCTATGCTCGCCTACAGTGGCCCTACACACATTTTGTGATCTGTTTAGACATGGATATAAAAATCCACAGATAAAATGTATGGCAAAACCATTGCCAGAGTTGTGATGTTCTATTCAAAATTCTGCTGCTTGATCTCGAATATCACCAGAGCTCTTTTGCGTCTCAGTTTGTATATTCACTATATGGTGAACTAAGGTTAAGATGCTATTGCCGATGTCGAAGGTAGTGGAAATCTCGAAGGATAGACAATTTAATAGTTAGTGATACTGGTGAAAAATGAGTACCTAATGCGAAGATATATTAATGCATACCCGAGAATCTATGCCATCTAGCAACATCAAGGCTTGACGAAGATCGTCATTAATCCCAACCTGAACCGGGCCATCCCTGAAATGTTGGACGTTCACGACGACTCCTCTCAACACGGGAAAGCCGTCTCGGTTTGCAAGAATATCGAGCGTCCGCTTAAGGTCTTCAACCATCAAAGAAATCCCATCGTCGCCAGTACATAATTCTAACTCGATTTCTTCGAGTACGTTTATTCCTGCCCAGTTTTGAAAAGTATGCAGTAGGGGGTGAACTGTCAGTGGGCCTGTCAGAAAGTCCACGACGGTGATATTAAACTTCTTCAACGTCTTCAGGCTTGTGATCTGCAGACTATCTCTCATATTTTGGAAGGAAGAATTGTTGAAGGGCGTTACTGACAAGTAGTTAGTATAGCAAGATTTGAGCGTAAGGTTCACGTGGCTCTTACCAACCAAAGCGAGTGAATTGATTGAAACTACCAGCTCCAGCACTTCTGCAGCTGCACGAAAATCCGAGGTGCACAATCTGGGAAGGGCCAGATGCTTGAGGTGAGCAAAGCTAATGGCCGAGGACTGTGACCCATCAAAATTTGCTTGCAAAAGAGTCCTGATGCCGATGGCTGACTTTCCAAACGACAGAGACTTCAAGTAGAGAGTAGGAGGAATCCGAGTTTCAGGAGGAATTTCGGCAGAGAATTCGGTATAATCAATGGTGAGATAACTCAGACTCCTTGCACATGCGAGCAGATAATGGGGAAATCCATGGATTGAGCTGATGTGGAGTTCGACGAGGGAAGGAGACGTGATATTGTTTTCCAGCGACGCCCGAACCTCAACAGATATCTCGTTCCAGTATATCCACGAGCAGTCATGCCTCGATTCCAGAGATAATTTCTCTACATTTGTAAGGGTCCGAAGAGTGTTTGCAAAGAGCTGATCGTCGTGGTCTGCAGGCAGGATGAAAATATGCAAGTTGCGGACGTATTGTGCGAGGTTGGGGTTCGTGACAAAGAGACCTGTAAAGCGCGTAGTAGAACGTACTTGTGCAAGAATCAATGCCTCATCCTCCTCGTCCAAGTCGCTATCCTGCGTTAGGGCTTTTATTGTCCTGAATATGTGTTTGCGACTGCAGTTCAGGAATGTGCGTGATGCCAGGGCGCAGGCCTTGATGTGATCCATGGTGTCCGTTCCTATTGCTAGTTCGTCGATAATGAGCTCGCAGAGCTCAACGGGAAGCGTTGGGTACTGGTTTTGCTGAACGGACATCATGGTGGTTAAGGTGGTAGATCAGGATCAAATTCAATTATATGGCTGTGCATGCCTGGGCATTGATGAATTTCAGAGCGACTGCTCATCACAGAGATGTAGTAGTACTGAACGTATGAATAATACATCACGGAATATCGAGATACGACCCAGATATGTTAACACAGAACCGAGGATCCATGGCCCCTAGCGACATCAACGCTCGACGAGGCTCGCCATTTATTTCAATCAGTTTGCCCCTACGATTTCTGAAATGTTGAACGTTGACCGTGACTCTTCTCAACGCGGGAAAGCTGTCTCGATTTGCAAGGATATCGAGCGTCCGCTCTACTTCGTCAGCCACCGGCCTCATTCCCTCCGAAGCAGGTTGTAAATCAAGCTCAAATTCCTCCAGAATATTGATCCCTGCCCACTTTTCCAGAATGTCTGGAATGCAATGAAGCGAGTCAGGCCAAATGGGCCGACGGCCTCTCACCGTTGCGTGGAACCTCTTCAAAGTCTCCAGACTTGCGAGTAGCATGTTCTCCCCCATACCATTGCTGTACTCTCGCTCGGTAACAGGCGATACTAATCAAAGTATCAGTGTCATAAATTTTAATCGTGAATTATAACAAGGCTTACCGACCAATGCAAGTGATTCGATTGACTTCGCTAACCTCAAAATCTCTGTGGCTGGGCCAAATTCCATGGGACGGGTCCCAGGAAGGGCGAGATGCTTTAGATGCGCAAAACTAACAATTGGGGACCCATCGAGTCTTGCCTGCAGAAGAGTCGTGATCCCGGCATTTGCATTTGAGAACGACAATGATTTCAAGTGCGGGATGGGAAGAGTTTGGGCCTCAGGAGGACGTTCAATAGAAAATGTGACGTATAGAAAACTAAGGTGACTCAGACTTCTTGCAGATGCGAGAAGATAGCATGGAACTTCATGTATGGATTTGAGGTGGAGCTCGACGAGTGAAGGGAATGTAATGATGCCCTCCAACGCCGTCCGAACTCCAGTCGAGATGTCGTTCCAGTTTGTGTATGGGTCGTCTGGGTCTCTACGCCTCGATTCTATAGAGAGTGTCTCTATATGTTGCAGCCTTCGAAGCATCTGTGCAGAGAGCTGATCATCATGTTTTGTAGCCCGAACACAAATATGAAGAATTCGGACGTATTGAGCCAGGTTGGAGTTGATGATAAGAGGAGCTGTAAGGCGTAAAGTGGCACGTCCATGTTGCGTAACAGTAACGTCTGCGCTATTTTCCGATTCTGGCAGGAGTTTGATCTTCTTGAATAAGTGTTTACGACAACAGGGCAGGAATGTGCGAGATGCCACAGCGCAGGCCTTTACAGCGCTTATGCTATCTGATTTCCTGGCTAGTTCATCTATGATGAGCTCGAAAACCTCAAGAGGGAAGGCTGGTTGTTGTTGGGCCATGAACGTCGTGGAAGTATAAGATCAAGACTAAGCGCTAAGCTACGGTATACGGTGACCATATTTGTCTACGGCTACAGCATCCAACTAGTCCCTATCATGAAACCTCAAACGGCCTGGTTTTGTTCTAATCACCAAACATAATCCAGGCAATTAGCGAGCATTGCGCGACGCGACAGTGTGGGCTGTATGGGTCTACCAACCTAAATTCAAGTACGACTGTCGCTTTTAACCGACAAAACCTCCCATACACGAGGATCTGATTAGATAGGAATTTTTGCTTCATAACCTTGTGCTGTGATATAGTAGGTTATCTTTCGCAGAGACGTGCAACAAGAGGACATTGAACAAAGATCCAATGGCGAAAATTCGGCTTTATATCTGGGCGATTGACTTTACCAACCCCAAAATCTCTGTGGCCAGGTGAAATTCTGTGGGACGGACCTTAGGAACGGCGAGGTTCTTCAAACGTGCAAAGTTATCAACCAGGTATTCATCGAGTTCTTGCCCGCAGAAGAGTCGTGATGCCGGCATTTGCATTTGAGAACGACAACCATTTCAAGTACTGGATGAGAGAAGTTTGGGCTTCGGGAGGACGTCCAATAGAAATGTGACCATGTCGGAGAGTGAGATCCTTGCAGATGCAAGGAGAACTCCATGGGCGAAGGGGACGTCAGGTCAATGGATAAATCTCATAAGCAACCGGAAAAGAAATCGCGAAGGTGGCTGTGGCGTAAGTCATTGCTGGATTAAAATTTAAACTACCTCTCGACATACTTAACCCTACAGCCCCATATATACACTCATCCAAACCCAGCCCACTCAATCGACAGATAATCCACCATCCCTCTCTCATCATCCCACCCACACAACAAATGAGCTTTCTTTGTCGCCGTGCCCAGGCGTCCATGAGCGACTATTTCCATCGGCCTTAGCGATGCAACAGGCGACTCGATCACCGTCGCTGCAAAATGGGAGTGATACCGTAGAGGATCGCCTGGATAGACAAGGTACTCGCCACCAAATCTTATGCCGACGCCCATGAAGTACCCTTGGGCATGGAGGGATTTAAATACCCCACAACGCGCACGTTCGGAGAGAGTGGATGGGTAGGACCATATACCAGCTGTACGGGCGGACGATATGGTGGTGTATATTGTCGGTTTTTGTAATGGAGGGTTATACCAGGGAAGGGAAGTAGATGAGGCCGGTATGACAATTGTGTAGGGAGTTGTGGAGGACGAGGAGGGCTTGCTGATCGGCTCTGGATCTGGGGTGGTGCCCACTTCTGGTGTACTTGTGGGTATAGAGGACGACTCGAGTTTTGGTTGCTGTCGCCGTTTCGCTACCTTTGTAGGCGTGACAGTTGACGTCGAGGATATCAAGACGCTAGAAGTCTCCCCATCGCCTTCCTCGTCACCTTCAGCATCTCCATCCCCGTCTTCGGCTTCAAGAGCAGCAGCCCTCTT
>Ga0247741_1001939_pt1 | contig 11507 bp, 10 predicted proteins | sample UWRJL213509R2_FD_180945 | JGI IMG/M metagenome (GOLD analysis project Ga0247741, IMG submission 180945) | Plant litter microbial communities from Arlington Agricultural Research Station in Wisconsin, United States - UWRJ-L213-509R-2 | ecosystem: Environmental > Terrestrial > Plant litter >...
CAGGCATGACGGTTGCGAATATTCCCCCGGTCATCGAACCTTACCCGCCGAGGAATTGCGTGTCGATGGATTGGGAAGGCGGCCGCCGCCGACGGCTGTCGACCCAAGCCACGAGATCGCCGACCATGTAATAGACGTGCCTGGCGTAACGACGGAACGGCGGGCCGCCGCCAACGACGCGGTGGTATCTCAGATAGTCAGTGCTGATCCCGAGAAAGCGGGCGGCCGCGATCGTTTCGATCAACAGTGACGTCTTTGATGTCAGACGGGGAAGGGGGCAGACTGCGGTCGATTGCGCCCGCCACGCCTCGAGGTCAGCGTTCGTATAGCGGATGGCGCGGCCAAACTCGTAATAGCTCGGGCCCTCGCCTAGGCTGCGGTAACACGCCAGAGTATGCCGTTTCAGACCCAGCCGTTCTGCTGCTGCGGTCGGATCAATGAAGGGCAGCGGATCCACAGAGCCGCCGAATATAAGGCCGGCGCTGGCAGGGTCTTCATCGATCATTTGCGGCCCTCCGCATCGCGGGGACCGGTTGGGCCTGTTGGCTGGATCGCACGACCGGCCCGCCGGCGGCAATAACATCCAGTGGCACCGAAGCCGGTGCAGGCGAATCGGTTCCCGACTTCACAATCGCCGCGCGACGGTTGCCGACAATCTCGGCTGCCGCGCGAACCTGCTCATCCTCGACATGGACGTAGCGCATGAACATCTCGATCGTCTTGTGCGCCGTCAGCGCCATCCCGACTTTCAGCGGGATGCCCGAGTTCGCGATGTCGGTGGCGGCGCGATGCCGGATGCCGTGCGTGCCGAGGTGCGCGATACCGCTCGCTTCGAGGGTGCGCCGCCACGCCATCCAGTAGCTGGTCTTGCTCATGGGGCTCGTTGGCTTGGTGACCGCCGGCACGACATAAGGCGATCCGACGAACCGAGGGGCGCTGCGTAGCAGGTGATACGCCTCGTCGCTTAACGGCTTCGACATTCCGCCGGTCTTGCTGTCGGGCCAGACCGCACGGCGTTCGTCGAAGTCGATCCATTCCCATTCGAGGCTGACGATCTCCGCCATGCGTGCGGCAAAGGCGAACTGCAGCCGGATCGCGAGCGTGTAGGTCGGATGCTCGAGATGATGGGCGTCCGCTCGATCGAGATACTCGTAGAGCCTGATCAATTCGAGGTTCTTGATGAGCCGGGTGCGTTTTCCGTCGGGAAATTTCGGGATCAGACGGCAGGGGTTTGTCCCCTCCGCGCGGTGCCCCCAGAGCTCTGCGCAGTTGAACATCTTCTTCAGCAGCGAGAGGAAGTGGTTGGCGGAGCATGGCGTCGCCGCGAGATCGCTGTGGGCCGTTGCCACGTCGACCCGGGTGACCTCCGACACTTTGTATTTGCCCAGCGCCGGGATGATCTGATTCTGGATCAGGCAACAGTTACGTTTGACGGTGTTGGGCTTGTTATGCGGAATCGAGTGGCGTTCGATAAACTCGTCGCAAAACTCCCTGATCGTCGGATTGAGACGCTTCTTCTGCTTTTCGAGCGACGGATCCTTTCCCTCGCGAACATCGGCCAGCCATTTCTGCGCGATAGCGCGAGCCTGCTCGACGGTCAGTTCGCCATAGAGGCCGATGGCAGGCTTTCGGCGTTCACCGCCCAGTGTGCGATACTGCACCATGAACACCTTGCGCCCCGACTTCGCGACCTTGCAAAGGAAGCCGGGGGGCGTCGTATCCCGGATTTCGTAGTCGCGGTCGTGAGGCTTGGCAGCCTCGACCACCTTCTTCGTGAGCTTGCGAACGGGCATCGATCGTCTCGAAATTGCCCGGTGATTCGCCTGATTCTAGGAGCCATATAGGAGCCAAGCGGCGGAAAAGTCGGGCGTAGTTGATCCAACGCCAAACAACTCTAGCATTTGGAAAAACGCCGATATACAAGCGCTTATCCTAGTGGGGAGCAGTCTGGCGTAGAACGTACTAGTCGTTCTCTTCCAGCTCAAAATCCGGTTCCGCAAGGAGTGTCGGTTCGATTCCGACCGCCCGCACCATCATCCTTCAAAAAATGGTCGCCTTGGTGGCGAAGCTGGCCGAAGAGGTTCGCCGGCTCTCGATCGCGCGCTGGGCCGTCGACAATAGCAGGACGGGTGCCGCGAGCAGGTGGACGAAAGCGCCGCCGATCCCGCGCGTATATGGAGCGCCAAATCCGGATTATTCAGATATTGCCCACCGCTTTCGCCTGGGTCAGATAAACCAATTATAAAATGACATTAACTACCATGCGTTGAGATGAAATAAGAAAGATGTAGTTATATCTACAATCAGCGCTCAAGTATAAATACAGAGGATCGGAACAATAATGGCGATAGCTTGTTTTGCCATTATGGAAAGTATCCACTCAAAATATGAAATGTATGTGGAGCATGTGCCCAATCGGGGCTTGGGTTCGGTGATGACGCATTGGATATGGCGCAGATTGAACGACGCCGGGCGGGTTACCGTGCATGGGTCGCACCATGGTTCGCTCGAGGCATGCTTCGCGTCGGTCCGCAAGCATCGGGACGCGTTCGGGGACGCGCCGATCGTTATCAACCTGCACAAAGGGGATGCAGGCGACGCGCCGGCACTCATCGTGCTGCCCGACGCCGAACAGGGTGGATCGGTCGCGAAGAAACCGCTCCACTAGGGCCTCAAAGCCCCGCTATCGATGAAGCCTGTGGTTCAGGCCTCGACCGTCTCAAGCTCTTCGCTGATCTCCAGCCAGGCCGCTTCGGCAGTCTCCAGCTTCGCCGCCACATCGGCGCGCTGCTTCATGAGATCGCTCATGCTCATCCTGGACAGCCATGGTTCGGCTGTCGACGGATCGAACATCGCCCGGTCGATCGCGCTGCGCTGCTTGGAGAGCTTGGCGACCAGCGCTTCGGCTTCATGGGCGCGTTTGCGCAAGGCGACGCTCTTCTCGCGCGCTTCGGCATTGGCGCGGCGTTCGTCTTTCTTGCTGACCTTGTTCTTTGACGCCGCATCCCCGCTGGAAGCGCCCTCGCCGGAGAGCACGAAGGCGATATAATCCTCCATGCTGCCATTATATTCATTGGCGACGCCGCCATCGACCAGCACCAGGCGGTCGGCGGTCAGCTCGATCATATGGCGGTCATGGCTGACGATGACCACGGCGCCGTCATAAGCGTTGAGCGCCTGCACCAAGGCCTCGCGCGCATCGACGTCCAGATGGTTGGTCGGCTCGTCGAGGATCAGCATGTGCGGCGCGTCGCGGGTGATCAGCGCCAGGGCCAGGCGGGCGCGCTCGCCGCCCGAGAGGCTGCCGACCTTGGTCGTCGCCTTTTGCCCGGAAAAGCCGAACCGGCCGAGCTGCGCGCGGACCGCGGCGGGCGACATGCCCTTCATCATCCGCGTCATATGTTCGAGCGGCGTGTCCGTCGTGTCGAGTTCTTCGACCTGATACTGGGTGAAATAGCCGACGCGCATCTTGCCCGACGCGGTCATCTCCCCTTCCATCGGGGTGAGCTGCGCCGCGAGCAGGCGGGCGAGGGTGGTCTTGCCGTTGCCGTTGCGGCCGAGCAGCGCGACGCGGTCATCCGGGTCGAGCCGCAGGTTGAGGCGGCGCAGGATCGGGTTGCCCTCGGTATAGCCGACAGCGGCCATGTCGAGCGTGACGAGCGGCGGGCGCAATTCTTCCGGGCTGGGAAAGGCGAAGGAAAGCGTCGGATCTTCGGCCATCGCCGCGATCGGCTGCATCTTCGCGAGCATCTTCTGGCGTGACTGGGCCTGTTTCGCGGTCGAGGCGCGGGCGCTGTTGCGGGCGATATAATCCTGCAGCTTGGCGCGCTGCGCGTCTTGCGATGCCTTGGCAGCGGCGAGCTGCGCGGCGCGTTCGGCGCGCTGCTGCTCGAAGCTGTCGTAACCGCCGGTGTACATCACCGTCTTGCCGCCCTCGAGATGAAGGATGGTGTCGACGACATTGTTGAGCAGGTCGCGCTCATGGCTGATGACGACCATCATCGCCGGATAGCTTTTCAGGAAATTCTCGAGCCAGAGCGTCGCTTCGAGGTCGAGATGGTTCGACGGCTCGTCGAGCAGCAAAAGATCGGGCTCGGAAAAGAGCAGGGCGGCGAGCGCGACGCGCATCTTCCAGCCGCCCGAATAACTGTCGAGCGGGCGACCCTGCATTTCCTCGTCGAAACCCAGGCCGACCAGGATGCGCGCGGCGCGGGACTCGGCGGTATAGGCATCGATCGCGATCAGGCGGTCGTGGATCTCGCCGACCCGGTCGGGATCATGGCAGTCCTCGGCTTCGTGCATCAGCGCGGCGCGCTCGGTATCAGCGGCGAGCACGGCTTCGATCGGCGTGGTGGTGCCGTGCGGCGCTTCCTGCGCGATATAGCCGATGCGCGTCTTGCGCGGCATCTCGATCTCGCCGTCATCGGGCTCGAGCTGGCCGATCATCACCTTCATCAGGGTCGACTTGCCGGCGCCGTTGCGGCCGATCAGGCCGACGCGGCTCTTCGGCGGCAAGGTTGCCGTCGCGCGGTCGAGGATGACGCGCCCGCCAAGGCGCACCGTGATACCGTTGATATTCAGCATGCGGGCGCCATTATCATGCAGCGCAGCATAATAGAAGGGTGGGGTGTTTCTATTCACCCTCGCTTCCATTCCCCTCCCGCAAGCGGGAGGGGAAGTGGGTGGACTACGCGATCGTGTTCACCAGCCCGCCTTCGGCCCGGATCGATGCGCCGTTGGTCGCCGAGGCGCGCGGGCTGGCGATATAGGCCACCATGTCGCCGATCTCCTTCGCTTCGATCATGCGCTGGATGATCGAGGAGGGGCGCGCGTCGCGGAAGAATTCCGCTTCGATCTGGTCGATCGGCGCCGCGGGATCGGCCGCCTGGCTGCGCAGGAAGTCGACCACGCCGTCCGACCGCGTCGGCCCCGGCAGCACTGAATTGACCGTGACGTTGGTGCCGCGCGTCAGCTGCGACAGGCCGCGGGCGATGGCGAGCTGCGCGGTCTTGGTCATGCCGTAATGGATCATGTCCTGCGGCACGGCCAGGCCGGATTCGCTGGAGATGAAGATGATCCGGCCCCAGTTGCGCTCCAGCATGGCGGGCAGATAGGCGCGCGACAGCCGGACGCCGCTCAGCACGTTGACGTCGAAGAGATTGGTCCAGTCGGCATCGCTGATGTCGCCGAATGCCTTGCTCTCGTAAATGCCGAGATTGTTGATCAGGATATCGACGATCGGCAGCGCTGCCGTCACCGCCGCGGCTCCGTTGGCGGTCGCGACATCGGCGATCACGCCGGCGACGGGCTTGCCGCCCGAGCCGTTGATGTCGGCAATCGCGTCGTCGAGTTTTTGCTGCGAGCGGCCGGTGATCGTCACGGCCGCGCCTTCGAGCGAGAGCGAGCGGGCGATTTCAAGGCCGATGCCGCCGGTGCCGCCGGTTACCAGGGCAATCTTGTCGGTGAGTTCGAGGTCCATGATGAGTCTCCACGGGGTTTCGTTGGAGACGATCTAGGCATGGTGCGTCGCCGCTACTATGTCCTGAATCTGACTATCATCTGTGACTGGAGATCATCAATGCCGCGTATCCTGATGGAGCGGTCGGGCGAGATGGAGGTATTCGTGCGCGTCGTGGCTGAGGGCGGCTTCTCCGCCGCGGCGCGGACGCTCGACCTGACGCCATCGGCGGTGAGCAAGCTGATCGCACGACTGGAGCAACGGCTCGGTGCGCGCCTGCTGGTGCGGACGACCCGGGCGCTGCGCCTGACCGACGAGGGCGAGGCCTATCACCGGGCGGCGATGCGCATCCTGCAGGAGCTGAACGATGCCGATCAGGAGGCGTCGGGCGGGGCGGTGCGCGGCAGGTTGCGGGTCAGCGCGTCGCTGCCGTTTGGCACGATGTTCGTCGCGCCAGCGGTGGCGACGTTCCTGGCGAAGCATCCCCAGGTGGTGGTCGATCTCAACCTGACCGACGATGTCGTAGACCTGATGGCGGAGCGCACCGATGTCGCAATCCGCATGGGCAATCTGCCCGATAGCGGGCTGATGGCCCGCAAGCTCGGCGAGAGCCGCCGGATGATCTCCGCGTCACCCGCCTATCTCGCGCGGCACGGCATGCCCGAACGGCCGCAGGATCTCGTCCGACATGACTGCCTGACCTTCAATTTCCGCCGCCCGCGCACGACCTGGCCGTTCCGCTGCGATGGCAAGATGCTCGACCAGCCAGTGACGGGAAGCCTGCAGCTCAACAATGGCGAGACGATGCGGCAGATGGCGCTGGCCGGCGTCGGCATCGCGCGGATCGGACTGTTCCATGTCGCCGAGATGATCGCGGCGGGCCGGCTGGTTCCTTTGCTCGAGGACTATAATCCGGGGGATATGGAGGTAGTCAGCGCGGTCTATGTCGGCGGCGGCATATTGCCGCACCGGGTGCGCGTGTTCATCGACCATCTTGTCGAGGAGTTGAAGGACGTGCCCCTGCTCGCGTCGATCAGCGCCGCGGGAGGGTGATCGTCGCGACCAGTCCGCCTTCCGGGCGGTTGACCAGGGTGATGTCACCGCCTGCTTCGCGGACGATGGCGCGGGCAAGCGCCAGGCCGAGGCCAATGCCGCCCGTCTCCTTGTTGCGCGACGTCTCCAGCCGAGTGAAGGCATCGAACACCTCGCCGATGCGTTCGACCGGGATGCCGGGTCCCTTGTCGACGACATGGATCGCAACGTCGCGCTCGCCCGGTACGATCCGCACCTCGGCGGACTCGCCATATTTGACGGCGTTCTCGATCAGGTTGCGCACCGCGCGGCGGATCAGCGAGGGGCGCAGCCGCATCCTGAGCCGGTCGGTCTCCTCGAAGGTCACGTCGTTGTCGAGGTCGCGGAAATCCTCCACCACGGCATCGACCAGGGCCGCCAGATCGACTTCGGTCGGCGGTTCGCTCGGCCGGCCCAGACGGGCGAGCGAGAGGATGTCGTCGAGCGTGCGATTCATTTCCTCGATCGTGTCGGCCATCTTCAGCCGGTCGGTATCGTCCTCGACCGATTCGATGCGGACGCGTAGCGCGGCCAGCGGCGTTCGCAGATCATGGCCGATCGCACCGAGCATGCGGTCCTTCTCGTCCAGCATTGCCGAGACGCGCAAGCGGAGCGCGTTGAACGCGGCGATCACGTCGCGCAGATCCTGCGGCCCGCGCTCCTCCACCGGCACATCGACCTCGCCCGGCATGAAGGCGCGCGCTGCCGAGGCAAGGCTGCGCAGCGGTTGCGACAGTCGGCGGCCGATCCACAATACGGGGATCAGCACGATCGCGTAGAGCACCAGCGTCTGCCAGATCAGCCGCCAGACCAGCAAGGCTTCGGCACGTGGCCATGGCGCGCTGAGCACGAGCCAGCCCTTGCCGGGCTGTTCGACCGCGATGACGATTTCGCCGCCCATCTTCACCATGCGATCGGCCAGGCGCGGGCCCCAGCGACGCGTCCGGCGGTCGCCCTTGTTGATCGCATGTACTTCGGTCTCGATCCTGCCGACCTTCAGGCCGGCTTCCTCGAGCTCGGTGCGCAATCCCTGTTCGACGGTCGGCTGATGCTCGCCAGCGGGATTGACCGGGGAGGTGTCGACCCGACGAACGCGGCCCCGATTGGCGTCGATAAGCCGCCCCGCATTACTGCGTTCAACCGCATCGACGATCCGGGTAACCGCGGGGCCAGTCGCCTGATAGTAACGCGAGGCGCGGCGATCTTGCAGCTGAATCGCGAAATTGATTGCCTGCGCCACGAACAGCGCGATCGCGATCAGCAGCACCATCTGGCCGGAAAGATTGCGCGGCCACAGCCGGATATGCCTCACAGGCGCGTGACTTCGGCGGCGAGCGTGTATCCGCCGCCCCAGACCGTCTTGATCAGGTCGGGATTTTTCGGATCGGTCTCGATCTTGCGACGCAGGCGGCTGACCTGGTTGTCGATCGCGCGGTCGAATGCGGCGGCCTCGCGCCCTTGTGTCAGGTCGAGCAACTGGTCGCGCGTCAGCACCTGGCGCGGGCGCGTCACCAATGCGTGGAGGAGGTTGTACTCGCCGGTCGAGAGCGGGACCGACACGCCTTCGCGGTCGACCAGCGCGCGCTCGCCGGATTTCAGCACCCAGCCGGCAAAGGCGAAAGAGCCAGTGTCGGGTGCGTGCTGGCGCGTCCCGCCGGCGGCGGCGCGGCGCAGGATCACCTTGACCCGGGCGGCCAGTTCGCGCGGCGAGAAGGGTTTCACGACATAATCGTCGGCGCCCATTTCCAGCCCGACGATCCGGTCGGTTTCCTCGCTGCGCGCGGTGAGCAGGATGACGGGCGTCTCGCTCGTCTCGCGGATATGGCGGCACAGGCTCAGCCCGTCCTCGCCCGGCATCATGATGTCGAGAATCACGAGGTCGATCGCATAAGCAGTGAGACGCGTGCGCGCCGCTTCCGCGTCGGCCGTCTGAGTCACGCGAAAGCCCTGCTTGGTCAGATATTGGGCGAGCGGCTCGCGGATCGAGCGCTCGTCATCGACCAGCAAAAGGTGTGGAGTGTCTCCCATGATGTCGGCGTCTAGCATGATCGTTCGCCTTTGGAACATGCCGGGCGGGCAAAGGGGGAAAGCCCGCCCGGCAGCCTGACCAGTCGGGGGATTACTGGCCGGCGTCTGGTTTGGGCGCATCGGCGCCCGGAGGGGGCATGCCCGGGCGATCCGGACGATGCCGCCAATGGCCGCGCATCTTGCCCATATGCTCCCTCATTGTGGTGCGCGCAGCCTGCATCTCCGCCTGGTCGATGAAGCCATCCTTGTTGGTGTCGAGCCTGTCGAAGCGCGCATCGACGCGCGCGCGCATTTCTTCCCGGCTGATCTTGCCGTCCTTGTTGATATCGATCCGGGCGAGCATGCCATGGCCGCCGTGACGACTCATCGCACCGGGGGCGCCCGGAGCACCGCGCCCGCGGCCTCCGCGCATGCGGTCGCCCATCGTCTTCCTCTCGTCAGGCGAGATCTTGCCGTCGCCATTGGCGTCGAGCTTCGCGAAGCGCGCGGCGGCCTGGGCCGAATATTCCGCCTTGGTGATCTTGCCGTCCTTGTTCGTGTCGGTGCTCGCCACCAGCCGTCCACGGCCGGGCAGTTCGTCGCCCGAGATCACGCCGTCGCCATTGGCATCGAGCCGGGCGAAACGCTGATCCGATCGCGCCATATAATCGGGCCGGGTGACGGTACGATCCTTGTCGGCGTCGGCCCTGCCAGTCTGCCCGGCAATAGCGACCCCGCCGATCGCGGTGCCGGCCAAGGCCAGGGCGAGAAGATAGTTACGCATGCTCTTGTCCTTCGAGTGATTGCCCGGTCCCGCCGGCTATGATCCGGGTTTTCGCTCAAGGGTGTCGCGCGGCTATGTCAGCGACGGGCGAAAGTGTCGCAACTTGTCGCAGCTTTAGATCCTCCCCGAGCAATCTCGGGGAGGATCCAATTAGGCAAAGATCGCGACGCTCTGCATGCCCTGGGCGATGGGCTGGCCCTCGGCGTTCCAGATCGTCATCGACTGGCTCGAACAGCCGTTCCGCGCATAGTCCGACTGTGCCGAGAGCAGCCACCAGCCATTGGTCGTCGCGGGCGTTGGGGTGAGCAGGTTCACGATCCAGGTCAGTGAACTGATCGGGGCGGGTTGCTTGCCGAGCAGCTTGAACGCGGCCGGGGGCAGGGCATCGGCGACGGCAAGCACATGGACCATCGGATCCAGGCCCTCGAATGCGCGCAGCCTTGCCCAGCGGAGCCATTCCGCCTCACCGGTCGCCTGTTCCTTCAGGTCGAGGAAGTTGAAATTGCCGGTGAAGAATTCGTCCGGCCCGGTGTAGAGCGTTGCGTCGGGCGCGGGGGCGCGGCGGTCGCTTTGCAGTCGTCCGTCGAGCTCGATCCGCGACGGCTGGTCCGACATGAAGACGAAGGTCGCGCGGAAGCCGAGGCCGGCATCCGAGACGATGTCGGCCTGGATGAAGGCGGCGTTGCGGCCGCGGCGGAGTTTGGTCGCGGTGACGCTCACCTCGCCCGACAGGGGGCCGATAAACGCGATCTGAGCGGAGCGGAGCGGCGGCAGATCCGGCTCCGCGCCCTGCGCCGCATGGAGTGCGAGGGCGCTGGACAGACCGCCATAACTCGTCCTGCCCTGTAGCCAGTCGGCGGGGATGGTCGTGCGGAAGCCGCCCTCGATCGGCGTGCCTCCGGCGAGGATGTCGGCGATCGGGGTCACAGGCTCTTCTCCGCCAGGCGATCGCGCAATTCGCGTTTCAGCACCTTGCCGATCGCGCTCCTCGGCAATTCGTCGATGGCGTGGAGCGCGGAAAGCCGCTGTGTCTTGCCGAGCTGCGCGTTGGTCCAGGCCAGGATGTCGGCGCTGCCCGCATCCACGCCGATATGGGGCACGTAGAAGCCGACCGGCGTCTCGCCCCAGGTCTCGGAGGGTACCCCGATGACGCTGCAATCGGCGACGGCCGGGTGCCGCGAGAGCACGGCCTCCAGGTCGGTCGGATAGATGTTGAAGCCGCCCGAGATGATCAGGTCCTTCTTGCGGTCGAGCAGGGTCAGGAAGCCGTCCGCGTCGAAGCGGCCGACATCGCCGTGGCGGATATAGCGCCGCCCCTCGGCATCGAACCATTCGGCCGATCGGGTCGCCTCGGAGCGTCCGTGATAGCCGGTCATCATCGCCGGCGAGCGGCCGACGACTTCGCCCATTTCGCCCTGGGCGACCTCGTTGCCGTCATCGTCGATCAGGCGGATGTCATGGTCTTCGATCGGTTTGCCGACGGTGTGGAGCTTGTCGGGATATTGATTGGCGATGAGCAGGCAGGTGCCGCCGCCTTCGGTCATTCCGTAATATTCGACCAGCAGCCCCGGCCAGCGGGCCACGACATCGGCCTTGAGCGCAGCGGAGAAGGGCGCGCTGGTGCAGGTCTTGAGTCGGAAGGCCGACAGGTCGAAACGGTCGAAATCGGGCAGCGCCATGATCCGCTGATACTGGACGGGCACGAGCATCGCGTGAGTCGCGCGGTGCGCCTGGGCAAGCTCGAGGAAGCCGCGCGCGTCGAACTTCTTGATCAACACCGCGGTGCCGCCCCAGCCGAGCGTCGGCAGGAAGCTGACCAGCGTCGTGTTGGAATAGAGCGGCGTTGCGATCATCGTCACCGCATCGCCGAAGCCGGCCGAGGCGTTACGATGGATATGCGCCCAGCGCATCGCGTGGCTCTGCACGATGCCCTTGGGGGTGCCGGTGGTGCCGGAGGAATAGATGATGTTGAACCCATCCTCCGGGGCGATCGTGATCGGGCCAGGCTTCGCACCCTGTGGAGCAAGCCACTCCTCAAGGGCGGCAAGGTGGACGACCTTTGCGGCCACATCCTGACCCGCCAGCGCTGAGGCCGCCTCCTCGTCGACGAACAGGATCGGCGCGCCGCAATCGGCGATCATCGCGGCAAGCGATTCCGGCGTTGAGGAAGGGGCGAGTGGGGCGGCG
>Ga0247741_1001940_pt1 | contig 11505 bp, 3 predicted proteins | sample UWRJL213509R2_FD_180945 | JGI IMG/M metagenome (GOLD analysis project Ga0247741, IMG submission 180945) | Plant litter microbial communities from Arlington Agricultural Research Station in Wisconsin, United States - UWRJ-L213-509R-2 | ecosystem: Environmental > Terrestrial > Plant litter >...
ATTATCTAGAAGTTAGGAGATGAGACTTGAACATTTGATCTGGTGTTTTACACCAAACAATATCCAAGCTTGACATCCGCGGGGAACAGATTCCAACCGTCCTCGGTTGCTATCAAATCTTCAAGTCGAATATAAGCATTGCGTCTTTCTTGAAATTGTTGATAAGCAGTATTTAGCAAAGGTACGGGCTAGCTATCGTCATCTAAAGTCCATTTCTATACCACCTAGTAGTAATATAGATGCGAGGGATAAAATTCTTGGACGTATTGACTCTAGCAACGGAACCTACGAACAATTTTGGAGATAAAAGAAAAAGGTGCAAATTGAAGTGGAATTCGGAAGCGCTTGGGGAAAACGAAGGAATCATCGTCAAAGCCGCTCTTGTCGAGTTTAAGTGCTGGAGTGATGGAATATTCGGGGTCCAAGTCGGCATAGTAGTGGTGTGTTTGAAGGAGTGATGGGCCAAGAAGGTATAGTGGAATGTAGATAGCAACGGGTGGATAGTATGGTGAAGAAACGGGATAGTGTCCTCCTTCATCCTTCATCGCAATGGCCAGCACCCAACCATGAGATCCATCCATTGACAACAATTTCATCAGCTCGTAGGAACTGGAAGCCGACAGGTGGTAGTCAAAGGTGACGCGTTGACGAATAGAATAGGCCCGGGGTCGTTCATATTGGAACGCATCATTATGGAAACGAAGTGCGTAGGCGATGGCGGGATGCTCTGAGTGCGTAAACCCTAAAAGCATTTCTTCAGTGGTGTCGAGGAGAAGTGCGGGTGCATAATTTGGTGAGAACTCGGGGAAGGACCAGAATCCATCATAAATTGAGGGGTACGGTGTAGGTGGACTGGGACTGAGACATGCAAGTCGGCTGTTGAAGGGGTTGCAGGGATAGTCTACCAAATAGACGCCTGAATCGACAGTGTCCGAGGCGTATAGCTCTCTCGGAAGTTTAGGGCGATAGAAGGATGCAGCGGCCCGGTCGTAGTCTTCATTGTGTCGACGTCGGTGCTCCAGAATGTCGTATTTAGGAGCTCTACGGCTAGTGATTGTAGAGGTGGTTGACGCGATAGAGGTTAGAGAGTGCTTGTGATGCAAGAGATTTTCATGGTTGCTAGGTATGGGAAGAAAAGGAGGGACGGGCGTGTCGGTAAGAGCAGGGCAATAAAGCACCATGGTGGTTAGAAAGCGAAAGACAGAATTTTCTTGGGGCGCTGGATCGCGCTCCTAGCCGGCCTTTTAAGTGATTAGTCTGACAGGTCCGAGTCGGCTTCATTAGTATCCGTGCCTGCAGAGTCAGAGTCAGGGTCCGTATCTAAATTTCCCAGCATGAATGGGTGGCGTCGCATGATGTACGGCAATAGCCGAAAAGCGGCGTATGTGTATTGAAGCAACGCTCCATCCAATTCGCATAATTTATAGTTGCCACCATCTGTCCGTTCTAAAACTTCGTAAGGTCCCAAATATCTAGGCTTGTGCTTCCGGTCGTGTGACATTTCTATGGCCGTATTTCGTACTAGCACTAGTTCTCCAGGCTTATAAATCCTCTGACTCAGCTTATACTGGAACTGTTTTTCAAACTGCGCCTTTGAATAGAAGCGGGCCTTTCGTAATGTTTCGGCGGCCTTTGCTACGTCTTCCGGATGCTTTGCTAGCTGACGAGCACGTAATACTAGAAGATCCTCTGTTTTCATCCCAGATTTGAACCCTTCTACTAAAAAGGTAGCTTCTGCTAAGTCTAAAGGCAGAATTGGATCCGTTCCGTGAAGTAATTGGAATGGAGAGTACCCCGTTACTCTGCTAATGGTGACTCTATCCGCAAAAACCATACTGGCAACGTAATCTGGCCACTCTGTTACTTTGCCTCTGCAAGCCTTTATAATAGCTTCTCTAAGTATGAAATGGCCCCTCTCCACCACTCCATTAGCATGGTGGTTATATGGTGTAATTCTAATTTGAGGAATACCCATGCGCTTGAGAAGTTTTTCAAAAGCTTCCTTCACTTCTGGTCCATTGTCGGTCACCACCTGAATAGGAGCTCCATATCGACAATATATCTGCTCCCAGAAGAATGATGCTAAACTTTTAGCAGTAGCGTTGCGTAAGGGCCGAGCTTCGCAGGTGCCTGATAAATCGTCCTTAGCAGCTACGATGCAACGATATCCTCTCGCTAAGGGCATATGCATGATGTCAATATATATTTTTGCAAACAGAATTGTGGGAGTGGAAATACGCAAGGGAATCTCAACTCGCTTAAGACTGCGTATCTGACATTCATGACAGGACTTCACATGGTGATAGATGTCTGCACGCATGTGGGGCCAATAGAATCAGTTGCGAACTACTTCATAGACAGCGTGTACTCCTTTATGTCCTAGATTCTCATGTGCATGGAGTAAGATAGATCGCTTCTGTCTAGAGTCCAGAATGACCAATAATGGGGGTCGGTGTCCGTTTTGTTTGAACAGCCTTTCATCCTTGATAAAGAATTCCATAGCTTTGGCAAGAAACCTTCGCTTTGTTTGTAAATTCTCTATCTCAGGAGTCTGCAAGGTAGACAAAAACTGGTAAATGTCTCTGAGCTGATTTTCCTGAGTTAAACGAGCTGCATAACATTTATTCAAGGACTGTGGGGTTTGAGACATGGTAAAGGCATAGGAAATGGAAGAGTGTGTCTGTTGGATAGGGAAAGGAGGGAATGTTCGTGTAGGAATCAGGGATAATAGGGCGATATCATCCAACCATGCATCATCATCATCCTCTATAATTTTTCCTTCTTCCAATGGTCGTCGTGAGAGAGCATCAGGTCCTTTATGGCGCTCTGCAGGCACATGAATGAGTTTGAAATCAAACATCAAGATTCCCTGAATCCAGCGATTGATAGCCGCATTAGGCTGTAAATCCGGTTCATTCAGCATTCCTTTAATATACTGAGCATCGACCTCCACATGCAGAGTTTTTACTCCAATTATATATGATCTCCAATGTCGTAGCGCCTTATATAACCCAAACAGCTCTAATTTAGGCTGAGAGTACCGTGATTCTCTTGGGCTCATAGGAAGGGATCCATAACGGGCATGGTGTCGTCGATGGTTGTCATCTAGTTGAGATAGTATCATGCCAACTGCAATCAAACTAGAGTCTACCGAGAGAATTACTGGATTGTCAGATTTATAGTCAATAGGATGTAGTGCTGGAGCAGAAGCAACGAGCTTTTTTATGTTTTCAAATGCTTCATTACGCCGTTGATCCCAAATAAACTCTTTTCCTTTGTGATATAACTCTGTAAGAGGGCGCACAATTTCGGAGTACTTGGGAATCCAGATACGCACAGTGCCACATAGTCCTAGGAATTGCCGTACTTCTTTAGGGGAAGTGAGTGATGGCCAACTGAGTATCTTATCGACCTTAGTAGTATCAGGAGATCGCCCTTCGGCATGGCATTTCTGTCCTATGATAAGAACTTCAGGAAGACAGATTTGAGCTTTATTAGCTGCAAAGGTAGCACCTGCACAAGTAACACAATGCATAATCCAGTGGACATCTAAGGCATGTTCCCATATAAATCGGCGTATTCCAGGATTTTGAGGAATAGCTTCAGGTATTCCATCAGCATCTAGATACTGGCCTTTAGGACCTTTGATAGGGAGATCATCAATGAAAATGTGAGCTGTATGCGGAATTTCATCTTGTAAAATCATAGTCATGCACTTCTGAAATTCAGCTGGGGAGTTGGTGAAGCCAGTTGGAAGAGAAGTGATTTGTAGTAGTCCTAAAGGTGTACTAAAGGCAGTGAGGTCTCGGCTTTTAGGGTGAATTTTGCGTGCATCAAACCCCCAAAATAAATCAAACACCGTATAACACTGACGTCCCACAAACCCTTCTACAAAATCGTCTACGATAGGCAACATTCCAGCATCACGAATAGTTATAGCATTTAACGGCTGTAGGTCATGTACTATGCGAAGTTTCCCAGTCTTTTTCTGCACCACAAACCATGGGGATCGATAAGATGACTGACTTTGTTCATAGATGCCAGCAATAATTTTTAGTTTCAAAACCTCAAGCACTCGCTCCAATAATCCTGGGGCAATAGCCTGATTCTTGTGTACCCATGGTACATGTGGAATAGTGGGTATAATGTAGGGTGAGAAATAAGAATCTTTAAGGGTGCCTCTTTCAGCATCCTCAAATGCGATTCCTGCTTCATTAGTGGTCATAATCCATTTAAACAACTTCTCTTCTTCTGGCTGAAGAAATCCGATAGTATTAACGTTCAACACCTTCATACGTTCTTCAGTGATTTTAGCTGTAGGAACGAATTCTGGTGGATAGTGAGGAAGTGGTATAAGTGTCTTTAATGGATCTTCTGGGATTTGACGCTGAACATAGCAATCTTCCGGAAAGGTGGTAGGAACTGGACGAACCTTCTTATCTACTTTCTTATAAACTCCAAGCGTAGTAGAGGAGAGGTCATTAATGGTTTCGGGGTAGAAAATATACTCATCATCATCTTCAATAGTAGTATTGCAAGTGATGGAGCAGTTTATATCTTGATCGATGGAGATCTCGGGAGGTCGAGTGGTTGTGAATAAGAATGTATTAAAGGAAGAAGTAGATACCTGAGGTAGGGTCAATATCTCTTCTTTTAATTGTTTAGACGATCTCGATTGCACTGCAGCTCGCCACATTCGAAGCTGTGTAGGCGGATCACATTGAGACTGTATCAGCCGATCAGATTCGGGAAGGAGTCTATTTTTAGCCTCATTTCCCAAGAAGGGTATAAGTAAGATAAGTAACTCCATGAAATTGTCCATGAACGCAAAATAGTATGTAAAGACAGTAACAAGGAAATAGTCTGTAGAAAGTTCGTTCAATAAAGTCAGTAAGTTTGCAATGTCAGAATTGAGGTTCCTAAAATTCACGTCCGTAAAGTCAAAGTCCATAAGGTTAAGTTTGTAATCTAGAAGGGTGTTCATAAAATAGCGCGCGGGGAACATGATTGAAGATCGAGTCAGGCTGGAGTTAGTAGGCGCGGGGAACATGATTAGACGAAAACCTAAACCAAGTTTTCGAACTATATGTCTCCTGTCTGGTCGTTTCTCGTAGAACACTATACAATCCTCAGACAATGCAGCCATATGTGCCCGAATCAGATCTTTCACAGTATGTAATACACTTCGGGTGTCAACAGAGAAAGAAAAATGAGAACATAGTAAACAAACAGAGAAAGAAAGATCAGTAGGTATCAGCGAAATTTCGAACATGTTACAACTTGAAAGTCCTTCAAAGTACATATACACATGAAGGTTCAAGAAAGGTAATACAACTGGATTGCAGTAATTCAAAATAGAAACTGTCCATAGTTCAAAATAGAAGAAAAACGTAGACTGGAAAGTAAATTCAACAAAATTGAAACATAAAAGAATAGTACAGTGGTGGAAGGTGAAAGAATCACAACAAGGAGAAAGGTTTCGAACGAATTGAGGGGGCATACTATAGTACAAAGTCCAGGCTAGATGGAGGAAGATCACATACTGGTACAATTTTAAATTCATAATGGAAGTGGCTTCAAGTGACGATGTCGAATACGGAAGGTGAGGAGTGGGGGAGAGTGGACTAGCGACGGCCTTGAATGTTGTCTGAGAATTGATCAGATATATGTCGCGATCTTTTAGCTCTGACGTACCGATTATTCTGTGAAGTAAGGAGTCACGCCATATTCTCCTTATCCACCTCCTCATCTTCATCCTCCTCATAGTCAGAGTCGTAAACGGTAATATGGGAGGGGGGGCGATCTCGTCAACAATGACCTGCTGCAGTAACATAAGATCCCATGCGTGCGGAAAAGGCAATGAGATAAGTCCGAGAAGCTCTCGAGCGATATGGAAGTTGTGCTCGCGTAAGAAGAGGTCATAAGCGGCAGTGAAATATATCGCCTTGTCAGTGGTGAGGATGTTCGGATGGTCCTCTGCAAAGGTGTTGAGCGAGACCTCCGAGAAAATGTCAACCAATCCGCGCAGTCCGAGAGAGCGAAAGAAGGTCTCGTAGAGCTCGAGAAGCTGGTGGATCTGGCGGCGGCAAGTGATAACATAGCGGAGGTGGGGTACCCAATGGTTGGTGCTCTCTCCTCCATGACCAACTCGTTCCAAGAGTGCTCGAGGGGACTCGTCGAAGATATCCTTATAACGAAACGGATGGCATAGTTCGTTCCAATCCAACGGACCGTCGGGTTGTAAAGGTGGAATGAAGTGACTATGCGTGTGATGGAGCAAGAGCTCGACAGTTGACGCAGTGGCCATTCCCAGCATTGCCATATACTTAGGAAGGTTACGGACAAATCGAAAGGCAGTCCGTTGATTGAGACAGCCCGTGTAACGAAAGTCTCCAGTGTCGTTTGCGTCGCGTTCCTCGTCGGGTCGAAACTGAGCGGGGTAGTGAGGTAGGCGTGGTGGTTGTAACTTGGTAAGGGCGGTGTGAGGCTGGCATTGAAGTGCATAGCTAGGGCTGACAACATGTTCCAACCCTTCAAGCCTCTTCATACTCTTGGAGGTGTGCAGACGGGAGTGAGAAATGAAGAGTAGCGCCGTGGCGATGAGCTCTTCCACAGCTGGGTAACGATTGGTGCAGTTTCCGTCGCCATCACAGCCAATACGAACGTATTCGTGCGTCAACGCGTCAGGGATAGGAACGCTGATTGGGAAATGCGGAACGCCTTCCAAATATGCCACAAAGTCGCTGATGAGGCCCTGGTGAATGCGCTTGAGGCGTTTGCTGGCGTTTCGTTCATACGGGGTGTGTGGAATGGGAACGGTCGGAAAGAGTGTGTTGGCGGGCGCGGAAGGACTAACTAGGGCAATGGAGTCATAGGCATCGAAGGTGGTGGTGTTGCGAAGATAAATGTAGCCGTTGGCATTCTTGACGTCCCTATCGATGGCTCCGTAAGCGATGATGCCTCGGTAGTCGGCTTTCGTGAGCTGCTGAGGATGGACGTAGTAGTACTCGCGCCCTTGATCTCCAGTGCTGTGTATGCAGATACACTCGAGTGGGATGGTGGCTGCTTCCGACAATCGTAGCTCACCCTCCTCAGGCTCAGCATCCACCTCCTCCTCAACTGCTTTCACAACTTCAGCTTCCTTTGTCTCAACAGTCATTCCCCCTTCCTCACCAGGACCTTCTCCTATGTCCATCCTATCTCCTCCTACTTCCTTTCCATCTTGTGCGTGCATGGGCGTTTGAGGTTCGTCTCCGTGTTTTTCTGTATCAGCTGTGCTGGGTTGCTCGGTGCTGGCTGATAGTGCCAGTTTATTCATGTCCACGATGGAACGAGCGAGGTTTTCGAAGTCGTACACATCGTCGTCGGCTCCCTCAAGAGGCGCGCTGCTACCCGAGACAGTTGGTGGTTTGAGTATCGACAGGTCTTCAAGAGGAATGTCCTCCTGATTTGCGTGACGAGAGACAGTCGATTCGGTGGCGGCAGAGCGAAAACCATTCATATGGACGCATGGGATCAGCTCCGTTTGAGTACGCGAGACGACACTAATCTTGTCGGAGGTAGTGTCCATATCGGCCGACAACGGTTGGATTCGAGGAGAGAGTGGTATGTGCTGGTCACTAGGCGTGCTGGCAATACTAATTGCTCGGATTTCCAGCTCCTGGTCGTCCGGTATGATGTCCCAAGAATCTCCATCTTCGCTGGATGAATTTGTGGGCGGCGTTGAGGATATGGGGGAATATACAGCATCGAGGGCGTCAAATCTTGGCTTGATGAGGTGACAAGGAGTGTAAGTAGGGGATACGAGCTCCATGGCGGCCAGATCGATAAGTTTGGCGATCAAGATGGCGAGCGAGAAGAGTTGCTCGACCTTTGGGAAACGGAAGATGGTCTTGCCGTGCATATCGACCACATAGGGAAGGCACTCGTCCATCAAGACTTCGGGGATGGTAATTCCGCTAGGGAACTTCTTCTCGTGGCGGAGCATAGCGATCAAGCGGTCGAGAAAGGTGATAGCGTCGGCAGAGAGTCGAACAGTAGTGCGAATGGAAGGGATGGGAGGCAGGAGATAGCCTCTGGCCAGTAAGATGTGGTTATTTCCAACCGCAAAGAACTGGTCGGGGCGGATATTGGGTCCATCGATAAGGAAGGCCACATATTCGTAGGGTATCGGCTCGTTAGGGTCTTCTGAAGCGTAGAAAGCTCCATACGTCAAGAGCCAGGTGTCCTCGAGTCCCGATTGTATGTAGTCCACAAATCCATCGTCGATAAGCTTGTCTTCATAGAGAGAAATACCATATCGTCCGATGCGATCGTCATGATAGAAGATAGGTGGATCGTCAAGCCGGCGGCGGATTTGGTCCTCAGCGGTATTGGCGACTGCGTGGAGAATATACTTGCGGCAGACAAGATTGCTGGGAAGAAGTCGAATGAGTGCTGGAATGGAAGGGTTGTTGACGGCGTCGTAGGGAGTGGAGGCAGGCGAGGGCGATAATGGCCTCGAGAAGATGAGCTTGGGAGCTGACGGACTGGCGATTGGTTTGGGCATGACGTGGCTATCGTCGTCTGCGTGACTAGCAGTCTTTACTGAGTCGGCCTGCCCTTCCGCGATCGGTATTCCTGTGATGGATAGGTCAACCTCCATCATCAGCGAATCTTCTAAACGCATACCTTGCATCTGCTCGGCTATCTCTACCAGCACTTGGGCAAAGCCCTGAACAAGTGCATCCCTAACTACCGCGTCATGGGTACCAGTAGTCTTCGGCTCGTAAAAAGGTATGCCAGGCGTTGACTGGACTAGCGCGGTAAGGACGGCGGGGTTGGCGATGGCGTTCGTACCCGGTATTTCAACCTCTTGTAGTTGCTGGGCTTTGTTGCTGGCATCCTCGAAGGTGGCTGCTGCCGAGGACAATGATACCACAGATTCGTAGGTCTCAATATTCGCTGGAAGAGGTGCAGCAGGGGTTGGGTTAAGAGGCGGAGGACTGAAGGTCACATAGTCGCTACTTGGGGAGGCGACAGCGGAGGAGTCCACGGATGGAAGAGCGACGGTAGAGAGAGTGACTGGAGGGGGATCATCGAGTGTGGGATTGTAGAGGGGAGGAGACGGAAGGATTGGGAAGGATCCAAGAACAGGTGGCAGTGTCGCGTGAGCCTCGTTATCAGAGTTCGGAGGCAGAGCCGAGTCGCCAATGGGAATATCGATTACAATAGGGTCGGTGGCTGTACCGGCGCCTGTGTAAGTCACCTCACTGTTATCCGTGGCTCGACGGTGCTCCAGGTGCTGGATAAGACTATAGGGTACAGGCGAATCGTCGGGGGTAATAAATAGAACATAAAGCTTGCCTTCCACGGTGAAGGTTCGGTCCTGTGACCTGAAGACAGCGCGAGAAGGCGTGCCGACTACTTCCATAAAGGTAAGCGGTCGAGTTGGGCTCGCGCGGCGCGCAACTCCTAAAAGCACAGCAGTATCGGAGGTGAATGAGACTGACATTCGAGGGCTGGGGTGCATTTCGTCATGCAAATGTGCATTTTCGACATGGTGAGTGACGAAATGGATTGCTGAGAGGGTATGCGTATCCTCGGCGGTCAGGACTAGACCGGGCGAGGGAGAGCGAGCGGGACTAGAGTCGTTAGACATAAGTTGAGGACTGTAAATTTCAAGTTCGGAGGGGGGTAAGGATGAATTTACTGAATCCACAGTTTTTATCTCATTAGTGGTAGGCTCCGTAGGTGTACACTCCTTCCAAGCATTGTTTGCAAGCATTCCAAATTGGGAAATTGGGTGTCTCGGTGTGGCGCGGGTTACCAAATCCACATAATTCAATTCCTCCTCATCATTCTCCTTGCTGTCCATGTCGCTAATGAGCATGTGAATACTACTGAATGGTTTTTCTGCATTTGGTAAGTTTATTGACAGATTTCCGGGCTGCAGGCTAGCAAAATCCCTGTTTTTGACCACCTTAATATTTCTAAACCTGTGTCTTGTCCTATCTAAGACCTCATCTTCAGCTTCAGGAACAAGCTCTAGATGTTTCAGGTGATCAACTAGAGTTAGGGCATCGTCAGTACATCGCAGAACAGACAGGGGGTCAATTATATCATTAATCCATTTGGTTGGGTAGGTGATTCTAGGAATTTGAGAGCTGTCTGGTGACCGTAAAAATTCCTCAATCTCCTGGGATCTGCCTGTAGATTGGCCTGTGATTTCTGCGATTGGTGAAGCGATGGTCACAATGCCCACTCGACACAAAGCAGGGGAAGGACGGGGCGTAATTGCTCCTGGGTCCACGAGTACTTCGCAAATAGACCTGAGAGTTTTTGTGTCTTTAAACACCAGGTAAGTTCCTTTAGCCCTTTCATCAATAGAAACCTTATTACCACACTGCCAAGGCCGCCCCAAAAGCAGGTCAAATGGTACCTTCTCTCCTACATACAAATCTGAACGTGTTTTTACGGGACCGCATTCAAGTAGGACATCCTGAATGAGACCTTTTAGATAACCTTCTCCACCGTTTGCATCATTCATGTAAATTCCTTGTGTGAGATCAATAGGTTTGCGTATAATATTGAGTGCAAGGTTTTCACTGATCACATTGAGCTGGGATCCAGTGTCTATTACTGCGCGAATAGGTCTATTTTCACAGGTAAGATTTAAACGAATGAGTTGTTGGTTAGTTTGAGGAGCATTTTCTTTCATTCCTCCATAAACTTCTGCTGCCTTCACTTGATTCTTTTGGGAAGGAAAAACAGATGTCCCTGGAATAGGTGGACGTGGTACGTTTCGAGCTTTAATTACCTCCTGAAGTGAGGCTGAAAGCTCCTTTGAAGTACCCAGAATTTTTCCTAATGGCAACGTTACTTCTGCATTTAGAATTTCTTGCAGAACAGCTTTACGATCTATTTGAGATGAGATTTCTGACTGCCTAGATCCACTACGCAATTTCTCTATAAGACCTTTATCCTCTCCTGGTGTTTCCTTAGGGGAAGATAGCTGTATGGGTATATCAGTGATTGTAGGGTTAGAGGCTGTAGACTTTCCCCTTTGAAGATTTTCTCCTGGTTTGGGCGATTCACCATTAAACCGTACCTTCTGTGCATCAAAGGGTACAGGATCTTCATAAGGAATATTGGTTTCGGAGGGTATAGTCTCCATAGATATGTCTTCTACTGGAATAGTTGGTCTATACTGAAATGGTGTAGACTGTCAATCGGGGTTGTCTTCTGGAAGAGCCCCAGCAGAACGAGTCCGCAATCCTTGGCGATTGGTTTTTCCTTTATCTTTAGAAGATGATCCGCTAGGCTTGGAAGGCATCTGGGATACGGTTTTCCTAGCTTTGGAAGTACGTTTTGTACTTCGTTCTACTGGGTACACCTCGTAGTCTGTAACATCTTCTTCTGATTCAGATAGCTGAATCTCCTCGTATGTATTTTCAGTGTAGGTGGGGTAAGATCCAGCCAAGGCCACTGTCTGCCCATATCGAGTATATGGTCCATCATCTTCTG
>Ga0247741_1001941_pt1 | contig 11502 bp, 7 predicted proteins | sample UWRJL213509R2_FD_180945 | JGI IMG/M metagenome (GOLD analysis project Ga0247741, IMG submission 180945) | Plant litter microbial communities from Arlington Agricultural Research Station in Wisconsin, United States - UWRJ-L213-509R-2 | ecosystem: Environmental > Terrestrial > Plant litter >...
GGATAGTAGCCAGGAGCAGGGTAGGCGCCAGGAGCGGGATACTGACCTGGAGTTCCGGGTGCTGGAGGTGGAGCACCAGCTGCGCGGTCCGTCCCAGGTGTACCACTGGGAGGAGCTCCTGCAGGGGGACCACCTGGTGCTCCAGGTGGTGGAGGGTATTGTCCAGGAGGAGGTGGGTATCCTGGGTAGTATCCTGGGTACGCTGGACCATAGGGGTTATACTGTTGGCCTGGATACCCCTGAGGAGGGGGGTAGTATCCGCCATACGCGCCAGGGTACGGTGGTTGACCGCCAGGCGGAGCGCCAGGAGCTCCTGGGGGAGGAGGGTAAGCTGATTGTCCGGGAGGTGGGCCCGCCGGAGGTGCGTATGCGCTCTGGCCTTGTCCAGGTGGTGCGTTAGGGTTAGGCTATAAAAAAACAATTGAATCAGTAAGGTCGGCAATGGGTGTTTTACGATAGGATCATACTGGTGCAGGTTGTCCAGGAGGAGCTCCAGTAGCCTAATCGATGGTCAATAAGTTGAATGTATGGACATGACGGCACAGATCTCTCAATAGATCGCAGAAAATTCAACTTACAGGCGGTGGCCCCGCTGGTGGTGCCTATTTGCTATCAATCAGGCGGTGGAGGAAGCGAAGGTCAAGTAATACTCACAAAGCCAGCTGGAGGATGAGCACCTTGATCTGCTGGCGTTGACATTCGATGGTGGTGGTATGAGACCAAGCAATGGAGGTGATTTGAGGGCGATAGTGCCAAGAACAGTCGTTAACGTCAGACCTTTTATAGTAGTGGTGGCGGTCCCATATCGGTCTTGGCATTCTACTCAGCATACGATTATTGTCTCTTTACCTTCGTCCAGCCCAACGAAGACTGGGGCCCACGCTGGAAATCCCACTGCCGTGGCACAGGGCTGTGTCATTATGAGTTGGAATAATGCCTAGTAGCAACACCTGGGACCTGTGATCTCAGTTGCACTGCCATCCAGTGCCTTGAAGGATGGAGCTTCCATGAAGACGCGAAGCCAGGCACATAGGCCGGCACAGCTCATACTTGATATTATTACCGCGTATGATTTTTTCCATGTCAAGCAAGTGGCTCAGCGACGATATGCAAAGGAAAGGCTGTACATAACAGCTTGAACGAAAGAGGAAATGTCTGAGATTTAATTCGGCGATCAATACGGCACCTATCAAGATAAGATTAGATGCCTTTATACCACCTCTGATTGGGCGCCTAGCAAAAAGGGAATTCAAACAGCTGATAAAGCCTGTGTGCACAGCAACGTGGGACTTTGAGGATTACCTCGATATATATCGCTAGTGTGGCGCACAGGGTCTTCTTGATCACCAGGAATTTCTCAATCTAAACTTTCGTCTATATATCTGCCATGAGAGATAAGCTGTTCTTCAAACCTGTACATATGTGTTCTGAGGAAGATTCTACTCGACTACAGTGTTTACCATCCAACGGATGGTCTAGTCAACACGAGCCCGATACCTGTGTTGGTCTCGACAACCTTTCTCTGCCTCGACCATCCGTCCCAATTGACTTGGAGGGCTTACACGTGACAGATCGTCGAATTATCTTTGGCAATCTATGCCATGCAGCAAGCTGCAAGGTACTGCGACACCACCACCGGGCTTGGAACTGTGATTGCCTCGAGGCTCTCTTTCACTTTATACTCTGTCTGCGGTCCTATCAAGACTAGCTTTGTGCTCTGATTGAAAACAAGCTATCATACAAGGCAACACCTGTACTGGTGAAGACACAGCTCGCGTTCGGGTTAGACCATGATGCCTAACACCATCACACTTGGATCACTGGAAGAGTTCAGGAGGGCGGTAAGTTCGACACACCTAGCTCTCCTTAGAAAGGCTGATTTAGATTCACTTCTATTCCGCTTTGAATGAATGTCCGATAGCTTCGGGATTTTGAGCGTGTAGTCGTCATATTCCATGGAGAATACGAAGGAAATAGTCAGCAGATGATGCCTCTGTTTAGAAAATACTCCGATGACCCCAAAATGGCCAAGCTATACAAGTTCATCGAGGTCGATTGTTATATCCAACCGGATATCAGCAGTTATTGTGGAATCAGGGCGGTAAGTGTTAAACGACAGCCTTGTGATCCTCAACTGATGATATTATGTCGGATAGATTCCCCACATGATTGTATACCGAGGCATGTTGAAAGTCGACGAAGTTATTGGATCTCAGATATACAATAAGGCTCTCTGGGTAAGCTGTATTGGTTTTACAGGCAAGTGTCAGAGGGTGACTTTATTCAAAACGCAGGCAATGCTTTGCAGACAGAAGAACTGATTGTGACCGATAAGAAGATTCGTTCACAGTTTCTGGAGGACAGGACGAATAATCTGGACCCATATGCACCCATATGACCATATGACCGTCGGCCGCTGATACAGGCCAGAGTAATAGCGGGAAAATTTACGTGCACACCATGTACTGTACCCCTCATCATTTCTATCTCATATAGGCCATGCTCTTGAATTCTTCTCGGGCTTTTCTTTACCCACTCATATACCCACCATCGAATCTACTATCTAGTACTCGAATACTGAAAGGACTCATCGTACTTACATTTCTACATCTTCGCATCAATAGCATTTCCACAATACCAGATTACCAACTACTCAATGGCATGACCAAGTTTTAAATTTATTCCCTTGATTAAAGTAAACCGACGTTCCCCAGAGTTTCATGTGCAGATGGAGCTGGTGGGAGACTTCGTGCGCATCTGCGGCGTGGGGAATGGTCGAGTTGCAATGAAGCAGTTTCCTATTCGGTGCAAGCTCTTTACTCACAACCACGTCGTTCTCTCTTCAGTCTTATGCTCGGATGAAGACCCACAAGGCTTCCCCATCCCACGAGGATCACTACTGTCAGTTTTTCAGTACCAAAATGTCATATACACATGGTGAAGCTATATTTGACGCTTGCCTTTACTTTAACTCTGCAAAGAACCTGATCATCGCTCAGATCTACCCGGCTTCTTGAGAAATTTCTGTTAGACTATGTACGTATAGAGGCCCATTTCTCCGCTGATCTCTCTTCTTGCTTTAGGAAGTCGTATGGTCGATGAACAATGAGTCCTGAGGAAATCTTGCCAGCAAATAGATCGCCCTACGTGGCTACTCTGACCTTATGCTTCCCACCTGCTCACTGGTCCATTGAATACAATTTGCTGTCAGATGAATTGTGGCGAAGCATGGCCACTTGGGCGCTACTGCAGTATAAAATCGAGAATGGACGAGGTGTAGTCCCTTAGGTGTTTCTTGAATACCTTCCTCCTCACCGGTGATTAGCCTCTGGACGACATAACAGCCTAAGCATCATGCTCGCTAAAGGTTTTATTGTCTCGGCTTTGCTTTGCGCCTTTTCGTTGGTCAACGCGCTCCCGGTTGAGGATCTGGAGCAGAGGGCAAGCGTCACTGCGCTTACCACTGCCCAGATCACCCCGTACAGGCCTTTCACTCATTTCGCCAGCACCGCGTATTGCAACCCAAGTGTCACTAAGACCTGGACATGTGGGGGTACTGACATTCATTTCTGTGTCCACTGACTTTCTCTAATCTAATCATCTTTCTTCTAGCAAACTGCAACGCCAATGCTGACTTTATTCCATACGCCTCCGGCGGTGACGGTTCTTCTGTCCAATTCTGTGAGCCTTAGCTTCACTCTTCTGAATTTCTTCCGCTGAGACGTGATATAGGGTATGTGGGCTACTCGCCCTCCTTGGCCTCCGTCATTGTGGCCCACCAGGGAACCGATACCTCTGAAATGTTCGTCTGTCGTGATTACACATATGCCCACCGCAGATCTGATCCGAGTCCCACATTAGCGAAGCCATTGCCACGGATGCCAATGCCATCCAGAAGTCCCTCAGCACGTCCCTCTTCCCTGGCCTTAGCTCGTCCGTCGAGGCTCACAGTGGCTTCGCTAACGAGCATGCCAAGTGAGTAAAAGTTTCTTTGATTTCATGGTCGAAATCTGACAATTCGTCCATAGAACCGCGACCACTATTCTGGCCGCTGTCCAAGCTACTATCTCAGCACACAAAGCCACAAAGGTCGCCGTTGTTGGCCACTCCCTTGGTGCTGCTCTGGCTCTGCTTGACGGTGTCTACCTGCCACTACACATCAGTGGTGTTTCATTCCGCGTTGTCGGGTACGGCATGCCTCGAGTGCGTAGATTTCTATCCTCGTACGGGAAGAGCGCGTCTAATTAACTATTACTGTTTTATTTAGGTTGGCAACCAGGACTTCGCAAACTATGTCGACTCGCATGTCACCCTCACCCACATTAATAACAAGTAAGTAGCCTCCGCTTCACTATCTGGGGAAATTAACTAAGACAAGAAATACTTCGTAGGGAGGACTATGTGCCGATTGTACCCGGTACGTACTTTTACCTCAGCTGTATTTTGGACACAGACCGATAATTAAAATTCACTCTAGGACGCTTCCTAGGATATCACCACCCGTCAGGAGAGGTTCATATTACTGACAGCAACCAATGGATGAGCTGCCCCGGTAAGCTCTAATTTCCTTATACGAAAATATCATACTTACAGAAATATGTCGTGTAGGTCAGGACAACACTAGCACCGATTGCACCGTCGGTGACGTTAGCAACGTCTTCGAGGGCTCGTCGGGTGACCACAGTGGTCCCTACGATGGCATAACGATGGGCTGCTAGGGCCTTATCTTGAAGCAGCGCGTACTATGTACAAAACTCCTATTCTGTGCCCCGCCACAGACCAAATATACCCACAATATTATTATAGCGAACCCTTCGAGATGCAATGGTTCCCGAAGAAATATAAGTTGCCTGAAAATCATTTCTAATTTTGAGTATTCTTGAGCATGACAACACGTGTAGAAATCGCGATATCTAAAGGTCCTCGGCACAGAAACGCGTGTAACTGCTTGTCCTGCTCCGAGTCAGTTCGGTAAACGATCAGCGCTCAAGCACTCACCGACGTAGACCACGCCGGTTATTTACCTACTGCGACCCCGCCTTGTCCCTTTTCGTCCGTTTATGCAAACATCTATAAATAACTGCTCCTTCTCAACCATTAGCCGTTCGGACTATTAGTCGTGCACCGGCTTCGCGAATCGCGAAACGTTATTCGAGGGACTTGACAGTCCTGGGCTCAACTGGCTCAAGAGGCTCGGTGATCGAATCAATTATGGACAAGGCCAGTCAAAGGCGCGGAGATCCTCATGTCTCGTGGTCGGAACCGGAAGGCTTTCTCTGCTCAGTCGTCCTTTCTGCTGGGAAAGAAGAGAACGCGGAGGGGTATAAATCAGACAAGGAAATTACCTTCAAGCCCACTCAAGGCGCTTTTGACCCTTTCAAACCCTCAGTGAAGAAAAGTACTCGACGCGATGCTAGCTAGCGGATTCCTGGTTTCTGGGCTCCTGTATGGCCTCACGGTGGTCAACGCCGCACCTTCTTTCTCAAAAAGACAAAGCATTACTGCACTCAGTACGACGCAGATAACGCCGTATAGGCCCTTCACCCACTTCGCTAGTACGGCCTATTGCAATCCAAGCACCACCATCACCTGGAATTGTGGAGGCATGTCCCAAATATTTCCATTAACTATTCGAGGCTCATTTCATTTGATTTCCTAAACCCAGCTAACTGCGCTGCCAATCCGGACTTCATTCCAACCGCATCTGGTGGCGACGGCTCTGATGTCCAATTTTGTGAGTGAATTCCCAGTTCATTGAGCAACGGACTCATCGAAATCCGCCACTCATAGGGTACGTTGGATACTCGCCTTCCCTGGCGACTGTTATTGTGGCACACCAGGGAACCGACACGTCCAAAATGTAGGTTTGAACTGAAAACGTGAATTCCCACATCTGACGCTTACTGCTGATTCATAGTGAGGCGGATTGTACTGATGCGGACGCTCTCTTGGAAACTCTTGACCCCGGCCTTTTCCCAGGCATCAGCTCCTCAGTAGAGGTCCATAGTGGGTTCGCAGATGAACAAGCTTCGTAAGTTCAGAACTCTGAGCACTCGGGATCGCCCACTGATACCCACATCCCATGCAGGACTGCTGCTGAAGTACTCTACGCGGTTGAGGTAACCATCGAGGCATACGGAGCGACCAGCGTCACCATTGTTGGTCACTCACTGGGTGCTGCAATTGGCCTGCTCGACGCTGTTTTCCTCCCGTTGCACATCGGCGGCGTCTCCTTCCGATTTATTGGATATGGGCTTCCCCGAGTACGACTTTTTATTCTTGCCTTTGACATTATACTGATTAATATACTTCGTATCTAGGTAGGAAACCAGGCCTTCGCAAACTACGTGGATGCCGCTCTCCCTGGCCTTGTCACACATATCAACAACAAGTCAGCAATATTTTGGTATGAACCTTATATGCGAGTCTAACATATGCATTCTTAGGGAGGATTTTGTGCCAATTCTTCCTGGTAAATTCTAATCAGTCCAGAGCCTGCTTGCAAACGCTAAAGCAGCCAATTTTAGGGATGTTTTTGGGTTACCACCACCCTTCAGGTGAAATTCACATCATGGATAACAATCAATGGGTCAACTGTCCTGGTGAGTTGATTATCTCACGAATGACTTAATTTTCGTTACAATGGTCCACTGATGCGCGGTCTCTGAAATAGGCCAAGATAACGCAAGCGATGACTGTACCGTCGGAGATGTCCCCGAAATTTGGGATGGAGACAGTAGTAATCATGATGGCCCATACGACACCATTACAATGGGCTGCTGAAGGACCAAGGTAGCTCACTACCAGCTAGAAACAACTTCGAGCTATCAAAATTTGTTTGAATATGTCAACTAGAAATATAGATTTCCAAATTCCTCCAGAATCCCTGCAGACAGACTTCGGTTTATCGCCTCATCAAGCAACTTTCTCGTGGATCGATGATCAACCTGAATGGTTCTAGAAATCCGGGCCGCTCCTGCCGTTCACCAAGTGGAACGTGTGTTTTGATGGACGAGCTCATTGTGAACCACGACCTATTACTGCTTACTGGGCGATGTACACGTAGCATCTCCTCGCCCATTAAGATGAACTCCGATACACCTCCTGAAATACTCGACCTCTTCGTCGAGTGTCTGGCCTCCGGTTTACTGTCGCCCGACTTCGAGGAAAGGCAGAAGACAAGGCACAACCTGCGAGCTTGCACGAAATCCTCGCGTCTACTTTGGCATCTCGCGAGACGGCGCCTCTTTCGTGACGTCTACATTAATTGCACAGTGGAGGAGGGAAAGCTCACGAAATCCTTCCACCGGATGCTCGACCTAATGTCCGACTCAACATACCCCATCATTCCACTCATTGCATCGTTCGGGATGTCACTGACAAGTGGTGCTTTGGAGGTCATTGATGAGGAGTCCACGCTCTCCTTGACACAGGAGCACTGTACCTCCCATCTAGCTCAAATGTTGACCCAACTCGCCGAACATGGGACCTTCAGCTCTGTCTTCTTTGGTGCGGCGTACGGAACCTCCCTATGGTGGGACGCAGTCCACCCAATACTTAAAACATCCGTGCAGAAAATGTTGTGCCTGAACACTGTCCATTGTGTACAGCTCAAAGCCCTCAATCTCCTCCCGCCTAGGTTTTTGCTAGGGACTCATATCCACACCTTGCATTTGAACTTCTGCTCTGTCGATCCTATGGCGGGCCCTCGCACGCAAACTGACCAACCCATTCACAATCCTCCACCGCTGGCCATCCTTGCAGCCTACGGTGCACTTTGTCTTCCTTTAATTTCAGTAGACGAAGAAGAATTCGATGGGTTGACTTCCAAACATACGCATCCACCGCTCACACACATCGCTGTCGCCTATCGATTCGTAGATGACCCCATTACTGCAAAAGAAGAGGTGGCACGTGCTCTCGAACTATCAAGCCAGACTCTGCGGGAATTCAATCTACGTACTGGGCGTGAGCATATATTCCTCTGTGGTCATAACTGGTTGACTGAACCATTGGATTTCGTTAGTAAAACTGGAATTAAAAGATGTTGATCTGAGCAGGCACAGCTGCTTGCGTCGTCTTGGGCTGACGCATGAATATATGCCGGCCTATCACTTCCCGTGTTCAGAATTCATCTCCCTCTGCGAACAACTACTCCAATCTTCTCGACCGAACCACAGCCTCGAAACCCTGAGAATCCAATTCCTCCTCGAATACGACCTCGCACCTCTTAGAAAAATTGACGGATCGCTCTGGAAAGCCCTCGACAACGTAATCTCCCACTCACATTATACGTCGATCCGCTGCGTTCAAATCGTCATCTATCACCACAGGAATACACTCGACCCTGCGTTTCTCGAGGTTGAGCAGTCGATCATCAAGGAGGCTCAAAGTATCGTTATGCCGAATTTCCCCTCTCTCTCGGTGTCAGAGACAGTACAGTTCGAGCTGAAGGTCTTGGATATGTCTGAGTATGATCCTCGTTTCTCTGATGAATAGAAGAAGATTCAAGTAGCATATTAGTAGCTGATATGTCCAAATTTGAATCCGCATTGTATGTATGGACGAAAATCACGTCCAAAAGAATGTTCGCAATGAGAGTCCATAGAGCCCATCACACACTTCTCAAGCCATAACAATTTCTCCGATTTGGTTGCTCCTCGAACCTCTTGCACATCAAGTATCGGAGTCCACATCTACCTCCTTGTCGAGGTCCGCCTCGTCTTCATCACTCTCGTCCTCTTCCTCGTCACTTTCGCCCTCATCGTCGTCCCCAGAACCATCGTCTTGGTCCTCGTCCTCATCCTCGACTGAAAGATGATATTCATGGGAGCATAAAATAAAGTCGGTACCATCTCTGTCATTCATGACTTTTAACTGGCCTCGTTGCTGAAGCTGGAGTAGCGCAGGCACCAGGTCTACCTCGACATAGTCTCCCTCCTCGTATGCCATATCAGTCGAGAAGTTGATATCGAGCTTGCGCAGTGGCCGGTATTGGGTGCCGTCAGCTTGTTCAGTAGGGGGGAAAATTGCCGAAATCAGTTCCCAGGGATAATCGTAATTATTCCCGCCATTGTAGGAGAGTGATTGAAGGCGAGGAAGGAAGGTGTCTTGCGAAGATTCGTTAACGATTTTCGTGCGTGCCAAGTCTTCGAAAAAATTCTCCAGACCTCCGATGTATTCCCCGTAGAATGTGAGTTCTTCCAAGTGTTGTGTCTTCTGTAAAATAGGCCTAATGTCCCAGTGATCCGAATCAGTGGTGTCAACGAAGATGAGCGACAAAAGTCGGCACGAAGACCGGGTGATGAGACGTTCCAACCAGTTGAAAGGACCGGCCCCTTCGAGACGGAGGATGTTCAATGAAGGAAGTACCAATTTGTCGAGAAAGCGGTCCACAGGTTCTATGAGGAGCAATTGTAAGATCTTCAAGCTCGGAAGAGTAGTCGGGGCCCCGTTCACTGTAAGATCGGATGAGCCGAGGTCCACGCCAATTTGGCATTCCACCAAACGTGTCGCAAGCTTGAAGAACTCTAAGCATTCCCCATCTGCCAGAACCCCCATCTTGACTTTCGTGACGTTGGACCAGCTGATGTTCAGTTGGGAAATACGAAGGCCGGTGACATGAACCCTCGACGGGGAAGGGAGGCAACCTGGAACAACGAAAACACTGCCGGTCTTGTTTCTTGAATTACTAAAGCAATGGATTAGGAGGGTTTGAAGCCTGGGTGCACCGGGTAGGGTGCCTTTCATGAGCGCCAATAAACGGGATGGGAGGCTAAGGTCCAAGACTTTCCATCGCTCCGAATGTATGTTCAACATTTCAATCACTGGTGCGAGAATCGAATAATCCGCTTCAGAGGGCATGTACTGGTCTCGAAGGCGAACTTCAAGTGATAGAGAAAATGAGCCTGACAATTTGAGGGACAAGGCCAACATTTCCTTTTGTGAGACGGCCCTCTCAGCGTAAAGTCGAACGCGAGTTCTCGTCCAGAGTTGTGGAGTGCACCAAGCTATCTTGCGCCACGCAGTGCAGACGGCGGCGAGAGAGAACGGAAAATTGCGAGATTTGGACCATAATAGTGGATCGAAAAGTGTAACAACGTATCCTTCTGGCCGTGTATCGCATAATGTGAAGATATGCGACGCCACCTCGAGAGGAAGACGGCCAATAATAAGATCGTGTGAGGCGTTTATGGAGGTTTTCAAGCGAATTTCGCGGACACGTAGATCTATGGGAGCGCCTTTACATTCCTGTATCTTGACTTGAAGCTGCAGGAGCTCTGAGCAGGCTGAGCATATTTCCCCCTCGTGTATATTGCAGCGCATCGCGTCACTTGCGACGATGTAATATCGACAATTACCAAACACACGTGCTAGGAATATAATTCAGGTCGACGCAGAGATTCTAGACGGGGACTCATACCTGTCTCTGGGGCAAGCTATTGACTCTCAACGTTGCGCTGCTGTGTTAGTGGGTCGACTCGTTGGACGCACGTGTTGGATCCGTGCCTGACGGCATGGACGGCCAACCGGTGATTGTGGTTAGTTGACTCCATCAGTGCCCAAGAGCTCTTGGTCTCTTGCCAATAGATTTTTCCTTTGGAAAATAAATCTATATGCCACAAGTAGAGTTGAAAACGGATATACTGCCCCCTCGACGGCGGTCAAGGCGGCTTAACTCGAATGTCCCAGACTTCGAAAGTCAAGAAAATACGAAAGGATTGGCCACTCTGCCGGACGAGTTGTATGTGGAGATCATATCCCATCTGCCAACCCTTCCAGAAAATCCTTTAGGCGTCGAGCGCGAACCATCTAGCGATGCAGATTTGCGCACTACTCACCGAGAGCTCTTGGTTACACTGTCGCAGACGTGCCACAATATGCGGTAGATTTTCCGTCCAAACATCTGGAAGAGAATTGAAGTATTTCCTGGAATGCGCATAGGACACACTGTTGCACATGGTTGGGGGGAAGCTACCGGGAAGTTGGCACTCGAGGTTCTCCGCCAACTTGAAATCGTCACCATTCGAGATCCATCACTAGCAAAAGATGTTCAGTGAGTTCCTCTATTCGCATATTTCTCGTCATTCATTGATGTATTGTCGGAGACAGAATCATTAACATTGAGCTTGGCTCGTATTCATTCAAGGCTGTAATGAAGGAGCTAGCAAGATCTATGAACCTCCTCCCCAATCTCCACACTGTGCGATTAAGGATTCCATCGTCCAGGGAGTCTCTACTATCGTTGTCTGGGAGTTTGACAAGTTTTGACCTTCGAGCGATTTCCCTTACTCAGAGAGGTCCCTGTGCCTCATAATTTTTCACAGTAATATATATGTATCTCATATGCTTAAATGTATTTTTTTTAAATTTACTGCTTGAGCATGAGCCACTGCGGAGCATTACCGGTCGTCGAAGCTCAATGTTCTGGGAGTTTGACAATTTCGTCACACAGGAGTCACGTCAAATTTAGCGGTGCGTTGACAGCGAGTGACAGCAAAC
>Ga0247741_1001943_pt1 | contig 11496 bp, 9 predicted proteins | sample UWRJL213509R2_FD_180945 | JGI IMG/M metagenome (GOLD analysis project Ga0247741, IMG submission 180945) | Plant litter microbial communities from Arlington Agricultural Research Station in Wisconsin, United States - UWRJ-L213-509R-2 | ecosystem: Environmental > Terrestrial > Plant litter >...
TAGCGCGCGCTCATCTTTGGTAGCCAATCAATATACTGCGTTGGTATTGAAGCGAGCTAAAAATAGTAAGAAATAATTTATTCAGCTTAATCCTGACAACCTTGACCTAAGTAAGCAATTCGCTTGAAATTCTTTTTATCGCCCCCACTTCCGTTGTTCATGTCAGCCTCATTTGTAAGGATTTTTTGTGACTACTATTCTTTGTGTTCGCCGCGGTAACCAAGTAGTTATAGGTGGCGATGGTCAAGTTTCGCTTGGCAATACGGTGATGAAGGGCAACGCACGCAAGGTGCGCCGCCTTTATAAAAACCAGGTAATTGCAGGGTTTGCAGGTGGCACTGCTGACGCATTTACTTTATTTGAACGTTTCGAAGCCAAACTTGAGTCGCACAACGGTCAACTAACTCGCGCTGCGGTCGAACTCGCTAAAGACTGGCGAACGGACCGCAGCTTGCGACGACTTGAAGCTTTACTCGCTGTAGCAGACAAAGAAGCGTCCTTAATTATCACCGGTAACGGCGACGTGATTCAGCCGGAAGATGATTTGATTGCCATTGGCTCAGGCGGAAATTATGCGCAAGCCGCAGCACGTGCATTGTTGGAAAATACCGAATTAAATGCGCGAGATATTGTCGAAAAAGGGCTGAAAATTGCGGGCGATATTTGCGTGTTTACCAATAGTAATTTAACAATTGAAGTGTTGGATTATTAAACACTTTTACTGCATCGACTTAATTAAAAGAAAGTCGTCATCCTCACAGGGGATCCAGCGTCCTGCAATAAAATGTTACTGGATTCCATAGGGATGATGATCAATAAATTAATTTTTTGTAAACGCGACACCCAGTTAGTCAACTAATATTTATTAGAGCTTTTTATGTCCTCCATGACTCCGCGCGAAATCGTGCATGAATTAGACAAACATATTATCGGCCAGCAAAATGCGAAGCGCGCTGTAGCTATTGCTTTACGTAATCGCTGGCGCCGCATGCAAGTCGCAGAAGAAATGCGCGGCGAAATTACACCTAAAAACATTTTAATGATTGGGCCCACCGGTGTAGGTAAAACTGAAATTGCACGCCGTTTGGCGAAGCTTGCCAATGCGCCTTTTATAAAAGTTGAAGCAACGAAATTTACTGAAGTTGGTTATGTTGGTCGCGATGTTGAGTCAATCATTCGCGATCTTATGGATGTAGCAATTAAATTACGCCGCGAGCAAGCAATGAAAGGCGTAGAGTTTCGCGCATCCGAAGCAGCTGAAGAGCGAATACTGGATGCACTATTACCGCCTGCACGAGATCTTTCAGGCGAAGAAGCTAAACACGAATCGAGCACACGCCAAATTTTCCGCAAAAAATTGCGTGAAGGTGAATTGAACGATAAAGAGATTGAAATCGAAGTAGCTGCTACCACCGTTGGCATTGAAATAATGGCACCACCTGGCATGGAGGATATGACCAGCCAATTGCAAAATATGTTTTCGTCTTTAGGTCGGGATAAAACCAAAAAAGCAAAAATGACGATCAAAAAAGCGTTCAAGTATTTGCAGGATGAAGAAGCCGCAAAACTTGTCAGTGAAGACGACATTAAAACCCAAGCCATAACGGCGGTCGAACAAAATGGGATCGTGTTTATTGATGAAATCGACAAAGTTGCTCGCCGTGGAAACGTAGGCGGTGCAGACGTATCTCGTGAAGGTGTTCAGCGCGATTTATTGCCGTTGATTGAAGGCTGTACCGTATCCACAAAACACGGAACGATTAAAACAGATCACATTTTATTTATTACATCTGGCGCATTTCATTTAAGCAAACCCTCAGATTTAATTCCTGAACTGCAAGGTCGCCTGCCTATTCGAGTTGAATTGCAAGCACTCACCCCTGATGATTTTGAACGCATTCTTACCGAGCCAACTGCCTCGCTCACTGAGCAACAAATAGCGCTCTTAAAAACAGAAGATGTCGATATTGTTTTTACAAAAGATGGCATTAGACGCATTGCTGAAACAGCATACGAAGTTAACGAACGTACTGAAAATATTGGCGCTCGCCGCCTACATACTATTCTTGAACGCTTGTTGGAGGATATTTCGTTTGATGCAGGCAATGACCAAAAACAAATTGAAATAAATGCTGCCTACGTTGAAGAACATTTAGGCGAGCTGGCAAAAAATGAAGACTTAAGTCGCTACATTCTTTGATAATATCTGCTATGCAAAAAATCCCCACCAAAATTCAACTTCATAAACAGTCGCACCAATTGGAATTGCATTTTGGTGCGGAGCAATTTTTCCTAACATCAGAGTTTTTGCGCGTTCATTCCCCTAGCGCCGAAGTTATGGGGCATGGACCTGACCAAGCTGTTTTGCAATTTGGAAAAAAGGATGTAGCCGTAGATAAAATAGAACGCGCAGGAAACTATGCCATCAAACTATTTTTTAATGATGGCCATGACTCAGGCATTTTTACGTGGGCTTATTTATACGAACTGTGCACTACGCAAGAAAAATTATGGCAGGAATATTTGGATGCCTTAATCCATGCGGGGAAAACACGGGAAAAAGACATCAGCATCGTAAAATTTATAAATTAAATCTACAACAGCGCATGTGTTAATCATTCCAGTTTACAAGACCTGTATAAGCTGTAATCAGAATGATTAAACCAAAAACGATGCGATACCACGCAAATATTTCGTAAGTATGATTGGCAACAAATCTCACTAGTGTTCTCACTGCTAGCCATGCACTAAAAAACGCGGTGATAAAACCGGCAGCGAACATAGGTACATCATTGGCGTGCAGTAAATCGCGATGCTTGAAAATATCGTAAAACGTAGCTGCAAACATAGTGGGTACTGCAAGAAAGAAAGAAAATTCTGCAGCAACTTTACGATCCAAACCGATAAATAAACCGCCGATAATAGTGGCCCCGGAACGCGATGTACCCGGTACCATAGAGACTACTTGAAACAAGCCTACTTTAAGAGCGTCCTTCCAGCTCATATCATCCACGCTGGTAACACGTACTTGATGTTGACGCCGTTCAGCCCAAAGAATAATTATTCCACCGAGAATCAACATAGTCGCGACACTCAGGGGATTAAACAAATAAGTTTTGATGAGAGAGATGAATAACACACCCATAATGGCGGCGGGTAAAAAAGCAATAAATAAATTGCGGATAAAATTTTGTGATTTAGAATCATTAAACATACCAAGCGCAACGCCAATAAACTTGCGCCTGTACTCCACGACTACCGCTAGAATTGCACCCAATTGAATAGCAATTTCAAATACACGACCATCGTTATGAAATCCGATGAGATCACCTACTACAATCAAATGCCCTGTACTTGATATTGGTAAGAACTCCGTAAAACCTTCAACAACTCCAAGCAAAATAGCGTGTAAAAAATTTTCCATACATCTCTCAATTTGAAACAAATCACAAAAGCGCAGTCATATTATCCAGATCAAACATAAACGGCAATTGAAGCCTGTAATTTAATTTCTGTAATTACATATGTTGCAATGGTATTTAATAAGACTATGATGACAATTTCATTACTGCACAGTTCCCGGCCGGAGATACATATGCGTCACTCCTTCAAATATATAGATAATTACATGTTAAAAACGCTTGCTCTGTTAGTTATCACACTGTCGCTAGTAGGTTGCGCCACCACTAAGAAAGTGACGCAAGATTTTAAATCGGGCACCGATTTCACTGCCTACAAAACATTTAGCTGGCATAACTATTCATCCGATATCCACACTGCCGATCAGATAGCTATTCAACATGAGGTTGAGCAACAATTAAGCCAGCAAGGTTGTCAGTTGGTTACGACAAATGCGGATGTTGTATTGGATCTGACGATTATTAAGCATGTTGCATCTCCCTCATCCACTGGTGTTGGATTATCCATCGGACTGCCCATAGGTCGCCATGGTTCAGTGGGTTTGGGGACGAATAAATTACTGGGGAATGATCAGAAGTTTTCTGCATTAATTATTTTAGATATTACCGCTAAAGCGTCCAATCAAGTTCTTTGGCGCGGATCCGCAGACGAGATTCCGCTGGAATATTTTACGTTGCGCAATCAGCCAAAATTAAACCTTACACTTAGAGATCTTGTTAAACAATTTCCACCGAAATGATAAGTAGCAAATGCAAAAAGGGCCTGTTACATTTTGGTAACAGGCCCTTTTTATTATATTAAAAACAATTTCTACTGCTGTCGAATACGATTCACTATCGAAGTGGTCGAGCAGTTTTCAAAAAAACGCAGCACTTTAACTTTGCCGCCACTATCTTTAACGATGGACGCGCCCACAATTTGCTCTGCGTTGTAGTCGCCTCCTTTGACGAGCACATCAGGCTTAAGTTTGTGCAATAACCGTTCTGGAGTATCCTCATCAAAACTTACTACCCAATCAACCGATTCCAAGCCTGCTAATACCGCCATTCTCCTATCTACAGGATTGATCGGGCGCCCCTGCCCTTTTAAACGTTTGACTGATGCATCGCTATTGAGCGCAACAATCAATCTATCGCCCTGTTTACGAGCTTCATCCAAATATCCAACATGGCCGGCATGGATAATATCGAAACACCCATTTGTAAAAACTATCTGCTCGCCGTTAGCACGAACACATTCGATAGCATGGACAAGTTGTTCTTCTGTGACTATGCCTCTTTCAAATACATGCTCGGCGTGAATAGCGCTACGCAGTTCCGGTGATGACACAATCGCGGCACCCAACTTACCTACCACTATCCCAGCCGCCAAATTGGCAAGTGCAACTGACTCTGGCAAGGGTTCCCCTGCAGCAAGTGAAGCCGCTACTACAGCAATAACCGTGTCACCCGCGCCCGTCACGTCATAAACTTCGCGCGCACGTGCTGGCAAGTGTATCGCCGGTTGGTTAGGGCGTAGCAACGTCATACCCATCTCACCACGCGTCACCAAAAGTGCGTCTATATTAAGCTGCTCTATGAGTTGCAATCCCTTACTAATTACAGTTTGCTCACTATCACAATGACCAACGACTGCTTCGAACTCAGTAATATTAGGCGTTAAAAGACTCGCACCTTGGTAGCGTGAGAAATCACCACCCTTAGGATCAACCAACACTGGAATATTGGCTGCTCGCGCAAGCTTTATAAGCGATTGGCAATTTTGTAGGGTGCCTTTGGCATAATCCGAGAGCACTAGAATTTTTGCTTGAGGTAAATAGGATGCAATTTTTTGGTCAAACATAGAGCTGTCTTCCGCACCAAAAGTTTCTTCGAAATCCATGCGTAGAAGCTGTTGATGCCGACTCAATACTCGCAATTTAGTGATCGTCGGTCTAGTTACTGATACCTGAAAATCCGAGACTATGTTTGCTACGTTCAGGCGAGTTCTAAGTAACTCGGCGGCAGGATCATCACCCACAACACCTATCAGCGAAACATGGCCACCCAGGGCGGCAATATTGAGAGCCACGTTGCCAGCACCACCTGGACGCTCTTCTTCTAGCGATACATTGACTATGGGAACCGGTGCTTCAGGAGATACACGATGGCTGGAGCCATGCCAATAGCGGTCTAGCATTACATCCCCAACAATCAGGACGTGGGCGGAATCAAAGAGTGGCATGGTTAAGCGCATAACAAAAAATATCCTGTGTTAAAAAAACTACTCCGAAGAGCTCATCTCATCATGAAATTGTGCTGCGTGCAACTTGGCGTAAACTCCATTCTTCTCAATCAAGTCCTTATGCTTACCCTGCTCAACTATTTTTCCTTGCTCCATCACTACTATTCGATCAGCATGTTCGATCGTTGAAAGACGGTGAGCGATGACAAAGGTGGTGCGACCTTTCATTACCTGCTCCATAGCAGCCTGGATGAACCGTTCGGACTCATTATCCAAAGCTGACGTTGCTTCGTCCAAAATCAAAATAGGTGAGTCTTTGAGAATGGCACGTGCTATCGCTAAACGCTGGCGTTGGCCTCCCGATAACCGCGCGCCACTCTCACCAATCTGAGTGGCAAAACCTTGGGGTAATTTTTCGATAAACTCTGTTGCATAGGCTAAATCCGCGGCGCGTTTAATATCCGCTTCAGTCACTTTTTCAGCTCGACCATAAGCGATATTGTCGGCAACACTGCCTTCAAATAAAGTAACTTGCTGATTCACGAAAGCGATTTGTTCTCGCAAATTAGCAAGTTTATATTCGGTTATAGGAACGCCATCTATAGAGACAACGCCAGCTTTCAAATCGTAAAAGCGTGGGAGTAAATTCACCAACGTAGATTTTCCGCTACCGGATCGACCAACAAAGGCAATCACTTCACCCGGTGTTACGTCTAAATCCAAACAATTTATTGCAAGACCTTCCTGGGCGGGATAAGAAAAGCTGACGTTCGCGAAATGCACTGCACCTTTTGCACGAATAGTTTCGTACTGTCCGTCGTCTTGTTCTTTCGGCTCATCAATTAGCTGGAAAATACTATCTGCTGCTGCGACACCTTTTAAAATCAATGGCGATACATCACCCAGTTTACGAATAGGATTTAAGATCGCGCCCACTGCCGTCAAATAGGCCACAAAGGTTGCAGGATTTTTCAAATCAACATACGTTAATGCGGCATAAATTAACGCTGCCATTGCAACAGCAACTAAAACTTGAACCATGGGTGTGCTTGCAGCAGATGTCATAATAATTTTCATATTATGTAAATAATTTTTTTGGCTCACCACATCAAACCGATTTTTTTCGTAGGTCTCACCACCAAAGGTGCGCATGACTCTTACACCATTAATCATTTCGCTGGTGACCTGCGTGATATCGCCCACCGAATCTTGCACTTTGTGTGTAAGTCGACGCATACGCTTTGCAACAAACGTCACTAGCAGACCAATTACTGGTGCAATAACAACGAAAGCCATGGTCAGCTTCCAATTTAAAACAATGAGTGTATAGGCAAGCGCAATCACCATAGCGCCTTGCTGCAACAAAACCCGAAACGCATCGGTCAATGCCCCGGCAACACCATTAATATTGTAAGTAATAATAGAAATTAATTGCCCGGAATTGCGAGAATCGAACACATGCTGCGGTAATGCTGTTATGTGACCAAAAACATCTTTACGTAGATGATGAATAACACCTAAGGACACTTTTGCAAGAAAGTAGGTGCCAATAAATGCACCTATGCTACGCATAATAGTGAAACCAATTACTTGCAAAGGAATTACAACACTAGCGTTGGTATCATTAGGTGTTACATTTTTGATTAAGGATTCTAAAAGATAAATAAACTGTGCTGAATAATATGCCGAAAGAATAAAGCCCAGAACACTAATTACAAATATTCCTATGTAGGGTTTTACATAAGAGATTAAGCGCAAATAAATACGCGCTGCCGAAATAGTTAATTTTTTTTGGCTAGCTGGCATGCAGTTACCTGAAGCAATATTAAAAATAATTTCTAGCGACGCGTTCGATCCCACAACTCCGCATATTTCGCGAATGTGGATTGCGACAACAACAATGCTAGTAAAAAGCCTTGTTTACCGTCCAGAATGCCTAATCTGAATACATACATACGCAAAAAGCAGGCAAACGCATGCAGTACAGCACTAGTCAATGAGGTTTTGCGACCCGCTTGAAAACGCTGCGTGGCCCACTCTTCAGCGTAATGCGCCGCTTTTGTCTGTTGATGACGAATAGAATCGTATAAATAATGTAACAAATTACCCGATAATTTTTTTTCAAGTAATTTCTGATTATTGATCAGGCGCTCATGTACGCGTGTTGAATCGTAAATCGCTTGATTGCGTGGATATAAACGCGGCACCCAATCTGGATGCATGCCAGAATGTTTTATAAAACGCCCAAAGCACCAACATAATCGATTCACAGACCAAATTGCTGGACCATTTTCTACAGCAGCTAAAATACTTTTTTCCAGTTCGGGTGTTACGCGTTCGTCAGCATCAATCATAAAAATCCAATCGCTCGATGCAAAACTTGCGGCGCGTTCGCGCTGCACACCAAAACCTTGCCAATCAGTATTGATAAAAACTTTTGCCGAATATTGCGCTGCAACATTGAGAGTGTCGTCGTTGCTACCAGAATCTAATACAACAATTTCATTAGCCCAAGCTACTGACTTGAGACAATCAGGCAACTTTTTGGCTTCGTTTTTTACAATCAAAACTGCTGAAATACTGGGCATTTACCGCTGACCTCTCGCTGGGATGTATGTGTCCATCATCCACCCCTGACCCATATTTTTCTGTAACGTTTTGTTATGTGATACGCACACAATTGCGACACTAGAAATGCATATCATAAATTTTGAAAAAAATAAGAGAAGAAAACGACAACAGATTTTTAGCTATCCATTTCTTCAACTATCAAAAGCAAAGGAGCCGAAGCTCCTTGTATGTTTATTTGGCGACCGGTGCCAGCCATTGAGTGTGTCCAGCGAGCTCGCCGCGCACAGCTTTGAAATATAAATCCTGCAAACGTGTGGTTACTGGACCGCGACGACCTTCACCAATTTGACGACCGTCAAGCTCGCGAATAGGTAAAACTTCAGCGGCAGTTCCGGTAAAAAATGCTTCGTCGGCAACGTAAACTTCGTCGCGTGTTAAACGTTTTTCTTTAATGGTGTAACCGCAATCCGCAGCCAATTGAAAAATCGTATTGCGAGTAATTCCGTCCAAACACGATGTCAATTCAGGCGTGTAAATAACTCCATCGCGAACCAAAAAGAAATTTTCACCGCTGCCTTCTGCAACATAACCTTCAGCATCTAACAACAAAGCTTCTTCACAGCCGCAATCTAAAGCTTCTTGTAGCGCGAGCAATGAATTGATGTAGTGACCGTTAGCTTTTGCCTTACACATAGAAATATTTACGTGATGACGCGTGTAACTGGATGTGCGAACTTTAATACCAATATCGCGCGCTTCCGGTGACATATAGGAAGGCCAATTCCACGCCGCAACCATGATGTGCGCTTTCAAATTGTCCGCCCGCAGACCCATACCTTCAGAACCGTAAAACGCCATTGGGCGCAAATAGGCTTCGGTTAAACCATTTTCACGGACAACTTGTTTTTGCGCTTTGTTGATAGTTTCTTTATCGAAAGGCAACTTCATACGCATGATGTGCGCAGAGCGGAACAATCGATCAGTGTGCTCTTGCATACGAAAAATACTGGTGCCAAACGACGGGCTGTTGTATGCACGAACGCCTTCAAATACGCCCATGCCGTAATGCAGGGTGTGGGTCAACACGTGAACTTTGGCATCGCGCCACTGGATTAATTCACCGTCTAACCAAATTACGCCATCACGATCGGCAAACGACATAACCAACTCCTAAATCAAATTCTGTTATTGATGAACTGCTGCGCTTTGCGCCTCAGTTCGAAATTTTTATGCGCAATTGCTGGATACTTATTCGACCTCAATGAGCTGGCGCCATAATTGGCTAACCTGTTCACGCTCGGTGTCGAAAGGATGTTCACCAGCCAAAACCGCCTCTTGTTGTTGCAGTGCAAGGCGGTGCCCGGTGGATCGGTAGGCTTTGTAAGCGGCGATCAATTGGGCAACAGAAGTAGCGTCAAGTAACCCAGCTGCTTCCAATGATCCAAGTATGCGAATGTTATCCGTGTATTGGACGATCTCGGGCGCTTGATATGCCCAAGCCAAGGCCGCGTATTGAACCATAAATTCAATATCCACGATACCTCCAGCATCCTGTTTCAAATTAAATATCTTCGGGTCTTGTGCACGTGCCTTGGCTTGAGTGCCCAGTTGTTCGCGCATCTTGCGGCGCATATCGCTCACGTCTTCGCGCAATTTTGGCAAGTCTCTTTGCTGACGCAAAACCTCCAGACGAACCTGTTCAAACTGCGCACCAAGTTCGCGCGATCCTGCAACTACGCGGGCCCGCACTAGCGCTTGATGCTCCCATGTCCAGGCGTCATTTTTTTGATATTTTTCAAACGCGGCGAGCGAGGTCACCAACATGCCTGAATTACCCGATGGCCGCAGACGCATATCTACTTCGTAGAGTTTGCCCGATGCCGTCTGCGTACTGAGAATGTGGATAATGCGTTGCCCGAGCCGAGTGTAGAAGGTGGCGTTATCAATAACGCCTTTGCCTTCGGAAATTGCAAGGCCTTCCGTTTGACCGTGGGTTTCGCCATTGTGAATGAAAACCAGGTCAAGGTCGGAGCCGTGGCCGAGTTCGATACCGCCGAGCTTCCCGTAACCTACAATTACAAAATCGGGGGCATCAACACCTACCCCATTTGCATCCAGGGGGCGACCATGGCGCGTCAGCATATTCTCCCAGCTCAACTGCATGACGTGTTCCAAAATAACTTCCGCAATAAAAGTGAGATAGTCACTTACTTTCATCAACGGCAGCGTTTCTGAAACTTCACCCGCGGCAACCCGTAAGGAGTGAGCAGACCTGAAGTAACGCAAAACTTCCATATGTCCTTCCAGATCTTCTGACTCCAGACGCAACACTTCGCGGCGCAATTCATCTCGCAAGTTGGATTTAATGTGTTCGTGATCATCATCGGGCGTGAAATACAGATTTACCGGTGTGAGCAATTCATCCAATAGCGCTGGATATTTTGCGAGCTGCTCGGCGATCATTGGACTGGCCCCGCACAAGGTCGCCAACTGATTCAACGCAATGGGATTTTCTACGAGCAATACAAGATAAGCACTACGCCGCGCTATGGATTCTATTAAAGGAACGATCCGCTTTAAGGTATCAACAATAGAGCCAGCCAACTCTTGTTGCTCAGCTTTTTCAGCGAGGACCAGTAACAGGCGCGAAATAAATGCGTCCAACCTCGTGCGACTACTCGCTTGCATATTAACCACTGAACGACTCTCGCGAATATGTCGCAGCACTGTAAATAACTGCTCCAAATTTTCCGCGCCGGTTACAGCAAGTGCGTCCTGGCCGTCCAGCAAATGTTTAAACTCATCCGCCGCAACATTATTTAAATGCGAGCTCGCCTCCCAAACACCTTTCCATAAAACGAGCGATTTGTTATCGCGCGATTGTTTATTTTCTGGCTCAGAAATGACCGCTTTAAATTCACTATTTACACGTTGGCGATAATTATTCAGCACTGAAATGAATGCATTCCAATTTTCAAAACCCATGACCCACGACAATCGTAATTGCCCCAGTTCGTCGGTAGGTAATGCCTGCGTTTGACGATCTTGATAACCCTGAATGGCGTGTTCCGTATTGCGTAAAAATTCGTAGGCTTCGCTCAAGGCAGCACCTGCGCCTTCTGGTAAATAATGCCCTTGCTCCAATAATGGCAAGAGGGTCATGACTTGACGTTTACGCAAAGTTGCATCGCGCCCACCGCGAATTAATTGAAAAACTTGAACCACAAATTCAACTTCACGAATGCCGCCCTCGCCTAGCTTTACATCCAAGCTCATACCTTT
>Ga0247741_1001945_pt1 | contig 11495 bp, 15 predicted proteins | sample UWRJL213509R2_FD_180945 | JGI IMG/M metagenome (GOLD analysis project Ga0247741, IMG submission 180945) | Plant litter microbial communities from Arlington Agricultural Research Station in Wisconsin, United States - UWRJ-L213-509R-2 | ecosystem: Environmental > Terrestrial > Plant litter >...
AAGCCCACTCCGTCGAACACCCGGCCCTGCTGCACCAACTCCGTGATGCGGTGAACCCGTCCAGCAACACCGCTGCAGGGTCGAGCTCGTTGAAGTCCACCCGGAACCTGATCGACTCCGACGCCCTATTCGAGTACGGGAAGATGACCGCCGCGATCGGCGACTGGTGCCGCATCGTCAACATCCAACCCACCCGCGAACCTGTCACCGACCTCCGCCACTGGTACATCGCCTACAACCGGACCGGCGCCGACGACCAGTGGTACATCTCCGAACTGCGCCGGTGGGCGAACCTCATCCGCAACATCCTCGAACCGCTGAAACGCATCGAAATCACCACACCATGCCCCGTGTGCGGGAAACGCACATGGCTCGACGTCGAAGGGAAAGAGATGATCTTCCCAGTCATCATCCAATACCGGCTCCCGAAAACGGGCGAAGCCATCCACCCGAGCGCGCTCTGCCGGGCATGCGAAACCGTCTGGTCCGGCATCGACGCGGTCACCGAACTTGGGGAGGAACTCAACGAACGACACGCCGGGTGAAACGACGCACACCACACGCCGAAATATGACACAATTGTGAGTGCCTCGGTGGACTATGTCCCGAGGCATTCTTGTTTAAACTTCCGGGACCGCGGGCACACCATCGCCGACCTGATCGGCCAAGCCGCCGAGTCACCGGAACACTCCACCCGCCCCACACAGGTATGTGACCCCCACCGGATTGCTGTTGGCATGCGGTCAGCGTGGACGCAGAGCAACCCTGTGCGGAGGTGGGCACACTTCGGCCCGCAATAGCCGAACGACGGCAACGGCATCACGCCGGCCGTCACACGTCCTGCAGTGACGGGAGAAACCACTGCACGACGTCGCGGGTGCAGGGATCGTCCTCACATTCGGGTAGGACCATCCCGCACCCGCCCTCCCACTTCGCGACTGGTCGTGCCCCCGTACGGTCGCGAATCGATAAACACACCCCCGATGGGTGTCACAACCGCTGACTGATCCCCCATCAGGCAGCGGCCCCCTCATCTTCACCCTTCCGGTCGTTGCTGCAGCGGCGAGGGCGCGCGACCGTACGTGCCGGACGAACACCGGTCGCGCTTTTGTTATAACTTCCGCCGAGTGACGGATAGACCGCGTGATGCGGTTGAACGAAAGGGGCATGATGCCCAGAACACAGATCAACTTTCCTGCCCTCGCTGGCGAGCTTTCGCCCGTGTCGGAACACCCGCACGCAACCGGCGAAGACACCACCATCCACATCGGATGGGACAAGGGAAACCAGTGGGTGCAAGTCGGCATGGAAGTCGACATCGACTACGCACGGTTCGCGATCGATAACCCTAACGGGCAAACCGAGCGACGCACGGTCATGTACACGCCCGTCCTCAGCCCTGCCGAGCTCGACACGATGATCAACGCCCTGCGGAAAGCGAAACGCAAGGCGTACAGCAAATAGAACCCGATGAGCAGCGCAGATAGCGGCGCTGAGCATCATCCGTCTGAGCGGGGGCAATGACCACTGGTCATCAGCTCCCGACTCAGTGCACCGAGAGGAGACGCCCCATGATCGCACCACGCTCCCTCACCAACCTCGCCCGCGCCAACCGCCAAGCCGCGCGCATGAACGAGCAAGCTCGAGTCGTCCGTGCCGAGCTGAACAACGGCGCCCAGCACGAACACCGCGACACCGAATCGTCCATCGAACGGGCATGGCAAGGCAGCGCCGACGAACTCCACATCGGGTTCCGCGCATGATCGATCCACTCACAGGCCGCAACCGGACACTCCCACTCGACCACGAGAAGCGCGAGTACTTGGGCACCAGCTTCCGCACCCTGCTTGCCGGGATCAACCCTCACGGAATCCACACCCCTGCACAGTTGAAGGCGGCACGCATGGAGCCGATCGGACGGGACGGTTTCGGGGCAGCGATCTACCAACACCAGTTATCACCCCTGCACGAAGCCGCCACCACCATCGGTCAACGCATCAGCGACGATGCTCGAGCCGCGATGATGCGGATGCTCGAAGCCAACGACCACGACGAGAGTTAGACCCAATGGCCATGCGCGTGTGCTCCCAACCAGGATGCCCAACACTCGTGGCCGAAGCGGGCAGATGCGCCGAGCATCGACGATCGTACGAGCAGAAGCGCGGCACCCGCCAAGCCAGAGGGTACGACGCCGCACACGACAGACTCCGAGCCACATGGCAACCAGTGGTCGATAGCGGCACAGTCCACTGTGCACGATGCGGGGAACTCCTCCGCATCGGTGAAGCATGGGACCTCGGTCACGACGACACGGACCGCACCAAGTACAACGGGCCCGAGCACGCAGGACGCTGCAACAGAGCAGCAGGCGGACGAACAGCACACCACCGCTAAGCGGTAGCAGAACCACGGACTAATTACCCGTGCTAGAAAGGCCCGCATCCTCCTAGGTGCGGGCCTTTCGCATCTCTAGGAGAACCGATGCCCGAGTTCCATTGCGCCATCACAGGCTGCGATCGCACCAAGCACGAAGCCAAAGGGCTGTGCAGGTACCACTACAAGCAGACACGACCGCGAACGCCAGACCGCAAGGTCACACTCGCCTGCCAAGGCTGCGGCACGAGAGTGCAGAAGGACAAGCGGACACCCCGGTACCTGACTGTGCAATGCGGGTCGCAACTGTGCAGGCACTGGCTCAACTGGGGCGCTTGGTCATCGCCCCTGCCGAAAGACCACCCAGCGCTGGGCCCGAAGCCAGTGCGCGCCACCGCCAAGACGAAACCTCTGACCTATCGAGAGTTCGAGTGCGCATGGTGCGGGCACGCCTCATCCACCATGTACGACACCACCAGATTCTGTTCGGTTGCGTGCAAGCTGAAAGCCAAGGCCAGTCGTCGTCGAGGCCGCGAGCACGGCGCCGAGGGAACCTACACATGGGCGCAGATAGCCAAGCTCTGGACATCCTTCGGTCATGCCTGCGCGTACTGCCGTACACCAACCCCACTCACTGAGGTACAACCCGAGCACGTCACACCACTCAGCAGAGGTGGTCGCAACGACCTCTCCAACCTGCTGCCCTCTTGCCTCCACTGCAACGCCGACAAGCGCGACCTCCTGCTGCCCGAGTGGACAGAAGACAGGGCACGCCGCTCACTCCCAGCAGTGACCACCACATGGAGCCCCACGGACCCAAGGTATCGACACCTCGTCCTGCCCATTCGACTCGCCGCCTAGGGGGTGGGGAGGGGGGACCATTTGGGGGTCACTTCAGCGGACCGCCGGGGAGGTGCCTCGCAGTTCACAGACCTGAAATGTTCCCAGAGGGGGTGCTCCGATGCCGGATTCGACGACACCTGATGCACCCGAGGGCCTCGCGTCCGGCGGCCTTTCCCTGTGGGCGGCAATCGTCGACGAGCACGAGCTCAGCGCTCTGCAGTTGGTAACTCTGACGGAGGCGTGCCGCGCGAAGGATCGTCTCGACAAACTCGACGAGCTTCTCCGAGGCGACGCTGAGACGTGGATGCACCTCACTCACCGGCTCCAGACCGAGGACTACGAGCTGAAGATCGATGCGGCTCTGTCGAGCGCGAACGTGACCGCGAATCTGATGAAGCAACTGCTCGCCGCCCTTCGACTTCCGGACGAGGCGACCGGGAAACGCCCACAGCAGCGTGGCGGTGCTCGTGGTGCCTACAAACCCTCTGAGACGAACGCTCGAGTGTCGAGTCTTGACCGGGCGAGAGCGAGACAGGCTGCAAGATGACCTTTCGGCCGTTGTTCGAGGGGCAGGTTTGTTCCCTCGGCTACGAGCTGATCGACTTCATCGAAACGTGGATGGTTCACGGGCCTGGGGATGTCGAGGGAACCCCGGTTGAGGTCGACGACGAGATGTCGGACTTCATCATCGAGTGCTACCGGTTGGATCCGCTGACGGGTCATCGTGAGTACGACGAGGGTGTCCTGTCTCGTGCGAAGGGTCGCGCGAAGTCTGAGATCGCCGGGTTCATCGTCGTGCTTGAGGCGTACGCGCCGGTGCGGTTCTCCCACTGGGACGAGAACGGGCAGCCTGTCGGTCGCAAGGTCGTCTCGCCGGTCATCAAGTGCATGGCGACGGAAGAATCCCAGGCCGGGAACACGTTCGAGAACGCCGCGTACATCATCAACTACGGGCTAGAGCACTACCCAGAGGTTTACGCCGGTTCAACCGGTATGCGCGAGGTCCTCGCCGCGACGAAGATATACCTCCCCGACGGCGGTTACCTCGCGTCAGTGACATCAGGCGCCTCGTCGAAGGACGGCGGCAAGGAGACGTTCGTCGTCGCTGACGAGACCCACCTGTACGTCCTCCGCGAGCTCAAGCGCATGTTCGAGACCATGGCGCGGAACCTCTCGAAGAGGAAGCTCGCCGAGCCATGGTTGCTGCAGACGTCCACCGCCTATCGGCCGGGTGAGATGTCGGTGTTCGAAGACACTCTGACCGCGTGGCGGAAAAAGGAACTGTCGGCTCGGGTCTACGTGGATCACCGCGAGGCCAAGGGCAAGATCGACATCACCGATCACGACCACACGATCCGGCAGCTCGAGTACGTCTACGGGGCTTCCACGGTGTGGCAGGACATGGAGCGCAAGTGGCGCGACATGAACGACCCCCGCATCTGCCCGGATGAAGAGACAGCCGCGCGCTACTACCTGAACCGTCCGCTGTCGTCGCAGGACGCATGGATTCCGGTGGCGGTCATCGAGCGTCAGGACGTCACCGCCGCGCTTCCCGAAGGCGACACAGCCGACAACCGCCCCTCGGCGGTCATCGCGCCCAACGAGCAGATCGCTCTCGGCTTCGATGGCAGCCTCAACGACGACTCGACGGTACTCATCGCCTCGCGCATGTCGGACGGTCTGATCTTCCCGATCAAGATCTGGTCGAAGCCCACGGGCCCGGCCGGCGCCTGGTGGGAAGTACCTCGCGCGGATGTCGTCGCGACGATCGTGGAAACGTTCGAGCGCTACACGGTGTCTCGGATGTATGCCGACCCGCACGAGTGGCGCACAGACATCGACGACCTGGCGGAGAAGCTCGGCGAAGACCGAGTCATCCCGTGGGCAACATCCCGATTCGTTCCCATGGCCGCCGCGCTCGACCGACTTCACGTCGACCTGAAGACCGGTCAGGCGTGGCACTCGGGAGATCCGGTGCTCATGGAGCACTTCCGCAACGCCTACGTCAACAAGCGGGGCATTCATCGACTTGTTCGGAAAGAGAACCCGAACAGCGAACGAAAGATCGACTCGGTTGTCGGCGCGTCCCTTGCCTATGAGGCACGGGCGGACGCGATCAAAGACGGCTGGGTGCCGATCAAACCCCGATCCAAAGTGCGTGTGTGGACCTGAGAGGAGGTCGTCTTGACGACCGAAATGGAGGCCACACGTGATCGTCTACTTGGGGCGCTGCGTCGCAATACGCCGGCGCTGAGGAAGAACGATCTGTACTTCGAGGGTGAGCAGCCGCTTCGGTTCATCGCGCCCGCGTTGGAGCAGCAGTTGGGTTACCGGCTTTCTCCGATCGTGATCAACATGGCCCGCTATGTCACCGATGTGTACGACACTCGGATGGACATCGAGGGGTTTCGGTTCGCTGGTCAGGATTCCTCGGATGAGGAGTTGTGGTCGATCTTTCAGCAGAACGATGGTCCGCTGCTCTCACAGCAGGCGCACCGGGAGTCTCTGGCCCTCGGACGGTCGTACGCGATCGTCGGTGAAGGAGACGACCCGGAGGTGCCTCTGCTGACGGTGGAGTCGCCGTTTGAGGCAATCCACGAGGATGACCCGCGCACCCATGAGGTGAAAAACGGCGTCAAGATCTGGACCGAGCTCGACAAGACCAAGTTCGTGTCGTTCTATCACCCGAACGGCCGACAGACCTGGTACAAGAAGGGCAACCAGTGGGTTGAGGACTCCGTTGAGCAGAACGATTTCGACCTGTGCCGTCTTGTCCCGCTGGTGAATGATCCGCGGATCCTGGGTCGGTTCCGGATGGGAAAGTTCGACCAGCGCCTCGGCCGTTCCGTGTTCCATGACCTGATCCCGTTGATGGATGCGCTGAACAAGATCGCGTCCGACATGATGGTGTCCGCTGAGTTTCATGCCCTCCCTCGCCGGTGGGCCACCGGGCTCGATGAGGATGACTTCGTCGATGAGGCTACCGGGAAGCCGATCGACACGTTCTCTTTGGTTGCAGGGCGGATTTGGGGCACGGAGTCTAAGGAAGCGAAATTTGGCCAGTTCCCGGAGGCGGAACTGACGAACTTCCACAACACGACGAAGCTGCTCACGCAGCAGGCCGCGATGCTTGTTGCCCTGCCGCCGCACTACACGACGTTCACCGGCGACAACCCGGCTTCAGCGGACGCAATCCGGTCGGCGGAGTCGCCGTTGGTGAAGCGTGTCGAGCGGAAGCAGCAGGCGCTCGCCTCAAGGTGGGAGCGACTGCAGCGACTGACGTTACTAACTCTCGGTTATCCGGACACTCCGGAGGCCCGCCAGATCGAGACTCTGTGGGCTGATGCGTCGACGCCGACGATCGCGCAGAAGGCTGACGCGATCGTGAAGCTCGTCCAGGCGCAGGACGCGAACGGGCGCTCCATCCTTCCGATCCCGCAGGCGCGCGAAGACCTTGGCTACTCGGCCACGGTGCAGTCGCGCATGGCGGATTGGGATCGAGAGATTCAGATCGATCCGCAGATCGCTGCCGCGACAAGGGAGCTGACCGCAATTGGAAACACCACAGGCGGCAGCTAACTACTACCGGCAGCAGCAGCAACTCGCGGCCGTAACCTCGTCGACAGCGGCAAAACTGTGGGGCCGTGTCGGGAACGATTTCGACTCGGGATGGGCACGTATTCGGCCGCAAGTCATGTCGGTCGTTCAGGCGGGACGGCTGGCCGCGGCGAACTCCTCCGTTGCGTACACGCCAGCCGTTCTCGCGGAGACGGGTCAGGTCGCCGACCCTGTGGGCGAGCTCGTGCCAGCAGCATTCATCCTGTCGGCGCCTGATGGGCGCGACATGGGGACGCTGCTCGACGAGACGGTCATCAGGGCGAAGGTCGGCGTTCAGTCGGGAGTTGTTCCGGCTGCCGCTCGCGCGCAGGCTGGTTCATGGCTCACCGGCACGCTACTCACAGTGCTGGCCGACACCGGGCGGTCCGTGGTCAGCGCCGACATCGCGCAACGCCCCACCCTGAGCGGCTACGTGCGGATGCTGAACCCGCCGTCGTGCTCCCGCTGCGTCGTCCTGGCCGGTAAGTGGTTCCGGTGGAACGAAGGCTTCCTACGGCACCCCCGCTGCGACTGCCGTCACATCCCGGCATCCGAAGACCTTGCCGGCGACCTGACCACTGACCCGTACAAGTACTTCCACTCGCTATCACCCGAGATGCAGACCGCGACCTTCGGTCGCATCGAGGCGCGCGCCATCCGTGACGGTGCCGACATCTACCGAGTCGAGAACATCCGCGTCCGCGGGCTCGCAACCGCGAAGGGGAAGCTCCGGTACGGGACACCTTCGCGCCGCACCGTCGATGACATCTACCGCACCGCAGGCACCCGCACCAACGCGATCAAGATGATGCAGGACGAAGGCTTCATCACCGGCCCTCAGACTCGCGGCGGGAACATCCTCGGGGCGCGTGAAGGATTCGGACAGTTGGGCAAGGGCGGACAGGCGAAAGCCGCGACCGAAGCAGTGACCGCTGCGCGAGCGGCCGGTGTTCGGGATCCTCTGAACCGGTACACGATGACTGCCGCGGAACGTCGCCTGTACGACGCTAACTATCGGCTGCGTGAAGCCCGCGCGACGGGGAACTTTCCTCGATCGATCGGCGCGAACTCAGCCGACAAGTTCACGAGGCCTGTTCCGATCACCCCTAAGCAGCTCGCCACCCTCGAGCGCGACCTGCAGAACGAGCTGAAGAAGCTCGCGAATGCGCCCGCCTCCGTGAAGCGACTCGCGAAGCTGCTCGGGCTCTCCTAACTTTCCGCCATCTGGTGGAAGCGTCCACGCGAACGACCATCGCGGTGTGTGCCGACGGGCCAAAAACGGTGTGCCGACGGGCCGAAAACGGATCGAAAGAGGAACAAGCCATGTCACTGAACACGTTCACCAAGCCTCGGACTTACGGGCCGCGGAAGCTGACCAAACTCGACCTGATGGGGATCCGCTTCATGGTCCCCCCAGCCGATGACGGTGCCTTCACCCCGCCGGCATCGCAGGAAGAACTCGACAAGATCATCAACGGCGCGACGGCGAAAGTCCACAAGCGCTACGAGGGCTTCGACGAGATCAAGTCCAAGGCGGAACGTGCCGAAACCCTCGAGGCCGAGCTCGCCGAGCTCAAGAAGCCGAAGGATGACAAGAAGGACGGCGAACCGTCCGGCATCAGTGCCGACGACGTCGACAAGCGCATCAACGATGCGATCGAGAAGACCCGCAAGGAAGAGCGCGCAGCGCTCGCTCTCGACCGTGCCACCGACGCCCTTGATAAGGCCCTGACGGGTCGCACCTTCGAGCCGAGCAAGCTGCTCACCCTGGACCGCACATCGTTCGTCAAGGACGGTTCGGTCGATGCGGATGCGGTCAAGGACTGGGTGGAGAAGAACTCCACCGAAGGTCCGAAGCCGCGAAGTTTCGACCGGGGACAGGGAAGCCGCGATGGTTCGGCAAACGGCACCAGTGTTCAGGCGGGGCGGGACCTCTACGACCAGCGACACAACTCCAAGAAGTCCACATCCTAGAAAGGAAATCACCATGCCTCGTCTCGCTTCTGAGACCATCGGCTCCGGTGACCTGTCGTGGCTCGGCTCGCTCCACGGTATCGGCAACGCCCGTACTGAGACGATCGACATCTCGGCATTCACCGCAGCAACGCACTTCCCGAACGGGTACATCCCGTCCGGCTTTCCCCTCGCGAAGGTCGGCGGCCTCATGGTCCCCTACGACCCGACCGTGGGTGTCACCACGAATGCTGGTGTCCTCGCCGGTCACCTGCTCACCGACTACCGAGTCGTGGGCGGATCCGCAGGCACCGACACTGCCGCGCCCGTCATCGACCATGGTCGCGTGAAGGCGTCCAAGGTCGCCGGCCTTCTGGCCGCCCTGTCCACCTTCGTCGCACCCCAGGTGCCGGCGAAGAACGCCACGACCATCGTCTACATCTAAGGAGGGATGACAAATGGCACTCTGGACTGACATTGTCGAGCCGGCCGAACTCACCGGCTACGCCCGCGCTGCTCTCGCTGACTACGAGGCATCCCGCGGCACCCTCGCCCGCTACCTCCCGAACCGGGAGGTCGCTGACATCGTCGTGCGTTTCGTGCAGGGGCAGACCGGCCTCGTTGAGACCGCGAACTTCCGCGCCTACGACGCCGAACCCGAGGTCGGCAAGACGCCCTCCGGCAAGCGCGTCACCCTGGAACTTCCGGCCCTCGGCCAGGAACTTCCCGTCACCGAGTATGTGCAGCTTCGGCAGCGCAACGCTTCGGACGACGCGATCCGGGCGCAGTTGTTCAACTACACGGGCCGCGCTGCACGAGCAGTGTCGGAGACGATCGAGCGCCTGCGTGGAATCGTCCTGAACACCGGCAAGGCGACTATCAACCCCGCCAACTTCGGTGGGGCGTTCCAGTCGGATGACGACTTCGGTCGTTCGGCGGGGCACACGGTCAACGCGGCCGCTCTCTGGTCGGTGGACACGACCGACATCCTGGGCGACATTCAGGCATGGTCGGACACGTACCTCACCGACAACGGTGTGCTGCCCGGCTCGTTCCTCACCTCCACCCGTGTCGTGCGGGCGATGGCGAAGAACAAGCAGTTCGCCACGGCACTGGTGTCCGGTTCCTCGCGTCCGGCGACCCTCGCGGATGTGAACGCGATCCTCGGCGGCAACGGCCTTCCCGAGCTCGTCACATACGACCGCCGCGTGAGCGTCGGCGGAACGTCGACGAAGGTCATTCCGGACGACCGGTTCGCTCTGCTGCCGGCGCCCGTGGAGACGGACGACTGGGAAGGCACCGAGCTGGGTGCGACGTTCTGGGGGCAGACGCTGACCTCCATGGACGAGCGTTACGCGATCGAGGATGTCGACCAGCCCGGCATCGTCGTCGGCGCGTACCGGAACGAGAAGCCGCCGATGATCGCGCAGATCATCAGCGATGCGATCGGCATGCCGGTCCTCGCGAACGCGGACCTGTCGTTCGTCGCGGACGTCCTGTAACCCGAGCAAGGAAAGGTGCGGGGTGCTTCACAGTGCCCCGCACTAAACCGGCCTACCCGAATCACTGAGGAATCCGCTATGAGCACTCTGGTCAACACCGTTCACGTCACCGATGAGAACGGCGACAACCACATCTTCAGCCCCGGGGACAGCGTCCCGAAGTGGGCCAAGGAGAAGATCACCAACCCGAAAGCGTGGGCAGAATCACCCACTGCTGCCACTTCCGCAGCACCTGCAGACTTCCCGCTGCCGATCCCAGCGAAAGGTGGCCCGAAGGCCACCGCGGAGGCGTGGGGTGCTTACGCAGTGCAGGAAATCGCTGCCCGCGGGCTGAAGATCGAGATCCCCGCCGATGCGACCCGCGGCGACATCATCGAGGCGCTCGAAGGCGCCGGCATCCCGACCGAGGAGTAACCATGTGGGTGGACGTCGACGCAAGCGACATCGTGAACCGGTGGCGTCCACTCACCGATGGTGAGACTGCGATCGCGGAGACGCTGATCGAGGACGCGCAGGATGTTCTCGAGGGCGAGCTCGAGCGACGCGGGATCACCGAACCTCCCGTCGGCGATGACCGGTGGGAGCGCTCGTATATCCGTGTGGTGGCGACGATCGTGCGCCGTGTGTTGCAGAACCCGGAAGGGTACCTGTCCACGGCGGTAACGATCGACGACTACAAGCGGGAGTACCGTCGCGACTCGGCCGTTTCCGCCGGCGTGCTGTACGTGTCCGACCTCGAGCTCAACGCGCTCACGCCGGCGTCACGTCGGAAGCGTGGGGCGTTCAGTATCGTGCTGGGGAACTCGTGAGCGACCCGATCCTGATGGAGGCCCTCGCGGCCGGGCGTGCGGCAGCTGAGGCACGCATGACCGAGAAGGTCGTCGCCGGCGTTGAGACTGAGTCGGTCGATCCGGACACCCTCGAAACGGTAACGATCATCACCGCGAGCTACACCGGGCCAGCGCTCGTGAAATACCCGACGCTGACGGTTTCTGATGCGGACGCTGGCGGTCAGCAGTTCGCGACCGCAGACATCGTCGTGGGCATCCCCATCAGCGCGACTCTGCTGCCGGTGGACACCATCATCTCGCCGACGGCCTCGACCGTGGACCCTTCGCTGATCGGTCGACGCTACCGGATCACAGCCGCCCCGCAGTCCGGGCAGACCACCAGTCACCGGTACCCGGTCCAAGAACTCAACTAAGGAGACGTCGTGGCTGAATCAGA
>Ga0247741_1001946_pt1 | contig 11494 bp, 7 predicted proteins | sample UWRJL213509R2_FD_180945 | JGI IMG/M metagenome (GOLD analysis project Ga0247741, IMG submission 180945) | Plant litter microbial communities from Arlington Agricultural Research Station in Wisconsin, United States - UWRJ-L213-509R-2 | ecosystem: Environmental > Terrestrial > Plant litter >...
CGACCAGGAAGACCGCGATCCGGACGATTTCAGCTTTTGGTCGGAGCGGCAGGCAAAGAGGATATCCGGTGCCATCAAACAAATATTTGATGTCGAATACGCTCCCGAAGTGGTCGTTGCTGACGCGAACCTGACAGCGCTGGCCAATCGAATACTTGTCTCCAAAGAAATCCTGTCCTCATCGTCGTCCTCAGTCCCGTGAGACGGTGAGTGAAACGGGCGGCGTTGGGATTAAAGCGCAATCAGTTGATTTCGCCGATACATGTGTTCCTTCCTCCCGCTCCTATTATTCCTTGTTCTTCTTTCGTCTGGCCTATTGAACTTTTATCGTGTGCACCAATATCAAAATAAACTGTTGATCACATTCTATTGGTCGACCAAAAATTGCAGAGCCATTCCCTGGGGCCTGTTCTAACACCTATGATTTAAGTAATCGTCGTCATGTAAATAGACTGTTCAGTCCTTCAATGCGCCCTGAAGCCGCTTTGGGCTTTCAAGCATCTCGATGTGACCGTCTCTTGAAGAGGTGATCAAATGATGAGGGTACTTCTGGGATGCAATTGAAGGAATAAATGCAGTACAGTTTCCTTTTGGCAAGTAAGTTCTAGCAAACTCACGATATTGGAAGGGACGACTATCCTTCTAACCTCGCCGTCCATAATTAATTTTGGCTATTAATGAATTCATGATGATCTCCGTATTACCCAGCGCAGGGAGCTTCAAGAGCAAATTTCTGATGCCACACAAGCCAAGCTCGTCGGCGGGGTATCGGTCTGTGTCCCCGGCCCACCTCGCCGCCGGATATCTGAGAGAAATGAAAGTGTATAGTGGTTATATAACTAATGCATTGAAGTGATTACGACGATTGTCATTAACGTGCACTGGTATTGAGACTGGAGACTCGGGCAACGTCTCTACAAGTTAAACTGTACCGTACACCTCTCTTCAAGGGAGTCCCATACTCTAGTGCCTCTCGAAGCTCTAGAGTCTGAATCTGAATCGCATTTGCGATTTTGATGCCTTCCTGTCCCGTTGTATCAGTGACGATCAAATCCTCTTCAACACCGTCGATGCTGAAGAAAGGCCTTCGTGAGATAGAATTTCATAAACAAAATGAACTCACCCGTGCAGATGGGATGTATACATATTACCCGAGGATATTATCAGACTTCGAGGCTCCAAAAGGACAGACAGAACTGGCTTCATGTTGATTGACTTGCCCTGCCCGGTGGACACGGTGCTAGCATCATCGCTTTCTGTGTTATACCGATAATAATGGAAAACGGCATGTGAGCCGAGGGAGATTGTGGCGACCACTGGATGATACTTTGGGCCATCTTCGTGTGGCTATCATCGAGGATTAATACCCTGTTTCAGAAGAAATTTTCAAATCGCACCATTATACCTTGACCAGGAAGGTACTGCGGTTCTGTTAGTGCTGGTCCAACGATAATCAAACACATTACTTCGTTCATAATGACATGATTTGGCTCTTGGTGAGGAGAATGATCAAACGCTCCAGTCTCTTTGACGCGGGAGATAATGTTCGGGCTAAATAAGATACTACAATTTAGAGCCAGTGACGAATTCAGCGAATGTGTCCCCACTATTTTTCGATGAATGAAGGTAGTGGTTGGGCGAGTAGGGTTCCCTTCGCTGTGATTTCACCACCTATAGATATCAGAAAAATATAATCAAGTTTTGGTCAACACATACCCCATATCTGTAAGCTATCCATCAACAAGTGGAATTGTGTATCAGTCATGTAAATCGACGAATTTCGTTGGAATGACCTCCACCGTCGATTTGCTAAATTCTTCCATTGTGGCTGGGGCGAGTCTAAAATCTGAGTAGATATGTAAGTGCCGATGCCGGGTTTTCTTGTCTCAATGAATAGTGGCCACACCTTCCGAATCAGATACTCTTCTTCTTCATCCTGCTCATAAGCACATGGCGTGAGCACGGCAAAATTATCCGAAGAGATGATATTTGGCAGACTCACAGTTATAAAGTTCGGAACGTAGAAAGCATCATAATCCATAATACGGTGGCCAATAAGTCCATGAGTCTTCAAACTGGACTCCATGGGAAGGCAACAGAATGTAGTTTTGGTGATGCGATTGAGATCAAAGATGTAGGAGAGGCACATTGCCATTTCAGGCGCGGTGACAAGCGCGGCATTTCGCAGAATTAATTTATAAAGTAGCCCTGTTGTTACAACGTGGTTATTTCCGTTGATGCCCCCTTTTTCGGTGCCTGCTATTGCTAGATCTTCAGTGGCCCTTCTCTCGAAATTTGTGATCAATAGTTCCCATACTCAACCCTTTCGGAGTGCACCAACGCCGGTATATTACCTTCCTGACTTACACAGAGCCGGCACGGTCGCCCGCTTGTCAAGTAATACCACTTCTAGTAAGTAGATTCGTTCTAGCGCCCACACTCCTCCGTACGCCCGAATTGTTTCAGATATTTGACCCCGGATCTACGTTACCCAAACCTCGGTGAATTGCGTCGGCATCAGCGAGTTGTTATCCACGTTTTGAAGGATTCAGTCCGCCGGCAGGTCCTAGACCATCGTCTAGATGACGGTCAGCGTGCCAGTGTGGCTCCTGAGAAATAGATCCACGTTACCATCGCGAGATGTGTAAAGGCTAGGACTTATGCGCAATGTGAGCGTCTTTCAGCTTGATACACAGCTATGATTTGCAGGGTACTGAGTCTAAGGGTCATTCATTGTAATTTATTGCTGGACAACCTAGAGAAGCGCGAGTATCGCGGGTGTCGATGAACTTGAATCAATTAGCTGGACCGGCCTGGTTTCCTGAGCTGAGCTTTCTCGGTGATAATTATGATGCCGAAATTAGCCTTGCCACAGGGGTTTTAACTTCAGACTCAAAGATGACACAAGTGCACGAACTGACACGGATGACTAGTTGCAGGCTCGACCCCATATACAGGGCGCTCAAAAGTCGCGACCCCGATCGAGATTAAGTTCAGACTCATAATCCAAAAGGTAATAACATGATTATGAGCACTTGCTCGGTCTACTATAGTCTAGTGATAAACAGGGGGTAAAAGTTATGCCGAGGCGTCTATTTTTCACTAGTGACATTCCTGCAGTCACGGAACAATGAGTACGAGGCGGTGATATGATTTCAAAGAGTACTTACCCAGCAACTGGAGTATAGCTGCAAGCGAATTTACGTTTGTCACAGTTTCCGCAGGATGGTCTTAGCCCGTCGCACTTAAGTTTACGGCCTAAATGTCCCCAAAAAATGATGTCAGCAACGATGCTCCCGAAACGACGCAGGTAGAGACAAGGAACACTCACCCCTACAGAACTGACAAGCCATGGCCGTCCGTTTTGGTGCTCGAGGAGCGTCATAGATGAGAGTTGACGGATCCTGCTAGAACAAAATAAGTCAGCCATGTTTTGGGAAGACCTTGTAGAGGCTCACCTGTTCGAATGAGTGGCTCTGAGATGTGGACATGACGATGGAGGGTGACTTACATTTGGCGATGAGTTGTTCAAGCTTATATACCCTAAATCATGCAGCGTAATGACCCTTGGCCCGGGCATGCTGAAATAAGGGACTCGACCAATGGGTGTGAAAACGTGCCACAGTAATCCAATTAAGATTTTGCACCCATCGGGATGCGGGACCCTGAATAAATGGAGATCCATCGTTGTGAGTCCATAGTCTTATTCGGCCTAGTTCATGTTTCATCCACTTCAAATGATGCTTACTGCATTCTGGCCCCTCTGGCGCCTAGCTATGACTCCTAAACTCGACGCCGGACGACGACCACCTGACACTTCGTTTTGACTGTAGGTCATAACGTTCAAACCTCGCACTCAACGTCTTGATAGATTCCACGATGCAAGTGATTAATCTAAGATGACATGGGATTTCGTCTTACAAGTGTTCATATTGGAGGCATCGATTACCATGATCTTTTGTCGAAGGGAGTTAAGGATACGATTAAGCCAGTCGTCCACGATGGCAAAGTATCTTGGTCAATGGGCTGTATTTTAATCCAGGCAGACGCCTCGCCGTTTGTTATCTATCGCATCTATGGCACCTCCACTGCCAATCTGGCCGCAATTCCGTCAACCCTCGATCCAAAAATATGAAAGTCGGTAGGCTTCATAATTTCGTAACCTAAAAGTCTAAACTTTCATTTATATAGCTGACGGAGGGCATGAGTGTCTTCATTTGGAGAATCTGCTGCGCCTATTGAACCACGCAAGGTTGAAATCCATCGTATCTCCGACACCGCCCATATACCTACCCGATGAAAATTTGGATATCATAGTAGATTCTCACCTCCGAGTAGAAGGAGGCCAATGACGAGACATTCCCCATGTTCCTCTGGTTTTTCAAATTCATCAAACTAACGAGACGTCATGGCCAGAATCAGGCTTGCATATCGGGAATTTGCTTGTTGCGCTGATATGGTCCCAGGCAGGATTCTGAGATCCACACATCTCGTTTTGACCATGTCATTGCTCTAAGGATAGCGGATGGTATGGCTCGTTCGCATTATGTCCGCGACAAGATCGAGGCGCCTGAATCTTTCGCGGCAGAGAAATGAAGGGCATGCCAATAATGGATCAGAACGCCTTGCCGAGCATATAAATGGTGTATACAGAAAACGGTGCTGCGAAAAGGACTGTGTCCGGGGAAACACTCGCCCATCGCCGATCACATCCCACTTTGACCCTCTTCTGCACTGAGTCCGATAAAACATGCACTTCTCGGAAGGCAGCTTTGTAAGTTCGCGGCTGATGAGATTTATTCTTCATTTCAATAATCTCCTTACATTACATCCGCATCAAGCTTGGGTTTCTGAAGACATGAACAGATTCGAGGCACTCCATTTCTATGTATAAAATGGGTGTTCAAATGGGAGTGAATGGGCAGAAAACTTCCGCAAGGAACCGGGGATAGTAGTTCTGGGCACGTTGCACTTTGCCAAGTTGTTTCTGATCAGCGGAGGAGGAGAAAGTGGTCCTCACCAGCACGTAGTGAGATTGAGGGTTTCCTTACGTTACGGCTCTGCCAGAGGAGTCAGTGGCATTGTACATGAGGCTTCACAAAGGTCGAAGGGTGCTCTTGAGGTGTTTAATCAATATTACATACGGATATTTCCATCGGCTTGTATTGTTTGGGAAGGCCTGCAGACAAGAATCCGCGTCCAACTCCTATATCATAATTTCGGGAGTTGAGTGAACATTAGAAAAGGCGACAATTATTCGCCGACATCCGCGTAAGTTTCGGTCCTTCAAAGCGGTTAGGACATGTCATCAACCTCGGAACAGTGTTCTGGCACGCCTTTATTTCATCAAATAAGAAGAGGGGTTGAGAAGGGTGCAAGGCGCATCGAAGCTGGGAGTCTGACGATCATGCAGTACATAATAAACCATGTCAACTGACCTTCCAGTTCCCGAGCTACGTATTTTGGAGTATTTCAATTTACTGGAGTCCATGCGCTGAGGTAGCACTGGCACCCGTCAGCGATGAGAGGGGTCGTGTCCAGCTGTGTTCACGGCTGGGGCCGAGGAGTATTTTTGAACGTAGGTGATGGTATACAGGACGACGGATTGAGAAGTGCGCATCAGTTCTCCTGCTAGGCATTCCATGTTGAGACTAGAGAGACCGGGATAGACCTCCGCACAACATGAGAATGGTTTCCCGGGAAATTTGCAATACCTATGTGAAGACAATATCAGGGCAGACGAACCAATTAATCGGAATTGACACCTTGACTATCGATAAGACTCCTCAGCAAACGGGATAATGGCTCGCTCAGGTAGCCTACCATGTGCAAGAACCGTGGGTACCATCAAGACCTAACGAACTCTGCAAGAATGGTCGCTATGCAAATCGAATGGAGCTTCGAGCCTGGTTGCGTATTAGACCCAGATTTGTGATTATTACACAGTACATTTCACTCACTCTCTTTTTAGGCGTTGTCGTAAACCAAGTCTTCTCATGCAGCCCGTCGACGTCGTCTCGCCCCAGTCAAACCCATCTGCAAAAGCCGTCTTCTGGGCCAGTACTGACGGGGAGTTAATGGCTTCGACTGTGTGAAGGAAGGTCGGAGAATGGGCCGTAACAAATACCCTCAGCCCTGATGAATGGGCAGTGGGCTCGAGAATAAAGAAATCCTTGCGGGGATAAATACCAAGAAAGACGTGCCTCAAGGTAGAAGCAAAGCAGGGTGAGTATGTGCGCAGATATTTCAAGTGGGGCCTTGCTCGACGTCGATACCAAAAGTGACTAGCAGCAAAAAAACATTCTTGTTGCACCAGGGGGCAGGATGGTCATTCGCAGGTTCGACAGCCGCAGTGACACCTTCGATTGGAAACCAGCACCATACGAGCGAGGCTGAACTCTCACACAACAAAACCGATCCGAGTGACCGATAGCCAGCCTTCATATTTTTTGTCGAGTTACAAGGGTCGCTGATTTTCGAGACCAAATTTATAGCCAGAAGCGATGAGTCAAACCGGAGGCAGAACATCGAGAAGTGGATGCATGGTGATCGCCGTCGAGGTCCTCGAGTTTCATTAACTGTCAGCCTTCAGGAGAGGCAGGCATGAGGACATGTCATAGATCCCGAGTCGTACAAAACAGACAGTACTTCTCAGCTTTCACCTATGGGATGCAGCCTAGGAGAGAAACCCGCAAGCTGCTGGATTAGGAACATGTCAGCAGCAACCTGAAATCACATGTAAAGAAAGTACAGCAAGTAGCTCAAATTCCTCACTGACAGTAAAATCCACGTTAACTGTGGTATTGCGATGAAGTTGAGCTGGTAGAGCTGGACTTTGAGATCTACAGCAGTTATGTGACACTGTAAGTAAATTGGCTTTTTTCGTGGCAGAAGTTAACATTGGCCTACCCTTACGACAAGAACTTGACAAGGCGTACATGAGGGTCGGAGCAAAGTATGGTCAGTGCGCCACACAGTATGCTTTGGGACGATTGGCTAACTTTGGGTCCCGTGACATCAAATGGCTTTTCTCAGAGTCATGGCATCAGTGGCATTCTTTCCACAAGTTCTAGCGATACTTAACTTCACCTACCTGCATCGTGAGACTTGTAACACTGTCTAAGGTTGATTAATCTCACTTTCATTCCAAAATGTACCCCAAAGCCGATCTGCTACACAATTCTCAAGCCGTATTGCTGAGCTGACTGGAATTGGAAGTCAGTACTCCGACAGCGACTGCAGCTGAAACTGGTGGGACCGTCTCAATTAATTTTCCCACTTATTGAAAGGTCAACGTCCAGCATAGGATAGAATTACATTCTGATGAATCTCATGAACCTGGGATGTGGTGGTCACCCATCTGATTCCAGGTTTACCGAGCCCCATCAAAGCCATGATAACCCGTCGTACAAGCTGGGGGTTACTTGGGACTACTGATAATCGAAGCATGTTGTGAGATGCCTCTCTGATCGCCTGCAAATGTGAGCACCTTTCGCATTGCCGGAGCTCAGCTACTGACCGACATTCGGCAAATCTGCGGACCGGGAATTGTCTGATCCTGACAGGCTGCATGTTTGGCGCGTGCATCATACATGCTCCCTAAACAGCTGATGGTCCCCACAAAGGGCTGTTCAGCTTTCTTTCTCCCAACCACCACCACTCAATCCTTTGTCTATCAGTCGTTCTTCATATTCTTCGCGTCCTTTGCTTTATTTCTTATTACTCAACATGCCTGCTATCAGCGATAATTGGCCAGATATTACCGCCTCACTAGAGATCATGGAACCAGATTTTGCTGACCGAATCACCTCGATGGTCGATCAACTCGCACCCCATCGACAAACAATCGAATCATTTGCCTCCTCTCTTCATCCGCAGCGACTTCCGTGTCGACTTCTGGAGCATTACACTTGGGGGCAATCTTTCCTCGTGTACGAACTCGTTTTCGATGACAGCACGTCCTGGATCATTCGATTTGGCATGCGGCCGATGGACGCCTATTTCAATACATCGGCCCAGCTCGAGCGCAAAATCCTCAATGAGGTGGCTGCTCTTCACCTTGTTCGTCAACGAACGACCATTCCTGTCCCTACCATCATCGCTTACCATGCGCACCCGTCTCCGACAAATCCCCTAGGCGCCGACCTCCCTGCTTTCGTCCTAATGACAGCAATTACGGGCATGACCATCGAAGATTGTGGCATTGAAATCCATGAGGTTGGATCAGGGAGCTCTATCAACGCCACACGGCACGATTCAGACCCTCTTGGTGGTGACGAGAGCAAGCGGCCCATTCTTGAGCGTTATTTACACGACATTGCGGACCTCCACGTTCAACTCAGTCGGATAACATTCGATCAAATCGGATCCTTCGTCATAGACGACCATGGGGAGGTGTCAGTCGGGCCAGGTGCGGATTTTGGATTAGGGCCATTCACGTCCGCCACGGAGTACTTTGCCATCCAGGCAGAGGCCTATGAACGACTAGCAATGGCTGCTGGTCTAGACGGCGAGGCGCAAGAGAGCGAGGGCGCGGAGCGTGCTCAGCTGAAGCGTCGATTTGTGGCATCACTGTGGCGCAAGGCTATGATGCCACTCGTTGACGAGCGGGACGATCAGGGTCCATTTCCAATGCGTCATGGAGACCTCCACAGCGACAATATCTTAGTCGATGAGACCGGTCACATCGTCGGCGTCCTGGATTGGGATTGCGCAGGCACGGTCCCTTGGGAAGCGTTCGCGGTCCCAACGTTCGAGGTGTCAGGCCATTTCACTGACACAGATGCAGCATCTATTTCAAGCGCATCTTCCGAGGAATCCATGTTATCGACGCCATCCATCACACGACCCACAGTACACCATGTTTTCAACCGTGAATTGGCAGAGGCTGAGTCGCAAGTCGGAGATAGAGTCACCAAACCCGCATCTGGCCGCAGTCTCGCGGCGCTCCATGACTCAGACGCAGGCCATGTCGGAGCTTACTTGGCGTACTGGATGTACTCCCTTGCCTGCGACTACGACCAGACCGGCAGAGCTCTCCATCGGATGCTAGGTTCAAACGACGACATTGACCAAGCCTTCCAAGAGTACCTCAGGGAGGTAGGAACTTCCGACTCTTCCCAGCATGAGACAGCGGTTGTTGTCGCTTAAACAAACACCGTCGTCGTCTCTCAACCTACTCGTAATCCTGGTGGTTACGATAGACTCTCAGGAACTTTAATCAATTGTACATTATTCAAACAAAAGGTTAGAACTTCGCTCTGTATATAACAATATTACATGTATCTGCCCTGGATGTTGTATACTTTGACGCTGTCGTTGCTTTGCATTTTATCGAACTTTCTATGTACCAAACCCATCCGACAATTTCCTATCTTGTAGCTCTACTTGCGTCCTTCCAAGACACTTAGCTCTTTGCTTGTGTTCAGGACTTCTTTTTTGACGAGATGGACGCATCGTTGGGACGTCGCCTACACCCACAAACTAAATAGAAATCTCGGCTCGTTATCTAATCGTACTGATTGTCATTGACAGTTCCGTTCGTCACTTCTTCTAACTTACCCCCAGCCGGCGATGCTGTCAAGCAATTCTGACGCCCACTACATGTTACTATCCGTAGCACCACCAACTCAGGAGGCCAATGCTATTCGCAAGACTATCGCCGATGCTCTGGCACAAAGCTTCGGGCTAGCATCCGGTTCGGCATATATGGATATTTTGTGGGTGGACCCCGATGGGCTACAGTGCATTGTTCGGGCACACAAGAGGTATGTCGGCGCATTTCGCATCGATTGAAATCAGGTCCGACGGGTACCTTGTGGACATATGGCGCTGACCAAAATGAATCGGAATCTCTTCCAGTGATGCGACAAAAATATCAGTGGCGATTGCCAGTTGGACACAGCTGCCAAGGTTGTCGATGAGCAGGGAGTCTCCGTTCTTACCATCTCTTCTCCGTAGGGATGAGGCCTTGTAATCCCTGAAATCTGAGTGCATTTGTTTGGAATTTGCCGCCTCCTGTTTCGAAAGGCGTCCTGGAGCGAAATATCGGACTTGTCATGATATCGATTAGCCTTACGAAGAGGCTCCTGAACCATATAGCGTGCCGGTTGCTCACAGGACGTCTTCGTACATTGCAACGCAGTACCTTCACCCATGACCCGGAATGCATCATGACTCAATTGCCGAATTTCATGCGAATTCTGCTGAAAGTCAATCACTCAAGGGAGCCCCAGATCGGAGAATATAAGCTCATATGGTGCTGAGACCAACGATGTATCGATATCGAGCTAGGTCAAAAAGAGACGACCATGACAACCTACAAAGTATGTACAAGTACAGTTTAGTTCAAGATGCATTGGATCGTCGTCGTTCTGTCGTCCATAGATGAGTACCACTCCACCAGATCATCGTTTTCTTTGTATTCTACCTCGATCTGCATTCTCAGGGCGTGAGAGGGTAAATAGAGGGCTCAAAAGGTGGTAGAAACTCCAGAACGAAGCGACAAGAAGCACGCTATGAAGCCGAGGTCGGAGCTGCCTCTCCGTCGTTCGTCTTAGCCTTCTTGGTCGTCTGTATTGCAGGCGGTGCATTGGTTCCTCTGACACCAACATCAGGTCCACCATCTGGCTCGATGGCCCTCTTCCGCTTCTCACCCGCACCTTCTTCTCCAGCGGGCTTCGCTTTTGCCTCTGCATTACGGTCACCACCATGAGACCGTCCTCCTCCACCACCACCTCCACCACCTCTTCCACCCCTTCCGCCTCGTCCACCGCGCCCCCCGCGACCGCGTCCACCACCCCGTCCACTTCTACCCTTTCCGGAATCACGAGAACCTCCGCTGTGGCCGAAGGCGTTGCGGGCAGCCGCCTGTGCACGTTCGATTTCGAATTGCTTCTCTTCCTCTTCTGTTGGAAGCGACCAAGTTACTTCGTGCTTGTTAATTGTCTTGATGGTGGTCTTGACGAATTCGATGTCCTCTTCCGAGAGAGGTTTATAGAAGCCGACGAGGCCACTGTTCTCACCACGAGCGTACTTAATGTAAGGAGGTTTACCGTCAAATCTCTCCTTTATTGGGTCCTGCGTGTAGAGATTTCTCGTCAGCTCTTTATCAGGAGCGAGGAGACAAAAAGCACCTTAATTTCAGACCACGTAACATCCCCGCCGCATCCATCGAACTTCAAGGTAACGCCCTTGACGAATGGGATGTCACCTTCGCTGATAGTCCCATTTCCATCCTCGTCTTTTTTGATGAGGATTTTATGACCTAGGAACTCCAAGAAAACATCCTTCTGTGGCTCGTCACTATCTTTCTTGGGAGAACCATCTTTGCCCTTGGCCGCGTCCCGGAAGGCGTTAAATTTTTTGGCGGACATGAGTTCACGGCGGTGGTTGGCACTCTTCCCTGTAAGACCTTTTTCTTTGATTTTCATTTCGCAGTAGTCCGCCCTAGCGGAAGTTGTCAGGATCCTCCAGAAGCTGTATGCATGTAAAA